>OUNM010044432.1_pt1 | contig 29381 bp, 32 predicted proteins | sample 1769961 | NCBI WGS metagenome assembly OUNM01 (sample SAMEA3914820, study PRJEB12502) | metagenome | biome: forest; material: soil | place: USA | collected 2012-03-12 | depth 0.3 m | reverse complement strand
GCCGAACTGCAAGCCGCCCGCGCCGACGTCATCGTCCACGACTTCAACGAACTGAACGCGGCGCTCGATGCCTTCGTTCCCGCCTGAGACACGACCATGACCTACAAGGCCGAAGCCCCCACGAAAAAAAGCGACCAGCTGGGGTTCCGCCCCAAGCGTTTCTGGAAGGCCGTCGCCGTGTCGGAGACCGAAGACGGCTTCGATGTGCGCCTCGACGGCCGCGGCGTGAAGACGCCGCAGGGCCGGGGACTGGTTTTTCCGACCGGGGCCCTGGCCGGCCTCGTGGCGGCGGAATGGGACGCCGTTGGCGAGCATGTCAATTACGAGGACATGCCGCTGACGCGCCTGGGCTTTGCCGCGGTCGACCGCATGAACGAGGTGGTCGAAGAGACGGTCGTCGAGGTGCTGCGCTACGCCGAAACCGACCTTGTCTGCTATCCGTCGGAGTATCCGGCGGCGTTGATGGCGCGCGAAGACGAAGCGTGGCTGCCGCTGATCGCCTGGGCGAAGGATGCGCTCGATCTCGAATTCCGCCAGAACCGGACATTGGTCCACCAGCCGCAGCCGGCCGGGACGCCGGTCCGGCTGCGCGCCATGGTCGAAGGCGCCACGGCGTATGAGCGCGCGGGCCTGATGTCGGCCACGCCTTTGTTCGGCTCGGTAGTTCTGGTGCTGGCCGTCTGGCGCGGGCGGTTGACCGGAGAGGCGGCGTTTGCCGTATCCCGCGTCGGCGAGACCTTCCAGGCCGAGAGCTGGGGGCGCGACGCCGAGGCCTCTCAGCGCGCCGCCCACATGGAGGCGCAAGCCAAAAGCATCGACGCCTGGTTCCGGGCCCTGTGACGGGATTTGCGCGATCACGGCTTTCAGCGTAGTTTCGGCCGCTGACTGAGGGGGCACACATGACGATTCCACGCGAAGACCTGCTGCAGGGATGTATCGCCCTGGGGCTGATCTACACCTGGCTTCCGGTGATGATGTGGCTCCGGTCGCGCCGTACCTATCCTGACGGGCGCGTGCCGCACCTGGGCGTCAAGGCGCTGGTCTACGGCCTTTTCCTGGTCGTAGGGATCGCCGGGCTGGGGACGGCTGCGTACGTCTGGCTCCATCCCGCGATTTTGTCGCTGACCTTTTAGGTATCAGCCTTCGCCGCTGAAGCTCAGGCGCGTGGCCGCCGTGGCGCGGCGCTGGTTCAGCCGGCCCGTCAGCCACAGGCCGAACATGTGGTAGTCGCCGATGAACGACCACAGCGGATATTTGAAGGTCGCGGGCCTGTTGTGCTCGACAAAAAAATGCCCTGTCCAGGCGAAGCCATAGCCCGACAGAAGGCCGGCGGCGACCCATAGCAAATTGCCCGTCGCAAGCGTCAGGACCAGGGCCGCGATGCCGCAGACCGAGCCGCAATAGTGCAGGGTGCGCGTCAGCGGCCTTTCGTGTTCCGAAAGATAAAAGTCGAAAAAGGCCGAATAGGTCGTGTGCCGCGTATCCATGTCCCTGTCCTTTTTGGACAGGCTAACATGTTAGCCGCCCTTTTTGAACGGCGACGCTTCCGCCTCGAGTTCCGCCATGCTTTCGGCCACGGCCTGGCGTTCGCGCGCCAGATAGTCGGCCACCGGGCGCCTGAGGCGGGCGTCGCGGATATAGTGCGCCGAATAGACGGGATTGGGCAGGTAGCCGCGCGACAACTTGTGCTCGCCCTGCGTGCCCGCCTCGACGCGCTTGAGACCGTTCGCGATGGCGTAGTCGATGGCCTGGTAGTAGCAGACCTCGAAATGCAGGAAGGGTACGTCGACAAGCGCGCCCCACTGCCGGCCGTAAAGCACGCCGTCGCCGGTAAAGTTGATCGCGCCCGCCACGGCGCGGCCGGCCTCATGGGCAAAGACAAGGACGATGCGGTCGCGCATTGTCTTGGCCACCTCCGAGAAGAAGGCGCGCGTCAGGTAAGGCTTGCCCGTGCCCCACTTGCGGGCATAGGTGTCGGCGATAAAGGCGTACATGTCATCGAGATGGCGTTCGGTAATATCGCTGCCGGTCACGATGCGAAAATCGAGCAGGGCCTGGACGTCACGGCGCTCGCGGCGGATGACCTTGCGCCGGTTCGACGACAGCTGCGCCAGGAAATCGTCGAACGAGGCGTAGCCCGGATTGTCGAACCAGAACTGCTGGTCCTGGCGCAGCAGAAGGCCGCAGTCGCCCAGGGTGCGCCAATCGTCCTCGGCCGGGAAGTTGACGTGCAGCGATGACAGGCGGTTACCGTCGCACACCTTGACCGCGGCTTCGACCAGGGCCCGGCGCGCGGCCGCGTCCCTGGCCAGGAGCCGCGCCCCCGTCACCGGCGTGAACGGGACGGCGGACAAAAGCTTCGGATAGTAGTCGCCGCCGGCCTCTTCGTAGGCGCGCGCCCAGGCGTGGTCGAAGACGTATTCGCCCATCGAATGGGATTTGACGTAAAGCGGCATGACGCCGGTGACGGTATCGCCGTCGCGTAAAGCCAGGTGCGTTGCCTGCCAGCCCGAGCGGGCACTGACCGAACGGCTGGCTTCGAGCGCATGGAGGAAGTCGTACGAGGTGAACGGATTGGCGTCGGGACGCACGGCGTCCCAGGCGTCGCGGCCGATATCGGCAATGGCGTTGTGCAGGGTCACGGAAAGGGTGGTCATGTCGCTCATATGGGGCGCTTTCCGTTTCGGCCAATCTCTATTTCCGGTCGGCGTACAGCTTTATCAGCTTGTAGAACAGCCGCCGTCCGTCCATCAGGTCCTTCACGCCGACATGCTCGTTCAGCCCGTGGATATTGCCTTCGTCGGGCGTTTCGAAAAAGCCGTAAAAGCCATAGGTCGGAATGCCCACGGCGGTCGTATAGATGCCGTCCGACGCGCCGACCTCCATGGTCGGGACGACCGGTGTCCCGGGAAAGATATCGGCGACCACGCCTTCCAGCGGCTTCAGCAGTTCGGGCGGAAGCGACGGGGCGGGCGTTGCCGGCGAAGGTGTGCTGCCCAGGCTGATCCTGACGCCGGGATCGGCGATGGCGGTTGCCAGGGCAAGCTGGACCTCGGGTACGGGCGTCCCCGGGAAGATGCGGCAGTTGACATTAGCCTTGACCGATTGCGGCAGGGCATTGGGGGCGTGGCCGCCTTCGATCATGGTGGCGACGCACGTCGTGCGCAGCAAGGCGTTCCAGGCGGGATCGCGCGACAGGGTGTCGGCGGCCGCGCCTTCGCCCGGCGCGTCGGCGAACGCCTTCATTGCGTGGCCGTCGCTGCCGCCGATGATCGGGCTCATGCGCGCGAAATAGCCGCGTGTCGCGTCGTTGACCTTGACCGGGAAACGATAGGCTTCGACGCGGTCCAGCGCCTTCGTCATCTGATAGAGGGCGTTGTCGGGGCGTGGCCGCGACGAATGGCCGCCGGGATTGACCGTTTCGAGCGTGAAGTCCTGGTAGACCTTCTGGGCGGCCTCGATCTCGAACGACACCCGATTGCCCTTGTCGTCGAGGACGCCATAAGCATCTTCGTTGATGGCGAATTCGGCGTCTATCCAGTCCTTGTGGGTCGCGGTCAGCCACTGCGCGCCGTTGAAGACGCCATCGGTTTCCTCGCCGCAGGTGAGGGCCAGTTTGACCGGCCGCCGCGGCACGTAACCTTCACGGCGATAACGGATCAGCAGGTCGGTGAAGATCGCCGCCTGGCCCTTGTCGTCGGCGACGCCGCGTCCGTAGAACTGGCCGTTTTCCTCGACAAGCGTAAACGGATCGCGGGTCCAGTCTTCGCGTCTGGCCTCGACCACGTCGATGTGCGCCAGCAGCAGAATCCCTTTCGCCTTGGGATCGCTGCCGGGAAGTACAGCCACCAGGCCGCCGTCCTTTGGCGCGTCGTCAGGCGCGAACCGGTGGATTTCGCTGTCCTTGAAGCCCGCGGCCTTCAGGCGATTTGCAATATTGCCGGCGGCCTGCGTGCAAGATCCTGCCGAGTGCGCGGTATTGGTCTCGATCAGTTCCTTGAACAGGGCTCGGAACTCTGTCTCGCCGTCGCCCGAGTGATCGGGTGATGCCAGGGCCGGGGCGGCGAAGGCCAAGGCGGCGGCAGATACCAAAAGGATGGGTTTCATCGGTCGGCCAGGCGTTTGACCAGCTTGTACTGGAAGCGGCGGCCGTCCATCAGCGACTGGACCCGGATGCGTTCGTTGAGCCCGTGGATATTGCCTTCGTCGGGATCGACGAAAAAGCCGGTGACGCCGTAGGTCGGGATGCCGACCGCCGACAGATAGATGCCGTCGGTGGCGCCGGTCGACATGAACGGCACGATCGGCGTGTTGGGATAGAGCTCGGCGGCCGTCGCCTGGATCGGTTTCAACAGGTCGGGACCGAAGGCCGGCGCGGGCGTCGCGGGGCTGCGCGGTTCCTTGACGGTAACCGTAACTTTCGGATCGTCGATCGCCTTCACCAGGGCGTCGCGCACGTCCTCGACCTTCGATCCGGGGAACATGCGGCAGTTGACATTGGTGGTGACGTGCTGCGGCAGGGCGTTGGGCGCATGGCCGCCGTTGATCAAGGTGGCGACACAGGTCGTGCGCAGCATCGAATGCCACATCTTGTCCTTCGACAGCAGGGCGTCGGCCGCGGCGTCATTCGGGTTGGCGACGATGGCGCGCATGGCGGCGGCGGTCTCGGCGTCCTTCAGCTTGGCGGTTTCGGTGAAATAGCCGCGCGTGGCGTCGTTGAGTTGCGCCGGGAATTCGAGCTTCGAGACCTTGAGCAGGGCTGCCGACATTTCATAGATGGCATTGTCTGGAACCGGACGCGACGAGTGTCCGCCGGGATTGGTCGTCTCGACGGCGAAGTCCTGATAGACTTTTTCGGCCGCCTCGATATTGAGCGAGACACGCTTGCCGTCCTTGTCGAGAATCCCCGACGCGCCTTCGTTGAGCGCCAGTTCGGCGTCGATCCAGTCCTTGTGCTGGGTCGCCAGCCAATTGGCGCCGTTGAACGCGCCCGACGTTTCCTCGCCGCACGTCAGGGCCAGCTTGATCGTGCGCTTGGGCTTGTAACCTTCTTGCTTGTAGCGCGCCATCAGGTCGGTGAAGATGGCAGCCATGGCCTTGTCGTCCGACGTGCCGCGCCCGTAGAAATAGCCGCCTTCCTCGACGAGCGTGAAGGGATCGCGCGTCCAGTCCTCGCGCTTGGCTTCAACGACATCGATATGCGCCAGGAGGAGAATGGCCTTCGCCTTGGGATCGCTGCCGGGCAGCTGCGCCACCAGGCCGCCGTCCTTGGGGTGCTCGGGCGTAAAGAAGACGCGGACGTCGGTATCGGCGTAGCCTGCGGCCTTCAGGCGTGCGGCCATGCGTTCAGCCGCCAGCGTGCAACTGCCCGACGACAGGGCGGTGTTGGTCTCGACCAGTTCCTTGTAAAGCGCGCGGAACGGAATTTCGCCGTCGCCGGAGCGGTCGGCTGCCAGGGCCGGGGACGCGATGAGCAAGGCGGCGGAAATGGCGGCGGCGATACGCATGGACGGCCCTCACAATGATGATTTGGCCCGACGCTAACACCGTTAACGCACCTGCACAATCGTTCCAATTTTGACGGTGGCTTGACCCATGGCGGAACCGGGCGCAGGCTCCGTTCTTTGAGAAGGGCATCGCACAAGACGTGCCGACTTCCCTCTCCCCTCACGAGGGGAGAGGGTGAAGTCATCTCGTCGGCTGGCACGCGTGCCCGTGACTATTTTGGGGAGCGGCGATGTCGGACACGCGCAAGATCGGCCTGTGGAGCCTCGTCTTCTATGCCTTCGCCATGAACCTGGCGATCCGCTGGCTGGCGACAGGGGCGGCGACAGGGGCGAAGTCGTTGCCCATATGGCCACTGGCCGGGCTGGTCTTTCTCCTGCCGCTGCTGACCGCGACGCTCGACCTGTCGGCGCGCTTTCCGGGCGAGGGCGCGATCTACACCTGGACGGGACAAACGCAAGGGAAGTTCGCCGGCTTCATGTGCGGCTGGATCTACTGGACCAGCAATATCCCATATTTCGCCGGGCTGCTGATCTTCGTCAATTCGATGCTGGCGGCCGTGATCGGCGGCGCCTTCGGTGCTTGGCTGGGCTCACCCATGGGGGCGTTCAGCGCCTCGGCCGTGCTGATCCTGGTCGTCGGGTTTTTGCATTCCCTGGGCCTGGGCGCCGGCAAATGGATTCCGCTGGCCGGCGCGACGGCGACGCTGCTCATCTACGCTGTCCTGGTGGGGGCCGGGCTGTGGCTGGGCCTTCACGGCCAGTCGGCGACAAACTTCGCCACGGCCGACTACCGTCCGCCCATGAATGCCGACGGGGCGATATTGTGGTCGGCCATGGTCTTCGCCTATGGCGGCGCCGAGGGCGTGGCGCTGCTGCGCAATACGGTCAAGGGCGGGATCAAGACCCTCCGGACGGGCCTGATCATCCTGGGCGTCACGTTAAGCTTCGCCTTCCTGCTGGGCACGGCGGCGATGCTGATGATCATCCCTCAGGAACAGGCGTCGCGGCTGGCTGGCCTGCCGGATGCCTTGAAGGCCGCCGCTGAGCGGCTCCATATCGTTCAGGCGGCGCCCTGGCTGATTCTGGCGCTGGCCCTCAGCCAGGCGGGCGCGGTCAGCGCCTGGTTCGGCGCGGCGGCGCGTCTGCCGTTCGCCGCGGGGATCGATGCCGCCTTGCCGAAGGCGGTCGGCTATATGGACCCGAAGACCGGCGCGCCTGTGGTGGCGATCTGGCTTCAGGTCGCCCTGGTCATTATCATGCTGGCGCTCAGCCAGGCGGGGACGACGGTCGCCAAGGCCTACGACTTCATCGTGGCCATGGGCGTGCTGTCCTATACCCTGCCTTACCTCTTTATGTTCGTCGCCTACTGGAAGGCGCAAAGCCTGCCCGAGCCGGAAGGCGGCACGGGTGTCGCCGGTGGCGCGCGCTTCGGACGCTGGATGGCGGCCGTGGGCTTTGTGGGCTCGCTGACCGCCATCCTGTGCAGCTTTGTGCCGACGCCCGACGCCACGCCCGGCGCATTGGGCGGCTGGATGGCGACGATCAAGCTTGCGGGGGCGGGGCTTGTGCTCATCGTCTCGGGCGCTATCCTCTACGTCGCCGCCAGAAGGAAGACGCCGTCATGAGCGCCGATAGCCCGAAGCCCCACGCTCCCGTCACCGCGCCCGCGCGCTGGTACAGCGATCCCGAACGCTGGCTGTTGGAAAAGACGTCCGTCTTCGCCGGCAACTGGCAGTTCCTGGGTCATGAAAGCGATCTGCCGGTGCCCGGCGCCTGGCGCGCCGACGTGCTGGCAGGATATCCGGTCATCGTCGTGCGCGATATGGCGGGCGAAATCCGCGCCTTCCATAATGTCTGCCGCCATCGCGCCGGGCCGCTCAATGTCGAGGAAACGGGTGTTTGCGACGGGCACTTGACCTGCCGTTATCACGGCTGGAAGTATGCGCTCGACGGGCGCTTGAGGCTGGCGCGCGACTTCGGGCCCGCGGCCGATTTCGATCCGCGCGACTTCGGCCTGTTTCCGGTGCGTGTGGCTGTTTGGCGCGGCCTGATCTTTGCGGGCGTAGGCGAGGGGGCGCCGGAGCTCGATCGGCTCCTGAAGCCGCTCGACACGCGCCTGGGCGACGCCGACTGGTCGGCGTTGAAGGTCGGTTTGCGCCGGGCGCATACGCTGAACTGCAACTGGAAGACCTATGTCGAGAACTACCTCGAGGGCTATCATGTCCCCGACGTTCATCCCGGTTTGAACGCGGAGATTCGCGCGGAGGCGTACCGCGTGACCGTCGACGGCCACGTGGTCCTGCACGACGCGCCGCCGCGTTCGCCCGACGCCGTCTATGACGGGCTATGGGCGTGGCTGTGGCCCAATATCGGGGTCAACATCTATAGCGAAGGCCTGATGATCGAGCGCATGACGCCCATCGGCCACGCGCAGACACGGCTCGACTATATCTATCTGACGCCGGGCGGCGTCCCCGTACCCGAGGCGACGCTTAACATGTCGGACCAGGTCACGGCCGAGGACATCTGGATCGCCGAGCGCGTCCAGCAGAATCTCGACGCCGGGGTTTATCAGACGGGCCGCCTGTCGCCGAAGCACGAGGTCGCCATCGCGGCCTTCCAGGGGTGGGTGGCGGCGTCTTGCACCTCCCCGTGCCCCGAAGCTCTGGCGTAGGGGGAAGGAGAGGGGGACCGCACGGAGCGTTAGCGTAGGGTGGTGGTGGGGTTTCTTGCTTTCTTGGAACCATCGGCGTCGGGAACCCAAGCAAGAAACCCCACCACCACATCTCCTTCGCAACGCTTCGCGATTGCTCAGTCGTGCCTTGCGCTTGCCGAAGCTGTACTTCGGCTGCGCTCACCTCCCCATTTTCTTCGAAAACGGGGAGATGCAAGAAGGTTTTTACCTGCGATCCGCCACTTCGATCAGGGCGTCGATCTCGACGGCGAAGCCCAACGGGATCTTGTACATGCCTACGGCCGAGCGCGCGTGGCGGCCGGCGTCGCCTAAGACCGCGACCATCAGGTCCGAACAGCCGTTGATGACCTGGGGGATGTCGTAGAAGTCGGGCCCCGCTTGAACGAAGGCGTTGAGCTTGATCACACGCAAGATATTGTCGAGGTCGCCGCCGGCCGCAGCCTTCATCTGGGCCAGCAGGTTCAGGCCGCACAGGCGCGCGGCTTCGACGCCATCCTCGATCGAAACGTCGACGCCCAGCGTACCCTTGATACGGCCCGTGCCGTCGTTCGACAGCTGGCCGGAGATATGGACGAGGTTGCCCGTGCGAACATACGGCACGTAGTTGGCGACCGGCGCGGTCGGCGTCGGCAGGACAAGGCCAAGGGTTTGGAGACGCTCTTCGCTTTTCGACATTATTGGAGTCCTGACATGAGGCTGGTGAATGCCGCCTTATACCCCATCTAAAGAGAGAGGAAAGCCGCCCGTTTCCGCGACTCGGGGACTCCGTTTGCGAGAGCGTAAAGGAAGCCCTAATGGACGCGAAAAAGCCTTATATACTAACGTTTTGCTAAGGTTTTGCGGGCGCGATTTTTACCTCTTGTTATCTTCCTTTTCACCTCACCTTAAGACTACCCCTGTAGAAGTTTTGACCATAAGGCGGCGAATCCGGGCCACAGCCCGATTCGACAAGACATAAGACACCGTGTCACAAAGGAAACGGACGACACGGGCGTAATTCGGATGGCGGCACTGCGTTTTCGAGGCCAAAGGTTGTCGATATGACCAACAAGAAAGTCCTCATCGTCGAGGACAACGAACTGAACATGAAGCTGTTCCATGACCTGCTCGATGCGCAGGGCTATGAAACGCTTCAGACCGGTGAAGGTCTTTCGGCCCTGACGCTGGCCCGCCAGCACCGTCCGGACCTGATTCTGATGGATATCCAGCTGCCCGAAATTTCCGGCCTCGAAGTCACCAAGTGGCTGAAGGAGGACGACGAGCTGTCGCACATCCCCGTGGTCGCCGTGACGGCGTTCGCCATGAAGGGCGACGAAGAGCGCATCCGCGATGGTGGCTGCGAAGCCTATATTTCCAAGCCGATCTCGGTGACGCACTTCCTCGAAACGGTTCGCCGCTATCTCGGTTAAGCTGCCATGACCGCGCGCGTTCTGATCGTCGACGACATCCCGGCCAATGTACGGCTGCTCCAGGCCAAGCTCGAGGCCGACTATTACGACGTCATCACCGCCGGCAACGGCGAGGCGGGGATCGAGACCGCCATCGAGGAACAGCCGGACATGATCCTGCTCGACGTCATGATGCCGGGCGTCGACGGCTACGAAGTCTGCCGCCAGCTCAAGCACCATCCCGAAACCCGGCACATCCCGATCATCCTCTTGACCGCGCTCGACGGCCGCGACGACCGTCTGTCGGGGCTGGAGGCGGGCGCCGACGATTTTCTCACCAAGCCGGTCGACGACGTCATCCTGATTGCCCGCTTGAAGGCGCTGGTCCGGCTCAAGCAGATGGTCGACGACCTGCGTCAGCGCGAGGCGTCGTCGCGCCGCGCCGGCCTGTCGGGTGAAGACCTCTATAACCGCCAGATTTCCGCCACCGGCAACGTGCTGATCCTGGACGACAATGCGCGCCAGGCCGAGCGGCTGATGCTGCAGCTGGGCCACGACCATCGCGCCGCCTACGTCACCGATCCCGCGGAGGCGCTGAAAATCGCCGCCGGCCGTGTCGACCTGGTGCTGCTCAACTTGACCGCCAAGGCTTTCGATCCGTTGCGCTGGGTGGCGCAGTTGCGCTCGGGCGAGGCGACGCGCCATCGCCCCGTGCTGGGTATCTACAATCCCGACGACCGCAAGGTGTTGCTGAAGGCGCTCGATCTCGGCGTCAACGACGTGGCGCCCAAGCCGCTCGACGTTCAGGAACTGATGGCGCGCGCCAGGACGCAGATCCGCCGCAAGCGCTACAGCGACTTCCTGCGCGATTCGCTCGACCGCAGCCTTGAGATGGCGGTGACCGACGCCCTGACAGGACTGAACAATCGCCGTTTCCTCGACCACCAGCTGGCGCTGGCCATGGCGCGGCACAACCGCGGCGCCGAAGCGTTTTCGCTGCTGCTGCTCGATATCGACTTCTTCAAGCACGTCAACGACACCTACGGCCATGACGCCGGTGACGAGGTGATTCGGGAATTTGCCCGGCGCCTGAGCCTCAATGTCCGCGCCATCGACCTGCCGTGCCGTTTCGGCGGCGAGGAGTTCGTCGTGCTGATGCCGGATACCGAAAGCGTCGACGCCGGCCATATCGCCGAGCGCGTCCGCCAGCAGGTCGCCGACGCGCCCTTTACCCTGTCGGACGGGCGCGAGCTCAATGTCACGGTGTCGGTCGGCGTCGCGACCTCGCAGGGCTTGGGTGATTCGCCGGAAGGCCTGCTGAAACGCGCCGACGAGTGCGTTTACGAGGCCAAGACCCTGGGCCGCAATCGCGTGGTCATTCGCGCGGCGGCGTAATATCGCTGAAGCGCCATATCGCCCGAGTCGTTGACAGCCAGCATCCAGACACGAAAAAGCCGCGCCGAGTTTTTGGGGGACTCAAAGGCGCGGCTTCCGTACGTCTGTGAGCGAGGGGGGGGAAGCTCACAGACCGTCTTGTTGCGAAAGAAAGATCTACTTGATCTTGCCTTCGCGGAATTCGACGTGCTTGCGCACGACAGGATCGTACTTCTTCAGGACCATCTTTTCGGTCTTGGTGCGCGCGTTCTTCTTGGTAACGTAGAAGAAGCCGGTGTCAGCCGTCGAGTTCAGACGGATCTTGATCGAAGCTGGCTTAGCCATGACGGAGTGTCCCTAACGAAATGCAGTGCGGCGCGCGAGACGCCCCGCGCGTTGAATTGAGAGGCGCGGAAAATACTCACCATCGCGGCGAAGTCAATGCCCAATCCGGAGGCGAGTGCGATTTTTTATGCCGGACGGCAAAGAGAGGGTCGTCTTGCTGACGCATTCCCCGTCTAACGTACGGACAAAGCGAAAGGAAGCGGCGATGAAGACCTGAGCAGCGGCGGCAATCGGACTGGTATTGGCAGGCCCGGCAATGGCGCAAACGGCGCCGGCGGCGCCTGAGCCCGCCCCGGCTTCCGAGGACGCGCCTCCGCGTCTATACCAGGCCGACACGACGATCGCCGTCAAGGCGCCGACGGGCGAGAGCCGCAGCGTCCAGACCGACCCGCTGGGCACGGTCCGCAAGATCGGCGTGACCCTGAGTTTCGGCTGTTCGGAAGCGACCTGCTCGGATTCGAGCTACGAACTGACACTCAAGGGCCGCGATGGCGAATCGGCGGTGTTCGGCGTGACGGGGCAGGGCGGCAAGCTGCTGGGCCGCGTGGCGCGGTCGGACGGCGCGGGCAACCAGGCGCTGATCGGCACGCCCAGGGCCGGCGAGACCTACGATCTGCGCGTTTCATGGAACAACGGCAATCGCGTCACCTTCGACCTCTACCGCCACGACGGTTCGGGCCGTGACCTGATGGAAAGCCACGACGTGCAGTTGTCGTCGCCGGTCGACACGCTGGCGATGCGCGTGACCAGCGGCGAGCTTCAGGTGCAAAAGCAGACCTATACGTTCAGGTAGGCGTGCGCGTCTTCTCCGCCCCCACTACCACATCTCCCTCGCTTCGCTCGGTCGTGCGGTCCCCCGCCCCGCCGAGCGGGGCGGTATAAGATATTGGTGAGACAGTATTTCTCATACTCCCCCGCTCGGCGGGGGAGGTGGCAGCGCCTGAGCGTGTGCGAAGGCGATGACGGTGGGGGGCGTCGTCTTCCAGAGACTCCGCCGTCTACCGCCGCTTCTTCTTCGACTTGACGTTCTTGACGCCGTGGCCCGGGCCGCCGGGCTTTTTGCCGGGGCGGCCGCGATCCGGTCCCTTGCGGTCACGCGCCCGCACGCCCAGCCGGGGCCGCGGCGCGGACGGGTCGGCCTTTTCCGGAATGCTCAGCATCTTGAAGACCAGCCCGCCTGTGATCGGCATGGCCTCGGCCAGTTCGACCTCGACCTTCGTGCCCAACCGCCACCGCGTGCCCGACCGTTCGCCGATCAGGGCGTGCTGGACGTCGTCGTGGACGTAGTAGTCGTCGCGCAGGGTCGACACCGGCACGATGCCGTCGGCGCCCGTGTCGTCGAGCTTCACGAACAGACCGAAACGCGTCACGCCGGTGATGCGGCCGTGGAAGCTGGCGCCGACCTTGTCGTGGAGATAGGCGGCGATGTAGCGCTCGATCGCCTCGCGCTCGGCCTGCATCGAGCGGCGCTCGGTGGCCGTGATATGCTCGGCCGTGTCCGACAGCGTCTTGATCTCGTAGTCGCTCAGGCCGTCGTCGCCGAGCTTGAGCGCGCGGATCAGCGCCCGGTGCACGACCAGGTCGGCATAGCGCCTGATCGGCGAGGTAAAGTGCGCATAGCGGTCGAGATTGAGCCCGAAGTGGCCGTAATTCTCGGCGCTGTAATGCGCCTGCATCTGGGTGCGCAGGACGACTTCGTTGATGATCTCGGCGTTGGGCCCGTCCTTCTGGCCGTCGAGCAGGGCGTTGAAGCGCTCGGTCCTCGGCGGCTCGCCCTTGTTCCACGGCAGGCCGAGGGTCCCCAGGAAGTCCGCCAGATTCTGCACCTTTTCCAGGCTGGGCGCCTCGTGGACGCGGTAGATCAGCGGGGTTTTGTGCTTTTCCAGGGTTTCGGCGGCCGAGACATTGGCCTGGATCATCATCTCCTCGATCAGTTGATGCGCTTCGAGGCTGATGCGCGGCTCGATCTTGATGACATTGCCGTCCTTGTCGAGATGGACCCGGCGTTCCGGCGAATTGATGTGCAGCGGCTGGCGGGCATTGCGGCCACGCGTAAGACAGGCGTGCGCCGCCCACAGGGGCTTCAGCAGCGTCTCCAGGATCACTTCAGTCTTGTCGTCGGGATTGCCGTCGATCGCGCCTTGAGCCTGCTCGTAGGACAGTTTGGCGGCCGAACGCATCAGGCCGCGCACGAAGGTATGGCTCTTCTTGATGCCCTTCGCGTCGAAGACCATGCGCACGGCCATGGTGGCGCGGTTCTCGCCTTCCTGAAGGCTGCACAGGCCGGACGAGAGAACATGCGGCAGCATGGGCTCGACGCGGTCGGGGAAGTAGGTCGAATTGCCCTTGTCGCGCGCGTCGCGGTCGAGCGACGAGCCCGACGTGACGTAATGGGCGACGTCGGCGATGGCGACCCAGACGACGTGGCCGCCGGGATTGTCGGGCGCGTCGTCGGCGTGGGCGTAGACGGCGTCGTCGTGGTCCTTGGCGTCGACCGGATCGATGGTGACGAAGGGCAGGTCGCGCAGATCGGTGCGTCCCCCCAGTTCCGGGGCTTTCGCGGCTTTCGCTTCCGATTCTGTCGAGGTCTGGAAGCCGGTTTGCAGGCCGTGGCTGTGGATCGCCATGATCGAGGCGATCTTCGGGCTGTCCTCGCGGCCGACGACCTCGATCACCTTGGCCGGCTTCGGGCCATAGCGGTGCGTGCCGCCGCCGACGGGCGAAGCCACGACGACGTCGCCGTCGTTGAGCGCGTCGAGGCCCGGCCCGGTCAGGGCGAAGCTGTCCTTTTCCTTGCGGTTGACGCTTTCCAGCCGGATTTCGCCGCGCTTGCCTTTGCGGACCACGCCGACAAGGCGCGGGGCGCCCTGGTCGAGGATCTTGATCAGGTGCGCCACCCAGCCGTCCGACGTCGATTCGAAGCGGACATAGATACGGTCGCCGATCTTGGGCGGCGTTTGCGCGAGCGATTTTTTCAGCGGCGCCAGGCGCGCCAGAGGGGCCTTTTTGGCCTCGCGGTCGCGGCCTGAGGAAGGGGCACCCCACTGTACCCACAGTTCGCCGTCGATGTCGGTTTCAGTGACCTCGGCGACGCCGGTCTCGGGCAGGCTCATCAAGGGCGCGAAGGATTTGCGGCCGCGCTTGTCGAGCTTGCCGGCTTCCGACAGCGCCTTCAGACGCTGGCGCAGCAGCCGCCGGTCTTCGCCTTTCAGGCCGAACATGCGCGCCAGGTCCGACAGGTCGAGTTCGCGCTGCGACTGGAGAGCCTTCAGCAGGGTTTCGTCATCCGGCAGGCCGGTCGGGTGTCTTGTCTTTTCGACTTTGGGTGTCTTCATCCCGCCCGGTGTACAAGGTTCGTGACCGCTTGCATAGTTACGCTATCACGCTGCCCTGGCGCGGGACATTTCCGCCAGCACGATGCCGGCGCAGACGAGCGCCAGCGCCGCGATGTGAAAGCCTTGCAGGGGCGCATGCAGCAAGGCGATCGACAGGAGCACGCCGAAGATCGGCAAAAGGTTGATGAACAGACCGGCGCGGTTGGCGCCGATCAGCTCGATGCCGGCTATGTAGGTGGCCGAGGCGACCAGCGCGACCAGCAGGGCGGCGTACAGGGTGACGCCCCAGCCCGTCGCATCGGGCAGGCCGAACGGCTGCGTCGCGTATTTCCAGGCCAGGAAGGGCAGGCAGGTGAGGGCGGCGGCCACGCACGGCACGGCCAGCAGGCTTTGCCAATGCAGCGGCGGCTTCCATTTCAGTCCGACCGTATAGCCGGCATAGACGATGACGGCCAGCAACATCAGGGCGTCGCCCGTATTGAGCTGGAGTTTCATCAAGCGCGCGACGTCGCCATGGGTTGCCGTGATGATCACGCCGGCGAAGGTGAGGACGAAGCCCGCGAGCTGGGCGGCCGTAGCGCGCGTCCTGAACAGCAGGTAGTTGCCGGCAAAGATGGCGAACGGAATGCCGGCCTGCTCGATCATGACATTGACCACACCGGTTTCGGTCAGCGCCGTGTAGAGCAGCATGTTGAAGACGGCGAAGCCCGACGCGCCGTAGGCCAGCAGAACGGGCCAGTGCCGCCGGATGACGGGCCAGTCGGCGCGTAAATGTTTCCACGACAAAGCGACGATCACGATGGCGGCGATCGTCCAGCGCAGGCTTGTCAGCAGCACGGGATCGACGTGACCCGCGCCGATCTTTCCCGCGACGCTGTTGCCCGCCCACAGGAAGGTCGTGACGATCAGAAGGGCGTAGGCGCGCAGGGTATCGGAGCGGGACGGCATGAGGCGTCATAGGCCGCGGACAGGCTGTTCGCTACCCTAAAACCACCACGGATACATTTTGCGGCTGTGCACGGTAGCCAGCGTCGTAAAACCGGTGTACGGCGCCGCGGTATCACCCGGTAAGGAGTGCGCGCCATGGACACGCTCGAAAAGATCGTCGATTTCGACGCAGACGGCGGCGAAGCCGCGACCGTCGACATGGGCGCCTACAGCGAAAGCCTGAGCCAGGCAACGGCCAAGTCGGTCCGTCTGGCCGACGCCATTACCGGCGCTTCGCTGAAGAAGAAGGACGCCGTCCGGCTGGACGACCTCCGCCCGGCATTGCTCGACTACATTCTGGCTCAACACCCAGACCTGCGCACCGACGACTATATCAGCCGCAAGGGGCTGGATGATTTCCGCGGGCAGTACGTGTCGCAACTGCTCAACAACGAGCGTGGCGAGCTGTCGAGCCTGGAAGACGAGGTGGTCGAAAGCCTTAAGACGCACGACACCCTGGCTGAAAACATCGAAGAGGATTACGAGGACCATCGTTCCCTGGGGGATCGCGTCGCCGACGGCGTGGCAAGCTTCGGCGGCAGTTGGACCTTCATCATCTCGTTCTGCCTGTTTCTGGCGACCTGGATGGGTATCAATGTCGCGATGGGGGCGAAGGGCGCGTTCGATTCGTATCCCTTCATCCTGTTGAACCTGATCCTGTCGACCGTCGCGGCCCTGCAGGCGCCGGTCATCATGATGAGCCAGCGCCGGTCCGAAGCCAAGGATCGCCTGCGCGCGCTCAACGACTACAAGGTCAACCTCAAGGCTGAACTGGAAATCCGCCACCTCCACGAAAAGGTCGACCACCTGCTGACGCGGCAATGGGAGCGCCTGACCGAAATCCAGCAGATCCAGATCGAAATGATGCTGGAGCAGGCCAAGTCGGGCAGCCGCGTCGTCAAGGTGCGCAAGATCGTCAAGCGCAAACCGAAGAAACCCAAGGCGCCGGCCAACGAGATCGTGGCGCCGGCCGAGGGCGGCGGGGCGGCGTAAGAACGTCGCCGTGCCTCGCCTTGCTGCATGGCAGCATGTGAAGAATTTTCAATTTTTTCCCGTTCGACAGAAACCGGGAGACAAAACTGCCGCAATGGGAGCGCTACCGGCAACTTTTTGGTGTGTCGCCGCGTTGAGCCTTTTCAAAATAAGCCTTCGGCGAATATCCCGTTTGGGCTGTATTGATCGTACAATTTGTCGAAATTTATGGATTTTTTACACTATTGCGCTGCACATATTGCGTCGCGAATACCTTGGACGTACGCAAGTTTGCTTGACGGTTGCTTCATGTCGTGCAACCTGTGCGCGCCGCCGGCTGTAATAGCGTAACAACACGTACCCGGCGGAATACCCGAAAAAGGAAAGGCAGCCTAAGCGCTGCCAAGCACAGTGGAGATACCGATGAACTTGAAACGTCTGTCAATGGTAGCGGTAACACGATTCGCACCCGCCCTTTTGGCGCTCGCGGTCCTGGGGGGAGGGACTGCGCAGGCCCAGACCGTCTGCTCTAACGGAACCGGCACCAATAACGGTTTCTATTATCAAATGTATTTGAGCTCGGGCTCGGCGTGCATGACGCTGGGCAGCGCGGGCAATTACAGCACGACCTGGAGCCTCGGCTCCAGCGGCAACATGGTCGCCGGCAAGGGCTGGTCGACGGGCTCGACGTCGCGCAAGATCGGCTACAATGCCGGCGTGTTCAACGGCGGCTCGAACGGCTACCTGTCGCTCTACGGCTGGTCGACCAACCCGCTGGTCGAATATTACGTCGTGGAAGACCATGGCGGCTTCACGCCTCCAGGCAGCGGCGCCACCTTCATGGGCACGGTCAGCAGCGATGGCGGCACCTACAACATCTACCGCACGCAACGCGTCAACGCGCCGTCGATCATCGGCAACGCCACCTTCTACCAGTTCTGGAGCGTGCGTACGTCGAACAACTCGACCGGCACCAACCACGTCATCACCTTCGCCAACCACGTCAATGCGTGGAAGAGTCACGGCATGAACCTCGGCACCATGAACTACCAGATCATGGCGACCGAAGGCTATGGCTCGACCGGCAGCTCGAACCTGACGGTGTGGCAGCAGTAAACGCGTAGGCGAGGGGAGGAGGGCTAAGCTCTCCTCTCCATGCTGCGCATGGGGAGGTGTCAGCGAAGCTGACGGAGGGGCGAAGCTAAAGGAAGAGATCCCTCCACCACTTCCTTGCGCTTGCCGAAGTTGTACTTCGGCTCCGCTCACCTCCTCCCTACGCTGCGCGTAGGGAGGAGAGGCGAATTTTTTCGCTTGGCCTTTGCCTGAAAGTCTTATAGCGACCGGACCCAAATCGGATTTCGTACCCGTGGGGTCATATGTCTACGCTTGTTCTCAAATTCGGCGGTTCGGTGCTGACCTCGGAAAGCGCGCTTCAGCGCGCCGTGTCGGAAGTCTACCGCTATGTTCGCGACGCCCATAAGGTCGTCGCCGTCGTGTCGGCCTTCAAGGGGCAGACCGACCAGCTGCTGAGGCTCGCCGGCGCCTATACCCAGGCTTCGACCTCGTCCGCCACGCCGCACCTCGTGGCCACGGGCGAAATGCGCGCCGCCACCCTGTTCGCCATGGCGTGCGAACGTTCCGGCATCGTCACGCGCTTCCGTTCGGCCTACGAGATCGGCCTGACGGCGGACGGCGAACACCTGAACGCCAACCCGACCGCCGTGAAGCCCGAAGTCCTGGCGCAAGATCTGGAAAGCGTCGACCTGGTGGTCGTGCCCGGCTACGTCGCCGAAAACGCCCTGGGTGAGCCCGTGCTGCTCGGCCGCGGCGGGTCCGACCTGACCGCCGTCTATATCGCCGACGCCCTGAAAATTCCCGTGCGCCTGATCAAGGATGTCGACGCCGTCTACGACGCCGACCCGGCGACCGTCGGCGACTCCGCCAAGCCCTACGAAGCCCTGTCCTGGCCTGAAGCGATCAAGATCGCCTTCCCGGTGGTGCAGTCGAAGGCCATGCGCTACGCCGCCGAGCATAATGTGGCGGTCGAAGTCGCCGCCCTGGCGAAGGGCTATGAGACAGTCCTGGGCGCCGAGACCAGGGCGCGAAAGATCCCGACGTTGAAGCGCCGTATCCGCGTCGCCGTCATGGGCGCCGGCGGTGTCGGTTCCAAATTTCTGGAAAGATGTGTCGAGTGGTCCGATCTTATCGAGATCGACCGTATCCTGGTGCGTGATGCCTCGAAACGCCGTGACCATCCGCTGGCCGCGCTGTTTACCTCGGACGCGCGCAGCTTCGTGCGCCCCGATGTCGACGTCTTCGTCGATATCGGCACGGGGGTATCGCCGTCTCTGGACCTGCTGGAAGGCTTCCTCAAGGCCGGCGTTTCGGTGACCTCGGCCAACAAGCAGGCCGTGGCGGCGGCCGGCGAGCGCCTGCGTGACGCAAGCCGGGCATCGGGCGCCATGCTGACCTATTCGGCCAGCGTCGGCGGCGGCGCGCCGGTCATCGAAGCGCTGAAGCGCGCGGTCAAATATAACAAGATCAAGGGCTTCAGCGGCGTGCTCAACGGCACGTCCAACTTCGTCATCGACCAGGTGGAGTCGGGCAAGACCTTCGACGCGGCCATGGACGAGGCGCGCCGCCTGGGCTTCGCAGAACCCGACTCGACGGCCGATCTCGACGGCACCGACGTCGGCGCCAAACTGAAGCTGTTGCGCGACATCGCCTTCCCGGGCGAGACGCCGAAGCATATCGAGGTGGGACAGATCACCGAAGAGTCGCTGATCATCCCCGAAGGCAAGGGCTTGCGTTACGTGGCGCGCTGCGACCGTACCGACAACGGCCTGGAAGCTTCCATGAAACTGGAAGTTCTGGACGCGAACCACTACCTGGTGGGGGCGCGCGGCGAGCAGAACCGCGCCATTATCGAGCTCGAAAACGGCGAGACCTGGTACGTCACGGGCAAGGGCGCGGGCGCATGGCCGACGTCGGAAGCGCTGCTGGCGGACGTGTTGCAGATCGCGCGCGAACACAAGCTGAAACCTGAACTGGCCTGATGGATACACTTTAATGGATCTTGGCCGCCTCAACGCCTTTTGCGCATCGTTGCCTGCCAGCACCCACGTGGTGCAGTGGGGCGACCACGACGTGTGGAAGGTCGGGGGCAAGGTCTACGTCATCGCGGGTACGTTGGGAGACGGGCATGTCTCGGCCAGTTTCAAGGTCTCCGACATGGGCTGGGAGGTCCTGCGCGAGCACGAGGACTGCCGGCCGGCGCCGTACCTGGCGTCGCGCGGGATGAAATGGATTCAATATTATCGCGGCGAGCAGATGTCCGAAGACGAATTGCTGGGCTTCATTCAGGCCTCCCACGCCATCGTGGCGTCCGGCTTGTCGAAGAAGAAGCAGAAGGAGCTGGGACTGCTGTGAATTACCGCCACGGCTATCATGCGGGGAACTTCGCCGACCTGGCCAAGCACGCCGCCCTGCTGGTGCTGCTGAGACTTTTGCGCGACGGCGACAAGCCCTTGCGCGTCGTCGATACGCATGCCGGTGCCGGCGCCTACGACCTGTCGGACGCCGACTTCGCGCGCTCGAAAGAGGCCGAGGCCGGCATCAAGCATCTGCTTGGCCAGAACGTCCCGGAAAGCCTGAAACCTTTGGCTGACTATGTCCGCGCCAAGAATGCAGCCGAGGGGTTCCACGCGCGCGTCGGGTTCTACCCCGGGTCGCCCCTCCTGACCCTGGATCATCTGCGGGCCGAGGACGACTATATCGGGTGTGAACTACGTCCCGACGACTACGCCATTTTGCGCGAGGTCGTCGAGCCACGGGGCGCGGCGATCCAGACGGACGGCTATGCGATCGCGGCCGAGGTCGCGGGCGACCTCAACGACGCCGGCCTGCTGTACCTGATCGATCCGCCGTTCGAACGGCCGGGCGATTATGCCGCGATCGTGACGACTCTGACCGGCGTGCTCGATGTCAGGCCCGACGCCCGCGCCCTGATCTGGCTGCCGATCAAGGATCTCGAGACGCTCGATGCCTTCCTTCGCCATCTGGAGCGCGATCTCGAAGGCGCGGACATCGTGTCCGCCGAAGTGCGTCTGCGCCCCTTGTGGAACCCGATGAAGATGAACGGCTGTGCCCTGGTGGCGGTCAATGCCCCGGAAGGCTTTGCACAAACCCTGGAAGCCATTGCGCGCGATGTCGTCGCGGTCTTCGGCGAGGCGGGCGGCGAGGCGCGGGTGCGGACGCTTTAACCACATCACATTTCCGCGTGTGGCCAATCTGCCGTTGGACTGGGCTGTCCGCTGTGTTATGCTGCGGTGCAACATCCCTGAGCGAAAGTTGGCAACCATGTTGAGCATGACGGATGCGAATACGCCGAAAGTAAGCTTTGCCACCCCGGACGACGTCCGACTGGCGTCGGAAAAGGCCTTCAATATATGGCTGGGCGCGTTTTCGCCGCTATGGGCGCCGTTCATGGCCGCCACGGCGACCGGGCTTGGTTTCTGGTCGATGAGCCAGGCCTTCAGGCGCTCCTTGGGATTTACAAATATCGAGGCGCTGGGGCCTGACACGCACCTGTTCGCCAAGTGGCCGGGTTTCGCGCTGCCCTTTGCGTCTCCGTTCGCGACGCCGTGGAGCAAGGGCTGGGGCGAGGTCGTCGAAGAGGCCGACCACATTTCCGAAGTTGCCTATGAGGCGTTGAGCGAGCCGCTGCAGATCGCCTTCGAGGCCGAGGAAAAGCTCGAAGCGGCCATCGACGACGCGATCGCTTCGGTGCAGGAAGGCGTCGATGCCGTGACGCCAAAGTCCGAGGATCTGTTCTCCGTGGCGGAAACCGTCAATCGCGCGCCGGCGGACGCGGTGGTGAAAACCGCCGAAGCCGTCGTCGAAACGACGGAAAAGACCGCCGACGCCGTGGTCGACACGGCCGCGAAAACCGCCGGGCTTGCCGAAAAGGCCGTGGATCAGGGCGCCGACGTGGGCGAGGCGACCACCAAAGCCGTCAAGGGGCAAACCAAGACGGCCACCGGTACGGTTGCGAAATCGGCGGCAGCCGTCATCGACCCCGTGACCGAAGCGCCGGTCGTGCCGGCGATCGCCGAGGCCACGGCGGAAAAGCTGCCCTTGCCGTTGGGCGATGTGTCGCCGGCCCTGGCGCCGCGCAAGCCAAAGAAGCCGAAGGCGTAATTACGGCCCGTGATACCGTTCGCCGGCTGAGCGGATCTCGACATAGACCGGGCGGTGGTCCGATCCGTCGTCGGGGCCGACCTCGCGGTGCGACAGGTTGACGTCGGACGTGGCCAGCACGTTGTCGATCGTCACGCGCATCAGTGACGGCAACTGCCCTTCCCACGTTCCCGTCAGCGCCGGCGCGGCGTGCAGCCCCATGCGCTTCGAGAAATCGCGCATCAGCGCCGCCGACGGCGTGGTGTTGAAATCACCGGTCAGCACGAAATGCGTCGGCGGCAGGGGCGTCAGTGCGTCCTTCAGCCGTTCGAAATGGCGTGGCTGCTCAGGCGCCGCTGTGAAGGGCCACGGGCGCGTCAGGTGCGTGACGGCCAGGTTCAGCGGCCCCTGCGGCGTCTTTACCGTCACAGTGACCAGCGCGAAACCTGCCGGACGCGGCTGGGCGTGGCTCAGCGGCCAGCGCGACGCGATGATCATGTCATAGCGCACCACCATATAGGGATAATAGACCTTCAGCTTGTCGATCAGGTCGGCGCGCGCGTCCTGATTGACCTCGACCAGGGTGACGAGGTCGGGCTTCTTCTCGGCGATCCACGGCAGAAGCTTTTGCGGTTCGCGGTTGCGCACGAACAGGTTGGCCCACACCATCTTGATCGGCTGGGCGTTTGCCAGGGCCGCCGGCTGACGCGGAAAGACCTGTGGCGCGATGGCGATGGTCAGCAGCGCCACGCCAACGACGCCGAGCACGGCCGCGCGCACCTGGCGGATGACGGCAAAGACCGCCGTCACGACGATGGCGACCGACAGGGCCGGCAGGGTGAAAATGTCGATCAGGTAGAAGAGGGGGCGGTGGCCGTTGGCGATGCACACAAAGCCCGCCGCCACGAAAACGAGCGCGATCGCGGTGCACAGCGCCGAAAACAGTCCCTTGACGATCTGCATGCTTAACGGCCCGTGTTGACAAGTTCGCCCATGGCGGACTTACTGCCTGTGCGACTTACAGTCTATCCTTTTCGGGACTGGAATTTTTTGGGGGACGCGCGAATGCTGGCGAGATCGTACGACGACATCCACCGCATCGACGACTCGCTGAACGCGATCAAGCGTCTGTCCGACGGCATCATCAAGATCGGCCCGATCAACGTCATCGGCATCGACGGCATCCTGTCGTGGATCCCGATCGCGGGCGCGCCGGTCAACGCCATCTATTCGATCCTGGCCGGTCTGTTCATTCTGTTGCAGGGCATCCGCGCCCGCTGCGATCTCGGCACGCTGATCGTATCGGCAATCGTCCTGATGATGGACAGCGGCGTCAGCGCCTTCGACGGCATCATCCCGGTTATTCCGGCCGGCAGCCTCATCGACACCTTCTTCCAGGGCCAGCTCTATGCCTGCCACATGATCCAGAAGGACATCGAAAAGACGCTCTACGTCGAAGGGCGCGCCTCGGACGCGCATCGCGACGGCAGCCACGCCGAAAACCTGGCCGAGATGCGCGCGACCAAGGGCAAGAAGCGACTGGTGTATCTTGGCTGAACGCGCGTGTAGCCTTCGCCGATCGGTCGTTTCCCGCCTTGTGGCATGCGTGGCGTCGGCCGTTTTCCTGGCCGGCGGTGCCCAGGCGGCGCCTCAGGCCGACGTCCCGCAAGGCCGCTGGATCGGCCGGCTGGAATGCACGCGCGCCGTCCTGATCTGCGCCGATCTGCCGGTCGTGGTCGTGATCGATCCGCCCGCGCCCGACCAGTCGTACCGCGCGACCCTGACCTACAGGATCGGCGGCGCTGACTATCCCGGCCCTGCGCTCAGCTTCGCGCTCAATCCGGATCTCCATACCTTGACGGCGCATGCCGTCGATTTCGACCAGCATCAGTTCTGGGTGCTGCGCCTCGACGGCGACGCCATGAGCGGCCTGAGGATGGTCAATACGCGTTTCACCGACCGCATCATCTATCTGGTGCGCGACAGGTAGGTTGGATTGTCCTGAAAATGGCCGGGGCCCGGATCTTTCGAACCGGGCCCCGCTGGTGCCGTATGGCAGGATTGAACTGCCGACCTCAGCCTTACCAAGGATGCGCTCTACCACTGAGCTAATACGGCCCGAAGCCGCGTAAAGCGCTCCGAGGGCGAGGGCTATAGCCAAACTTTTCGGGAAGACAAAGCAAAAAATCGCGCCGCTTGAAATTATTCCCGTCTTTTCTTATGCCTGCGTCGTTGCAAGGGCCACTCACATGACCGACACCGGTAAGCCGCAGAAAAAACATAGCCCCAATCCCCGCGCCGAGGCCCTGGAAAAGGCGCTGCGCGACAACCTGCGCCGCCGCAAGGCCGCAACGAAGGAGACGCCTCAGCCGCCGGCGCCGGACCTTCACGAAAAAGCGAGCGGAAACAGCGAGCCGGGCGCATAAACCCCGTTGCGCCAGCGACAATGTGATGTAGAACCGCACACTCTGTGCACCACGCACACTTCCAAGATTTCGGGACGCATATATGGACCGCATTGCCATCGAGGGCGGCAATCCTCTTTTCGGAGACATCCCTGTTTCGGGGGCGAAGAACTCGGCCATCAAGCTGATGGCGGCGTCGCTCCTGACCTCCGAACCGGTGCGGCTGACCAATATGCCGAGACTGGCCGACACGAGGCTCCTGGGGCGCCTGCTGCAGCGCTTCGGCTGCGGCATCTCCGAATCGGAGGGCCCTGACGGCCAGCAAACCCTGCTGCACACGCCCGAAATCACGTCGGCCTTCGCGCCCTACGATCTGGTGCGCCAGATGCGCGCCTCGTTCAACGTGCTTGGGCCGCTCCTGGCGCGCACCGGCCACGCCAAGGTATCCTTGCCCGGCGGCTGCACGATCGGCGCACGCCCGGTCGACCTGCACCTGAAAGCGCTGGAAGCGCTGGGCGCCCATATCGACATGCACGAAGGCTATGTCTTCGCGCAAGCGCCGCGCGGCCTCAAGGGCGCCGAGATGACCTTCCCGTTCGTGTCGGTCGGCGCCACGGAGCACGCCCTGATGGCCGCCGTGCTGGCGCACGGCACGACGGTGATGAACAATGCGGCGTGCGAGCCGGAAATTGTCGACCTGGCCGAATGCCTCAACGCCATGGGCGCCAAGGTATCGGGCGCCGGCACCAAGACGATCGTCGTCGAAGGCGTGACCAGCCTGAAGGGCACCGACTGGGCCGTGGTGTGCGACCGCATCGAGGCCGGCACCTACGCGGTGGCGGCGGCCATGGCGGGTGGCGAAGTCCGCCTGACCAAGGTGCGGCCCGAATTGATCGCCGTCCTGCTCGACAAGCTGGTCGAAGCGGGCTGCGAGGTCACCCACGGCGAAAATACCGTCACTATCAAGCGCGGCGAGGGGCGCTTGCGCCCCGTCGACCTGACGACCGACGTCTATCCGGGTTTCGCCACCGACCTGCAGGCGCAGTTCATGGCGTTGATGACGCTGGCCGACGGCGAAAGCGTGATCCGCGAAACCATCTTCGAAAACCGTTTCATGCACGTGCCGGAACTGGGCCGCCTGGGGGCCGACATCTCGGTCAGCGGCGGCGAAGCGCGCGTGCGCGGCGTCGAGCGGCTCAGGGGCGCCCAGACCATGGCGACCGATTTGCGCGCCTCGGCGTGCCTGGTCATCGGTGGGCTGGCGGCGCAGGGCGAGACCATCGTCAACCGCGTCTATCACCTCGACCGCGGCTTCGAGAACCTGGAAGGCAAGCTGTCGGCTTGTGGCGCGAACGTTCGCCGGCTGAAGGGCGACAGCCCCGTCGAAGAGGAAGAATAGTGTTCGGTTTCGGCGCCCCCCGGACGAAGCCGCTGCGCCTTATGGCAGAGGCGGCGGAGGACGTGGCCCCGGTTTCGGCCCTGCTCCAGGACGCGGCCCTGCGCGCCGGCGACATGGAGTACGACGCGCAAGGCCGGCATTTCACCGTACGCATGAACCGCTTCTGCCACGAGAGCAAGGCGACGGTGCCGCTGCGCGCGCCGTCCGTGCTGCGCATCAACGGCGTGACGCGCGTCCAGCGCCGCGGCTTCGACGCGAATATGTCCGGAGCGCCGCTGAGTCTGCTCGGTATAGAGGTCGTGGCGCTGGACGCGCCCGCGCACGCGCTTACCCTGCGCTTCGCCGGAGTAGGGACTCGCGATATTCGTATCGAAGTCGAATGTATCGATGTGCTGATGATGGACCTGGCCGCGCCGCGCCGCGCCAAATCGAAACCCGTACACCCGGCCTGAAGGTTCAGGTGAGGAGCCGCACATGCGTATCGCCCGTATCGATATCGACGAAGCCTCGTTGTCCGCCCCGTCGGACCAGGTCGAGCACGAGCGCAAGGTCGCCATGTTCGACCTGATCGAGAAGAACAGCTTTGCCCCCGAAGGCGCGGCCGAGGCCGGTTCGGAGGGGCCGTTCGACCTGCGCCTGGCCTATGAGGACAACCGCCTGGTCTTCGATGTGACGGGCCCGAATTTCGCGCGCAAGGTCATGCTGTCCCTCATGCCGTTCAAGGCGATGATGCGCGACTATGCGATGATCTGCGAAAGCTATTACGACGCGTTGAAGAACGCCACGCCGTCGCAGATCGAAGCCATCGACATGGGGCGCCGCGGCGTCCATAACGAAGGCGCCGACCTCCTGACCGAACGCCTCAAGGGCAAGATCGAGATCGATCACGAAACGGCGCGACGCCTGTTCACCCTGATCAACGCGCTGCAGATCAAACCGTAACTTGAAAATGAATAGTAATATGCTTCCGTCATGGTAGTGTGTTGCTGTCTCACAAGCGGGACAGAACCGAGGGGTATTATGAAAGTGGCTGTTGTTGCTGCGGTTTTCGCAGCGGTTGGTGTGATCAGCGTACCCGCGTTTGCTCAACAGTATCCTGGATCGGGTTGGAACAATACGCCCGTCGTGAGTCCATCCAACATGGTAGGGGTCGGTACCGCGACGAATAACGGCTCTAACGGCCGTATGGGCGCCGCCAGCCGTCGCGACCGGGTGGATGAAGCGGTTTATCAGGACCGGCTGGCGTTGAAGGAATTGAACAAGAAGCTCAAGGCCGCGGCGACCGACGAAGAGCGGGCGGCCTTGCTAGAGCAGAAGCGCCAGCTCGAAGCCGATATCATCGCGCTTCAACAAAGCTAGACGTTTAAATTTGCAAATTAGGCGCCGGGCAGACGTCCGGCGCCTTTCTGTGTCCGGGATATGGCCGATTCGCGTTAGTTTACCCGACGCGACTGCACGGCAGATTTAAGAATCCGGCTCGGCAAATATTTCCTATCTCAATGATTTTCTTACATTTTTGTAATCCGCTCCTATTCATCTGCGGTTCATCAACGCGGCCAAATCACGTCCGCAAAGCGGCGATATAACACCACTCGCCCCATTGGCGACAAAACCGTGACGATTTCGCCTTTATTGGGGGCAAATACCCCAGAATAACCTTGTGGCTGCCCCACGATGGCCGGCGGCCCGGCCCATATTTTCCTCAGGCGACACCATGATCGCCGCTTTAACGAAGATATGGAGCACAGATATGAAGACCCTTATTCTTGCCGCCGCTTCGGCGCTGACCCTCGGTACGTTTGCCTCGGCCGCCCTGGCCCAGGACACTTCGAATAATGCCGACGTCGGCCGCGTGTACGGATCGATCGGTGTCCAGGGCCAGGACAACCACAAGACCAACAGCAACCTCGGCAGCGTCAATGCGCGCGTCGGCACCAAGATCACCCAGCACTTCGGCGTCGAAGGCGAGGCCGCTTTCGGCACCAACGACGACACGACCGCCGCCGGTAAGTACCGTCTGACCAACAAGGTCGGTGTCTATGGCGTCGGCTATCTGCCGGTCAGTTCGAATATCGACCTTCTGGGCCGCGTCGGCGTATCCGACACCGATCTCAAGGCCCCGGCCGCGGCGGGCAAGCTGGAACAGGGCACGGCGGTCGACTACGGCGTCGGCGCCCAGTACCACTTCAACGGCGATTATGCCGCGCGCCTCGACTACACCAAGTCGGACTTCCAGAACCACAAGGGCACGACCGGCACGACCTCGGTCAGCCTGGTCAAGAAGTTCTAGGCCGAACGTCTTTGGGACTATTCCAAGCGCCCCCCGCACAGCGGGGGGCGTTTTGCTATTCGCGTTTCCCCCTTTTCCTTTTAGCCCTTTGGGTATAAAGGGCGCACTTCACGTGCGGCGCTCAGGCGATTCCGCACGAAAACCCATCTGAGAGTCTGCATGGCCAAAGAAGAATTGCTCGAGTTTCCGGGCACCGTGATCGAACTGCTGCCGAACGCTACCTTCCGCGTCAAGCTGGAAGACAGCGGCCACGAGATCATCGCCCACACCGCGGGCAAGATGCGCAAGAATCGCATCCGCGTGCTCGCCGGCGACCGCATCATGGTCGAAATGACGCCCTATGACCTGACCAAGGGCCGTATCACCTATCGCTTCAAGTAAGCTGCGCGCTGCCCTATGGCGTCCCGCGCTCCCCTGATCCTGGCCAGCGCCAGCCCCCGCCGGCGCGACCTGCTGGCCCAGATCGGCATCGTGCCCGACGGTATTTCCGCAGCCGATCTCGATGAATCTCCCAGACCCAAGGAAACTCCGCGCCAATTGGCCCAGCGCCTGGCGGTGGACAAGGCGCGGGCGGTCGCGGCCACGCGATCCGACGCCTATGTGCTCGCGGCCGATACGGTGGTTTGCGTCGGGCGCCGCGTGCTGGACAAGGCGCTGAGCGACGACGACGTCCGTGCGTGTCTTGACCTGATGTCGGGGCGTGGCCACCGCGTCTATACGGGGATCGCCGTAATGGCGCCGGGCGGGCGGTTGTCGGCGCGCGTCGTCGAAACCCGCCTGACCTTCAAAACCCTGACAAGCGACGATATCGCGGGCTATCTTACCTGCGGTGAAGGCATCGGCAAGGCCGGCGGTTACGCCTTGCAGGGCCGGGCGGGGGCCTTCGTCACCAACCTTGTCGGCAGCTATACCTCGGTCATCGGCCTGCCGGTCTACGAGACGCGCTGTCTTCTCGACGGTGCGGGCTGGCGGCCCGGAGACCTCGGGTGATCCTCCACTATGAAAGCCGGTTCGGCCTGGCGCGCGCTGCCGTCTTTCACGACGGCAAGGCGCAGCTCTATCTTGAAGGCTGCGAAACCGACCCGGCGTTGACCGTCCTTGGCGCGCAATCCGTGGCGCGACTTAAAGGAAGGGCAGGGGGCGTCGGCTTCCTGGACTTGGCCGACGGCGGCGAGGCTGTGCTCGACGTGCCCACGGACGTGCTCGGACGCCTCAATGACGGGGCCGCCATCGAAGTCGAAATCGCCGCGGAGGCGCGGGCCGGCAAGCAGGCGCGCGCCCGAATGGTCCGTCCGGCGGACGGCGAAGCCTTGCGGCGCCTCTCGCCGGCGCCCGATCTCAAGGGACGGATAACAGCCCAGGCCCGCCGCCTGTTCGGCGACGCCGTCGTCGAAGAGGACGACGACGGCGACGCTATCGACGCGGCCGGAGAGGAAGCCGTCAATCCGTCTGGACCGCTGCCCGGCGGCGGCTACCTGTCGATCGAACGCACGCGCGCCCTGATCG
>OUNM010608002.1_pt1 | contig 29386 bp, 24 predicted proteins | sample 1769961 | NCBI WGS metagenome assembly OUNM01 (sample SAMEA3914820, study PRJEB12502) | metagenome | biome: forest; material: soil | place: USA | collected 2012-03-12 | depth 0.3 m | reverse complement strand
CTGCTCGCCTGTCTGGCCGGGCGCATCATGAGCGTTCCGCTGGGACGGGACGAGAACCTGTTCATCACCGTTTCCGCGCTTTCCAGCGGCGCCGATATCTATCGCGATCTTGGCTACAACCACTTGCCGTTGCTGCCATGGCTGCTGGGCAGCCTTTACTGGATTACCGGCACCGGACATTTCCTGTTGGTGGGCCGCTTGCTGGTACTGGCCGGCTGGGTCATGGCCATCGCCGCGATCTGGTTCATCGCGCGACTGACCCGCGCAGGGCTATGGGGTTTCCTGGCCCCTTGCGTGCTGCTGCTAGGCAATGTGCTGCTGCTGGGCGCACCGGGCACATTGGCGACCAACAATTTCCTGCCGATCCCTTTCGCCCTGTTCGCCATCGGCTGCCTGATCTGGGGGCTGGATGCGGAGCGCCCGTCTGCTCTCTCCTGCCTGATCGCGGGTATTATGGCGACTTGCGCCATCGCGCTGAAGGTCAACTACATCTTCCTTGCCCCCTTCCTGGCACTGACGACCGTGCTGGCCCCGGCATCGCGGCCGATCGGGCAACGGCTGATGCAGGGCACGCTGCCGCTGGCGCTGGGCGGGCTGTTCGCCGGGCTGCCGGTGCTGCTGACGATGGCCAGCGATCCGAAGGCATTCTTCGCGCATACCTTGCGCTATTTCACCCAAGTGCAGCCCGCCTACTGGGCCCATTCCACCGAGCCGCGCGTTGTCGGCGTTGCGCAGAAAGTGCTGCTGGCGGAGGATATCTGGACGGCCAACGCAACGCTGCTGGCGATCGCCGGGATCGTCGCGCTGACCGCCCTGCCCGTCCTGCGCGGCGGCATGCGCGATGGCGTTAAGGCCGTGAACGCCTGGCCGGTGATCCTGGTCGCCGCGCTGGCCGTCATGGGCTGCATCGTCGCGTTCGTGCCCACGCCGTCGTTCCCGCAGTATTTCGTACCGCCGATCCCGTTCCTGCTGCTGTTGCTACTGCTGCTGCGCGCACGCGCTGCCCCGACGGACCGGCCCGCAGCCGATGCGGTGCTGGTGGCGCTGGTGCTGGTCGCACTGCTTTGCGCGCTTTCGCGGTTGGGACCGGGCCTCGTCTCCCTGGCGCGACCGCCGCATTGGGAGACCGTCTCGCTCCACCGCGACACCCGCGCCCTTGCGCGTGAGGCCGGGTTTTCCGGCGGCGAGCAGGCCGTCACGCTTTCGCCTGCAATCGCGCTGGAGGGCGGCTTTACCGTCCCGCACGAATTCGCCGCCGGCCAGTTCGTCTATCGCGTGGGGGACCTGATCGCACCGGCAGACCGCGCTTACTACACCACCACCTCGCCCACGCGCCTTGCGGCATTCCTGGACGCCGCCCCTCCGGTGGCGATCCTGGTGAACGGGGAAGAGCCGCTGGAACAGGCCTTTGCCGATTATGCCCGCGCCCACGGCTACGCAGAGTTCACCGGGCAGGGAAAACACCGCGAACTGCGCCTGTTCCGCCGCCCCGGACCGGCAGGGCCAGACCCGGCAGTCGTGGCCGCGAAGTAACCGCATCGGGCATGCCCTCTTGGGCATTTTACCAACAGACTCTTAGCCCTTTGGTGCCCGGTGCTGGCTAAAGCTGCCTAACCCCGATGCCCATTTCGCCGGACACGCGCTCTGCCTTTACCTTTGGGGCATCCAGCGGAGTATTTCGCCAGAAATTTCCGTGTCCGGAGAAACCGTTATGAAAGTCGTCCTGCTTGCCGGAGGGCTTGGCTCGCGCCTTGCCGAAGAGACGGTTCGGATCCCCAAGCCCATGGTGGAAGTGGCCGGGCGGCCGATCATGCTGCACGTCATGGATATCTACGACCACTGGGGCCACAACGATTTCATCGTCGCCTGCGGGTACAAGGCCATGGCGATCAAGAGTTTCTTCCAGGCGCTGCACCTGATGACCAACGATTTCACGGTGGGCATCGGTAATGGTGAAATGGCGCTGCGCCCTACCGCAAAAGTCGATTGGCGCGTCTCGGTGGTCGACACCGGGCTGGCGACGATGACCGGCGGGCGCATCCGGCGGCTAAAGACATGGCTGGACGATGAGGCTTTCATGGTCACCTACTCCGACGGGGTGGGCAACGTAGACATCGCCGCGCTGCTGGAATTCCACCGTTCGCACGGCAAGCTGGCCACGGTGACGGCGGTGCAGCCCCCCGCCCGCTTCGGCAATCTGGAACTGGGCGAATGCGCGGGTAACGGCGGCCGGGTGGTGGAATTCACCGAAAAGGTCATCAAGTACGAAACCTGGATCAACGGCGGCTTCTTCGTGTTCGAACCCGGCGTGCTGGATTACCTGACCGGGGATGAGGAGCCGCTGGAACAGGCCCCGCTCACCCGTCTGGCCCACGATGGCCAACTAATGGCGTTCAAGCACAAGGGCTTCTGGCACCCGATGGACACCGTGCGCGACCGCGATACGCTGGATCGGCTGGCCACGCAGACACTGCCGCCGTGGATGGATTTCGATAACGGCCAGCCGGTGCTCAGCACCGACGGCCCCAAACTGCAACATGCCTGAACAGGGCTCTCTGGATCAGGCGCTTGTCGCGGCATACCGGGGCAAGCGGATTCTGGTGACTGGCCATACCGGCTTCAAGGGTGGCTGGCTGTGCCTCCTGCTCAGGCAACTGGGTGCGGAGGTTTCCGGGATCGCCTTGCAACGCCCCCCGCAAGGCCCTGACTTCTTCCACGCGGTCGACCTTGCGAACCTGGTCGATCACCGGATTGCCGACATCCGCGATCCCGCCGCCTATGACGCCGCGTGCCAAGGGCTGGAGCCGGACCTGGTGTTCCACCTTGCCGCACAGGCGCTGGTGCGCCCGTCCTATGCCGATCCGGTGGAAACCTTCGCCACCAACGTTACCGGCACCGCCGTCGTGCTCGACGCGGTGCGCCGCATGCCATCGGTGCGCGGCGTGATCATCGTCACCAGCGACAAGTGTTACGACAACCGCGAGTGGGAATGGCCCTACCGCGAGGACGACACGCTGGGCGGGGCGGATCCCTATAGCGCTTCGAAAGGCTGCACCGAACTGGTCGCCGCCGCGTTCCGGCAATCCTACTTCGGCGATCCCGCCGGCTGCCAGATCGCCACCGCGCGCGCGGGCAACGTGATCGGCGGCGGCGACATGTCGCTGGACCGGCTGCTGCCCGATATCGTGCGCGCAACCTTGGCCGACACGGCAGTGACGATCCGCAACCCGGCCAGCGTGCGGCCTTGGCAGCACGTGCTGGAACCGCTGACCGGTTACCTGATGCTAGGCGCGAAATTGCTGGCCAGCGATGCTGCGCACTACGCCACGGCCTTCAACTTCGGCCCCAGCGCGGACGGGTTCATCGATGTGGAGGCGCTGGCGCGCCAGTTCCAGCATTCGTGGGGTCCCGGTGTCGCTCAGATCGCCTTCGGCCACCGCCCTGACGATCCGCACGAGGCAGGCATGCTCACGCTCGATTCCAGCAAGGCGCAGGCCCGGCTGGGCTGGCGGGCGCGCCTCACCACCGAACAGGCGGTGGCGATGGCCGCCGAATGGTATCGCGCCGCCACCCGCAGCGGCCCGGACATGCGCGCCTTCAGCGAAGCGCAGATCGCCCGATACTTCGGAACTTTCGCCCTTGCCCCATCGCGGCAAGCCCAATCCTTCGAGGGGACAGCAACAGCATGCGCGTGAACTACGGCCAGACCGTCCATGGCGAGGAAGAGATCGCCGCCGTCGTCGAAGTTCTGCGAACCTCGACCCAGATGGGCCCCAAAGTGCGCGCCATGCAGGAGCAGGTTGCCGCGCTCTTCGCCAAGAGCCATGGGATCATGGTCAATTCGGGCTCTTCGGCGAACTACCTTGCGGTGGAATTGCTGAACCTTCCCGAAGGCAGCGAGGTCATTACCCCCGCGCTGACGTTCGCGACGACGGTGGCCCCGATCGTGCGGTCGCGCCTTATCCCCGCCTTCGTCGATTCCGCGCCGGGCACCTACAACATCGACGTCGACCGGATAGAGGCGATGATCGGGCCTGAAACGAAGGCGATTATGATCCCATCGTTGATCGGCAACCTGCCCGATTGGGATCGCATCCGCGCCATCGCCGATGCCCATGGGCTGATCGTCATCGAAGACAGCGCCGATACGCTGGGGGCTACCCTGCGCGGCACCAGCACGGGCACGCGTTCGCACATCTCCACCACCAGCTTCTACGGATCGCACGTGATCAACGCGGCCGGCAATGGCGGCATGATCTGCGTTTCGGATGAAGACCTTGCCCGCCGCGCGCTGCTGCTGCGATCCTGGGGGCGGACGAGTTCGCTCCATGTCGATTCCGAAAGCATCGACAAGCGCTTCAACGTCGCGCTGGACGGGATCGACTATGACGCCAAGTTCCTGTTCGACGAACTGGGCTTCAATGTGGAGCCTTCGGAAATGGGCGCCGCCTTCGGCCTTGTCCAACTGGGCAAGCTGGAACACAACATCGCCGCGCGCGAACACAACTTCCGCCGCCAGCACGACTTCTTCAAGCGGTTCGAGGATTGGTTCGAACTGCCCCGTCAGCATCCAGCAGCCCGTACCGGCTGGCTGGCCTTCCCGCTGACCATTCGCGAAAGCGCGCCGTTCACCCGTACCCAGTTGCAGATCTGGCTGGAACAGCGCGACATCCAGACCCGCCCGGTCTTCACCGGCAACATCCTGCGCCAGCCGGCCATGCGGGGCGTGACCGTGAAAGCGTCGCCCGATGGCTATCCGGTGGCCGACGCGGTGATGAAGGGCGGCATCCTGCTCGCCTGCCATCACGGCCTGACCGAAGCCCACATCGATTACATGCATGAGAATTTCGAGGCTTTCGTCGCATCGCTATCCGCGTCCTCCCGTTTCGAGGCGGCCAATGCCTGAGCCGCTCCGCCCCACCGGAACCGGCGGCAGCGACAGCCGGACCGGACCAGTCAACCAAGGGTGGCCCCGGTACTGCCATCTGACGAAAGGGAAGTGACCGCCCGGATTTCCGGGCTGCACGGAAAGGGCCGCGTCGTGGGCAATTCGGTTTCGTTGGTGACGGGGGCAGCCGGCTTCATCGGCTCTCACCTCGCCGCGCGCCTTGTTGCCATGGGCGATGAAGTTCACGCGCTCGTCCGCCCTACCACCTCGCTCGTACGGCTTGCCCCCCTGGCCGGGCGGCTGACGATCCATGCCACCGACTTTGCCGACCGGCGCGTCCTGCAGGAGTGCGTCGCCGCGATCGCGCCGACGCGGGTATTCCACCTCGCCGCCGAAACGCGCATGCCCGCCACGCCCAGCCCCGCCGCCGCGCGCGAGACGCTGGGCCATTACATCGGGCCGCTGCTCAACCTTGTGGAAGCGCTGTCCGCCCTGCCGGTGCCGCCCACGGTCATGGTGCGTGCCGGCACCATCGCCGAATATGGCGACGCCGCGCTGCCCTATCGCGAAACCGGCGCCGCCCGCCCCACCACGCCCTATGGCGCCGGGATGCTGGCAGCCACGCACTATCTGGCCATGCTGGCGCCCACGCTGCCATTTCCCGCCATCACCGCAAGGCTGGCGCTATGCTACGGTCCTGCCCAGTCGCCCAGTTTCTTCGTTCCTTCGGTGATAGAGGCGGCGCTGTCCCGCCGCCCGGTCACCATGCAGCGCCCGGATGACCGGCGCGATCTGCTGCACGTTGCCGACGTGGTCGACGCCATCCTGCGCATCGCCGAACGCGCCCCTCGCGACTGCCCGGTGGTGAACGTGGGGTCTGGACTGGCGCCCACCATGCGGGAAGTTGCGGATCGCATCGTCGAACTCACCGGCTGCGACCCGGCCCTTGTCATCGCGCGCGCGGCGCAGCCGGGGGATCGCCCGGTGGAACTGCGCTTCGCAACCGAACTGGCGCAAACGCGCTTCGAATGGACACGGCAGATCGCGCTCGATGACGGGCTGCGCCAGACGATCGCGGCCGAACAGCACTTGCGCAGCCTGGCAGGATAGAGCGGTGAACGGCGAGCCCAAGACCCTGGTATCGATCCTCGTACCGGCCTTGAACGAAGAGCAGAACGTCGTCCGCTGCTACGAAGCGATCGTGCGCGTCTTCGAGAAACTGCCCGAATACAGCTACGAGATCATCGTCACCGACAACCATTCGACCGACCGGACGTTCGATCTGCTGGAAGAACTGGCGCAGAAGGACCGGGCGCTGAAGGTCATCCGCTTTTCGCGCAACTACGGTTATCAGCGCTCGCTGCTTTGCGCCTACAAGGCGGCCAGCGGCGCCTGCTCCATCCAGCTCGACTGCGACCTTCAGGATCCGCCGGAATTGATCCCGGAAATGCTGCAACTCTGGCGGATGGGCCATCAGGTGGTCTACGGCATCCGCCGCAGCCTGCAGGACGGTTTCGCAGTGGCGACGGCGCGGCGTGCGTTCTATCGCTTCATCACCTGGATCAGCGACGACGAACTGCCGGTCAACGCCGGAGAGTTCCGCCTGGTGGACCGCCGCATCCTGACCGAACTGCACAAAGTGGACGATGCCTCCCCCTATCTGCGCGGGTTGATCAGCGCCATGGGCTTTTCCCAGATCGGGCTGGAGTACGACCGGGCGGATCGCGCCGCCGGGCAGAGCAAGTTCCCGCTGAAGTCGATGATCTCGCTGGCGGTGGACGGGGTGCTGAACCATTCGCTGCTGCCGCTGCGCTTCGCCTCGATCTCCGGCATCATGATCGGCCTGCTGACGTTGCTGCTGACCTTCGTCTACCTCGTCGGCCGGATATTCCTGGGCCAGCACTGGCCCGCCGGTTTCGCGACGACGACGATCCTGCTGCTCATGTCGATCTCCATCAATTCGATCTTCATGGGCATCCTGGGCGAATATGTGGGCCGCCTGTTCCTTCAAGCGAAGAGCAGCGCCAGCCCGATCATCGAGGCACGGCTGAACTTTCCCGAAGTGGTCACCCTCGTCGCGCGGGAAACACGATAAGGCGCGTCAGCACGAACAACAGCGCCGCATAGGTGCAGACGGCAAGGCCCTGCAGCAGCGCGCTGCCGCCCAGCCCGGCCGCGCGGCCTGCCGCGATCGTGCCCAGGTTGGCGCCGTAAGCGATCAGGAACACCACCACGTAGCGCACCATCTCGTTGCCGCTGGGCCGATAGCGGGCGCGGAAGGTCAGAGTGCGGTGCAAGGCCCAGGAGATCGGCAGCCCCATCGCAAAGCCGGCGACGTTCGCGGCATAATCCCCCAGCCCTGCAAACAGCCAGCAGAGGATCAGCCCATAGCCGATCGCCGTATTGAGCGCGCCAACCGCAATGAAGCGCGCCAGCGTCGCCAGTTCGCCGCGCAAGTCCATCGTGCGGGGCGCCACGGGCTTCATTCGGCCGCCTGAGTTGCTGCCTCAATCTCGCGATCGTAGAAGGCGCGATACCAGTCGGCGAAGCGCTGCAACCCCTCTTCCAGCATCACTTTGGGGTGATAGCCCGTCAGCGCATTCAGGCGGCTGACGTCGGCATAGGTGGCCGTAACGTCGCCCGGTTGCATCGGCCGCATGATCTTGATCGCCTCACGCCCCAGCGCCGCTTCCAACGCGGCGATCATGTCCATCAGGCCCACCGGGCGACTGTCGCCGATATTGAGCACGCGGTGTAGCGGATCGAAGGCACCACCGCCCGGCGGATTGTCCAGCGCGCCGATCACGCCATCGACGATGTCGTCGATATACGTGAAGTCCCGCGCCATCTTGCCTTCGCCATAGACTTCGATCGGCTCTGCAGAGAGGATTTTGCCGGTGAAGCTGAAATAGGCCATGTCGGGCCGCCCCCACGGGCCATAGACGGTGAAGAACCGCAGCCCCGTCTGCGCGAAGTGGTAGAGGCCGGCATAGGCATGGCTCATCAGTTCGCAGGACCGCTTGGTGGCGGCATAGAGCGAGACTGGCGAGACCGTGGGATCGTCCTCCGAAAACCCGCTGCCCGCCAGCGGCCGGTCGCCATAGACGGAGCTGGAAGAGGCATAGACCAGATGCTCAAACCCCGGCGCGTGGCGGCAAGCCTCCAGCACCGAAAGGTGCCCGGCCAGGTTCGAATGCTGATAGGCGAAAGGATGCGACAGGCTGTAGCGCACCCCCGCCTGCGCGGCGAGGTGAACCACCCGGCGCACGCCAGCCTCCCGCACCAGCGCCGCCAGCGCCTCGGCATCGGCAATGTCCATGCGGTGGAAGGTGAAGCCGGGATGTCCTTCGAAAGTCGCCAGCCGCGCCTCCTTCAGCGCGGGATTGTAGTAGTCGTTCATCACGTCGACACCGATCACGCGCTCTCCCCGCGCCAGAAGGCGATGCGCGGTGGCATGTCCGATGAAGCCAGCGGCTCCCGTGACCAGGACGGGATTCGGACCCACACCGGGGTTGAGATCGCTTACCTTGTCGGGTTCGTTCACAAGACCGGCTCCCTTCCGCCGCAATAGGATGCGGGCACATGGCGATATCCTGAAAAGTGCTGGCCGCCGCGCGCCTGGGCAATCACTCCTAAGGTCATCGCCAATGTGTCATTGGAGAGGGGCCGGCACCCCCTTCGGCGTAAGGTTTAGCAGCGCCCAACCGCCCTCCCGAAGCGACAGACGTAAGAATTTACAGGGGCGATTTGTGGCAATTGACCCTGTTTATGTGAACGGGAACACTCTTTTCTGCGTTCATGAGGCAAACCGGGATCTGCCAGGCGCAACTGTCACCAACAGGCCGCCTTCCCCGAAAGGCGTGGAGTTCTGGCATTGTCCCACCAGGCGATCCGACCACTCGTTCACATCGGCTTTCACAAGACCGCCTCCACGCTTCTCCAGCGCACGCTGTTCACCCGTTCCGACCTTGGCTTCGAACGGCCCGGACGGGACCGCTTCCACATCCAGGCCGATTTCATCCGCTACAGCGCCTTTGACGAGATGGATCCGAAAGTGATCGAGGCCTATCACCGCCTCGCTTACGAGGCGCGGACGCGTGGCCGCACGCTGGTCCTCTCTCACGAACGGCTTTCCGGCTATCCCGGATCGGGCGGCTTCGATGCGCGGATGATCGCGGACCGCATCAAGACCTGCCTGCCCGATGCGCGCATTCTGGTCTTCGTGCGCGAACAGCGCTCGATGCTCTATTCCTATTACCTGCAATATATCACGGACGGCGGATCGCTGTCGTTCAAGCGGCTGATCAAGCCGATCCAGCACAAGCTGTTCCGCAAGCCGGAATTGGATCTGCGCACTTTCGCCTATGTGCCGCTGATCGAATACTATCGCACGCTGTTCGGGGCGGAAAACGTGCTGATCATCCCTTATGAGACGCTACACGCCGAAACCTGGCGCATCGCCCTGGAAATCGCCCGTTTCTGCGGCCAGTCGACCAACCGGATCGATACGGAAATTTTTGGCGATATGGCCAATTCCAGCATGCCGATCGTGATGCAACTGGTGCGCCGCCATCTGAACGGGCTGATCTATCGCAACCAGCTATCGCCGCATGCGCCGATCAAGTTCAATCCGTTCGATCGCTGGTATCCGCGCATGCGCCCGCTGTTCGAACCGACGCGGCTGGTCGATGCGCCGTTCAAGCGGCGGCTGAAGCGACAGATCGAAGAGATCACCGGCGATCGCTATGCCGAAAGCAACTTGCGACTTCAGCGCATGACCGGACACGACCTGTCGCGCTATGGCTATCGCCTGCCCGAACCGGCGCCGGCACCGCAATCGCGCACGGCTCCGCAGGCGGCAGGCACTGTAACCGTGCCTTCGACTGCGGCTATACAAGCCTCAGGCTGATCCCTCAGGCTGCCCCGATACCTTGCAGTTTCATGTGCAGCGTGTGGTGATCGAAAGGCTTGATGACGTATTCGTCAGCGCCCGCCTCAATGCCTTTGCGGATATCGCCGTTTTCCGAATTGGTGGTGCAGAATACAACCTTCGGCCGGTGCGCGCCCTGCATACCGCGCAAAGCGGTCACGAATTCCAGCCCGCCCATCAGCGGCATGTTCCAGTCCAGCAGGATCAGGTCGGGCATCGCCGCCATGCACTTGCTCAGCGCTTCCTCACCGTTCTCAGCCTCGAACACGGTATAGCCCAGCGCTTCGAGAATCCGGCGAGAGACCTTCCGGATTACCCGCGAATCGTCGACGATCAGGCCGCGGCGGCCACGCGGCGCTTCCGGCTCTGCGGCGGGCTGCACGACCTGCATGGGTGCTTCGCCGTCGTGGCGCGCGGGCGCCGGGGAGCGCTTGATCAGACCTTCAAGAATGACACTTACTCCCTTGAGCGTTTTCTAATCAGGTGGACCACCTGATGGCTCGGAAAACGCGGAAAACCCAACCTCAGCTCACGCGTTCTCGTTGGCCTGAAGGATCTTGGCGACCTTCTTAGCCGTCTCGATCACTTCTTCCTTGTCCTCGGCCACCGGCTCCGGCCGGGGCAGCGATTCGACGTTAATCTCGGACGGCGTCATGCGGACGTGGATGTACGGCATCCAGATCTCGCCGAATTCCGCCTTCTGGTACCACAAGTCCACGACGTCGTAGGAAACCCAGAATCCGCTGGGATCCTGCAGCCTCACGCCCTCGCCGATGCGGGGGACGGCGGCGAACCGCACGGTCTCCTGCGTCTGGCGCGTCTCGTTCTGGACTTCGATCTCGATCAACGCACGGTCTCCTCGCTTGTGCGACAGGCTAGGGGGAAATCCTTGCTGAAAAGGAAATTTTACCAAACACACGCGCACGAATTGCCGCATCGCGCCGATGGACGGGTTTCCGCACCCTTGAATGGCCGCCTCCTATACTCTTGGTTAATTTATTACGCCGCATAAGCCCCGGGCACTGGGGGCTTACCATGGACGAATTGCTCGAAGACTTCGTCGCCGAAACCCGCGAAATGCTGGAAGCGCTGGGGGGCGAACTGATTTCCTGGGAGGAAGACCCGGGCGATCGCGCGCGCCTCGATTCGATCTTCCGCTTCCTCCACACCGTGAAGGGAAATTGCGGCTTCGTTGACTTGCCGCGCCTGGAAGCGCTGAGCCATGCGGCGGAAGACGCGCTGGCAGACGTGCGCGCAGGGCGCCGCACCGCCGATGCGGCGCTGGTCAGCGGCGTGCTCGCCGTGATCGACCGCGTGGGCGACATGGTGGACGCCATCGAGGCGGGCGAGACTTTCCCTGAAGGTGGGGACGAGGCGCTGACCGCCGCGCTGCAACCCGCAGCCTCCCCCGTGACGGCCCTCGTCTCCCCCACCGCGCCGGCAAGCGCCCCCGGATCGCGCACCGCCCAGCCCCAGCGCACGATCCGCATCCCGGTCGAACTGCTGGACAAGGTGATGAGCGGCGTTTCCGACATGGTGCTGGCCCGCAACGAACTGGCCCGTCACTTGCGCGAAGGCCAGGTAGAACCGCAAATTCACGAGCCATTCGACCGCCTCTCCGCCATCATCGCCGACGTGCGCGACGCGATGACGCGCACGCGCATGCAGCGGGTGGAAAGCCTGTTTTCCGGCCTGCCCCGCATGGTGCGCGATCTTGCCGCCGAACTGGGCAAGCAAGTGCATGTGGAGATCGCCGGCAACGAAGTGGAACTGGACCGCGAGATGGTGGAGATCATCCGCGATCCGCTGACCCACATCGTGCGCAACGCGATCGACCACGGCATCGAAGTGGTGCCGCTGCGCCGCGCGGCGAGTAAGGCCGAAGTAGGCCGCCTCACCGTCTCGGCCCGGCAGACCGGCAACAAGATCCTGATCGACATCGTCGACGATGGACGCGGCATCAACGAGAAGCGCCTGATCGAAAAGGCCGTGGCCGCCGGCATCGTCGATGCGACAGAGGCAGCACACCTCTCCCGCGCCGAAGTGTTCGACCTGATGTTCGAGGCGGGGCTGTCTACGGCGGAAACGGTCACCGCGATTTCCGGGCGCGGCGTCGGCATGGACGTGGTGCGCGCCAATATCGAGCGGATCGGCGGCTCTATCGAGATCGATTCCACGCCCGGCATGGGCACCCGCGTCACCCTGCGCGTGCCGCTGACGCTGACGATCATTCCCGCCGTCACCCTTGGCATCAGCGGCCAGCGCTTCGCCATCCCGCGCAGTTCGGTGGAGGAGATCGTCCACCTGACCGAAGGCACGCTGGAGATCGACGAAGTGGGCGGCGCCATGCTCGCACGCATTCGCGACCGCCGCCTGCCCTGCCTGATGGCCTCGCACGTGTTGCGGCTTTCGGACAATGGACCGGACGCCACCCGCCCGGTGATCGTGCTGCGCCATGCCGGCGGCGGCTATTTCGCGCTGATGGTGGATGAAGTGTTCGGGCACGAGGAACTGGTGATCAAGCCGGCCGCGCCCGCGATCATCGCCACCGGGCTCTACGCCGGAACCACCCTCACCGATGACGGGCATCCGATCCTGCTGCTGGAAGTGAGCGGGCTTGCCCGCGCTGGCGGCCTTGCCATCGATGCTCTCGAACGCCGCGCGCGGCTGCCAGATACTGGCCCCGCCCTGCCGCGCCGCACGATGCAGGTGCTGCTGTTCGACGCGCTGGACGGTACCCGCCGCGCCATGCCGGTTGGCGTGCTGGACCGGCTGGAGGAAGTCTCCCCCGACGCCATCACTATCGAGGGGGACCGCAAGCTGGTGGTGATCCGCGAAAGCATCCTGCCGCTGGACGGGTTGGAAACCGCCGCAGGGGTTGGCGCCACCTTGCGTCTCCTGCGCCTGACCGACGGCCATGGAGAGATCGCCTATGCCGTCAACGAAGCGCTGGAAATCCGCGACGTGGACGCAGCGGTGATCGCCGGCGGCGGCGCAGAGGGAGAGGATCCCATCGTACTGATCGACGGTGTGGCCACGCGGATCGTCGCGCCGTACCAGTTGTTCGCGCGCCATTCGCGCAATCCGTCGCGTGTCGTGAAGCCAGTCTGCCGGCTGCCGGCGGACGATACCTGGATCCAGAACTTCGTGCGCCCGATGGTGGAAGCCGCCGGTTACCGCGTGGTCGCCGCCGATACGCCGGACGATGCCGATCTCGCGATCCTGGCGCACGATGTGGAACCCACCACCGCCACCGCCCGCGAAGTCATCCGCCTGCGCGCCGATCCCGGCGCGGCGGACGATTCCAGCATCTACCGCTACGACCAGGCCGCGCTGATGGGTGCGCTGCGCCGCCACGCCGGAAGGGCCTGAGCATGAGAGAGCTTCTCGTCGTCGTAACCCTTGCCGGCCGCCGGATCGCGCTGCGTTCGCGTGATGTGCAATCGGTGATCGAACTGGACGTCATGACCCCGGTACCTTGCGCACCGCCGCATGTCGCGGGCCTGTCCGGGCTGCGCAGCCGCGTGCTGACAGTGATCGACGGCCGCCGCGCGCTCGACCTCGGTGATACCGACCAGCGCGGCGCGGGTGCCCCGGCCGCCGTCATCGTCCACGAAGGCCATTCCTACGCGCTGCTGCTGGACGAGGTGGAGGATGTAACCGAAGCCTGGAGCGAACCCGAACCCGTCCGCGCGCGGATGGATGGGAATTGGACGACGATGTCGCACGGGCTTGTCGAAACCGCGCTAGGCCCGCTGCTCGTGGCAAATGTCGCAGCCCTGATTGCCGGTCCGCAAAATGAAATTCTCGCCCCGACCGAGGTTGTTTAAACTCTTGGTTACGTAAAACGACTAGTATCGGGCTCTGGGGACAAGGAAGCGAAACATGAAAACCTGCCTGATCGTCGATGACTCGCGGTTGATCCGCAAGTTCTCGCGCCAGTCGATGGAAGCCCTGGGCTTCACGGTCAGCGAAGCCTGCGATGGGCAGCAGGCAATGCTGAGCTGCGAAGTGGCCATGCCGGACGTGATCCTGCTCGACTGGAACATGCCGGTGATGAGCGGCATCGAATTCCTGCGCGTGCTGCGCCAGACCGGCCATTCCAACCAGCCCAAGGTCGTGTTCTGCACCACCGAAAGCGATTCGGCGCATATCGAAGCGGCCATCGCGGCGGGGGCCGACGAATATGTGATGAAGCCGTTCGACCACGATACCCTGCACATGAAACTCCAGCTCGTCGGCGTGGCCTGACGGGCCTTCTCGGATGCCCCTGCCCTCGCTGCGCCGGCGCAATGCCCGCGTAACGCTGCTGCCGCCGGTGCGGCTGATGATCATCGACGATTCGCTAGTGGCCCGCACCGCGCTGAAACGCATGGTGGAAGGCGCCGAGGGGCTTGAAGTCGTCGGCATTGCCAGCAATGCAGAGGCCGCGCTGGAAACCCTGCGCACCAGCCGCGTCGACGTAATTCTTCTCGATCTCGACATGCCCGGCATGGGCGGGCTGGAGGCACTGCCCCGCCTGATCGAGCGCGCACGCGGCGCGCGTGTGCTCGTCGTTTCCTCGCTCACCGTGGACGGTGCCGCCGACACGCTTTCCGCACTTGCCCTGGGCGCGGCGGACACCCTGCCAAAGCCCGTCGCGCGCGGTTTCCACGGGGACTATCGCGATCTGCTGCTCGGCAAGATCCGCGAACTGGGCCTTGCCGCCACGCCCGTACCCCATACGCTGCGCCGTGAAACTCCGCCGCCGGTGAAGCGGCGCAAGCCGGTCGGCAACGCCGCGTACAAGCCTGCCGAAGTGCTCGCCATCGGTGCCTCCACCGGCGGCGTCCATGCGCTGGCCAGCCTGTTCGCGGCACTGCCCCGCCAACTCGGCGTGCCGGTGGTCATCACCCAGCACCTGCCACCCGCCATCATCCCCTATTTCGCGCGCCAGATCCGCACCGCATCCGGCTGCGAGACGCTGCTGGCGGAAGACGACATGCCACTGATGCCGGATCACGTGCTGATCGCACCGGGCGACGCGCACATGGCCTTCCGCCGCAAGGGGGACAGCCTGGTCGTGCGGCTGGACCATGAGCCCGCGCCCAGCGGCTGCCTTCCTTCGCTCGACGTGATGTTCGCCTCTCTTGCAGAAGAAATGGGCGACCGCACTTTGGGTGTCGTGCTCTCGGGCATGGGCCGGGACGGCGCCCTCGGCGCGGCGCGCATCGTTTCCGCCGGTGGCGCGATCCTGGCGCAGGACGAGGCCAGCTCCGCCGTTTGGGGCATGCCGCGCGCGGTGGCGGAGGCCGGCCTTGCCAGTGCCGTACTGCCGCCCGAACAACTCGCCCAGCGCGTGATCGCCGGAATCGGAGCGCTGTCATGCAAGTGAGCCTCGCCTCCGAACGGCTGCTGGCCGATCTGCTGAAAGCGCGCACCGGGCAGGAACTGCCGGACAATCGCCGCTGGCGCATCGGCTCCGCACTCTCCGGCCTCTGCCGCGAATATGGCATCACCAGCATAGACCAGTTGATCGCCACCTTCTCACCCACGCGCCAGACCACGCTGGCCCGGCAGATGGTGGAAGCGCTGCTGAACAACGAAACCTATTTCTACCGTGATCGCGCGTTCTTCGATTACTTGACCGGACATGTGCTGCCCGGTCTGGCCGAGACGCGGGCGGAAACCCGCACGCTGACGATCTGGTCGGTCGGCTGCTCCACTGGGCAGGAAGCACTGACGCTGGCGATGATCTTCGCCAGCCAGGAGGCACGCTGGGCGGGCTGGACGGTCTCGATCCTGGGCACCGACGTATCCGGCTCGGTGATCGAGGTGGCGCGCAAGGGCTGCTACACCCCGTTCCAGATCCAGCGCGGCCTTGCGATGGGCGAGATGATCAAGTGGTTCGAGGAAACGCCCCAAGGCTGGCGCGTACGCGAACGCCTGCGCCGCATGACGCGGTTCGAGGAACACAACCTGCTCGATCCGCTACCCGCCCTGCCCGGCGGCCAATCCCCCACGTTCGACGTGGTGCTGTGCCGCAACGTGCTGCTCTACTTCGATGCGGAAACGCGTGAGCGCGCCTTCGCCCGCGTCGCATCGGCACTGGCGCCCGACGGCTGGCTGATGCTGGGCGCTGGTGAGACGACGTACGGATTGACCGACCGGCTTGCTCCGGAGCGCGGCGCCCCCGGCTTCTTCCGCCACGCGAAAGTCGCCCGCCGCACGCGCGCCGCTTAAGTCTTATTTAAGCGTAATTCCCTAGGCACTTGCTCCATAGTTTGCCGACATCTTCTAGGGGGAAGAGTGCAATGACCGATATGGCTGCCGCGCAGAAGCGCGACTGGTTCTGGCGCCGGTCCATCGTCACCAAGATTCGCATCATCATCGGTATCTTCCTTGTCATGTCGGTGACGATCGCCGGGGTCGCGTCGATCGCGCTGACCAAGGTGAAAGACGATGCCTCGCTGACCGCGAAGCTGCACGATTCCGCGCTCGGCGCCGCCGATGCCTGGAGCGACATTGCGCAGGCCATGCAGCAACTCGACGGGGCGCGCGCCAAGGACACCGGCATCGATGCCGCACAGGTCACCGCCACCCGCGCGCTGGTCAAGTCCGCTTCCGAAAAGCTGGGACAGGCGCGCCTCGCCCTCGACAATGCCGATCCCGGCATCGACCTGCTGTTCGATCACCTCACCCCCACCCTCACCGCCTTCGATGCGCAGCTGGCCGCCCAGCAGAACGGAGCCGCCGGCGATCCGTCCATGGCGATGAGCGACATTTCGGGTCAGGTCGCGCAGATCAAGGACGTGCTGGCGCAGCGCACGAAGTCCATCGAGGGCAGCCGGGACAGCTTCATCGGCTGGACCGAGTTGACGATGTTCATCTTCGCCGTCGTCGCCGCGCTGAACGGCATTTTCGCCCTCATCATCACCCGCCGCAACATCACCGGCCCGCTGGCCGACATGGCCGACGCGATGGTCAAGCTGGCAGAGGGCGACCGCGAGATCGACGTGCCCGGCACCGATCAAGTGAACGAGATCGGCGACATGGCCCGCTCGCTGGAAACCTTCCGCCGTGGCTATCTGCGTCTCGACAAGATGCGCAAGGAAGCCGCTGCCGCCGCCGAGGCCGAGATCGCCCGCCAGGAAGACCTGCGGCTTGAGCGCGAGATGGCGCGCGACCAGCGCAAGAAGATCGTGCTCGATCTGGCCGAGAAGTTCGAACAGAGCGTGGGTGAGATCGTCAGCGGCGTCGCCTCCGCCTCCAGCCAGTTGCAGTCCACCGCGACCTCCATGGCGAAGTCGGCCGAACATGCCGCCACCACCACCAGCGAAGTGTCCAACGCGATGGGCGAGGCTTCGGCCGGCGTCACCGCCGCTGCTGCCGCCAGCGACGAATTCGCGATGTCGATCCACGAAATCAGCCGCCAGGCCGCGACTTCGGCCGAACTGGCCCGTCAGGCCAGCGAAACCACCGCCAATGCCGATGCCACGATCGCCAAGCTGGCCGTTTCGGCCGAACAAGTCGGCCAGATCGTCAAGCTGATCCACTCGATCGCCCAGCGCACCAACCTGCTGGCGCTCAACGCCTCGATCGAGGCGGCGCGCGGGGGCGAGGCCGGTCGCGGCTTTGCGGTCGTCGCCGCAGAGGTCAAGGAACTGGCCGCGCAGACCAGCAAGGCCACCGACGAAGTGGCCGCGCAGATCGGCGAGATCCAGGCCTCCACCACCGGCAGCGTCGCCGCCCTGCGCGCGATTGCGGAAGACGTGGCACAGCTTGAGGCCACTTCGGTCTCGATCGCTGCCGCCGTCGATCAGCAGTCGGTCGCCGGACAGGACCTTGCCCGCAGCATCGACCTTGCCGCGCGCAGCACAGACGATGTGACCGGGCGCGTGGAAGACGTGCGCGAAACCTCGCTGGCGACGGGCGCGGCGGCATCGCAAGTGCTGTCGTCCTCCACCGAATTGCAGCTTCAGGCCGCGATCCTCAAGAATCAGGTGGAGCGCTTCCTCGGCTCGATCCGCAGCCCGGAAATGCCGGACGATCGCATTCCCACCTACCCCACCCAGCACGACTGGGAACGCGAAGTGGAAGCGGCGGAATAAGCGCCGAAAACGGACAGACGCCGGGCGGGGCCAATGGCCTTGCCCGGCCGGCTTTCGGGCGATAGCTGAAAGCCATGCAGTTCACCTTCCGCGCCGCCCTTCTCCTAACCGCTATCGCCGCGCCCGCCGCCGCCCATGCCGCCTCCGACGACATGGCCCGCTGGAAGGCTGAGGCTGCGCGCGTCACCGTCACGCGCGACGACTGGGGCATTGCCCACGTCCACGGCAAGACCGACGCCGATGCCGTGTTCGGCGCAATCTACACGCAGGCGGAAGACGATTTTCCGCGCGTGGAGGCGAACTACCTCACCGCGCTTGGCCGCACGGCCGAAGCTCAAGGCGAAAGCGCGATCTGGCAGGACTTGCGCCAGCGCCTGTTCGTCGATCCACAGGAGCTGAAGGCGCAATACAAGCAGAGCCCGCAATGGCTGCGCGCGCTGATGGACAGCTGGGCGGACGGGCTGAACTACTACCTGGCCACCCACCCCGCCGTGAAGCCGAAGGTGCTGACGCGGTTCGAGCCGTGGATGGCGCTCTCGTTCACCGAAGGCAGCATCGGCGGCGATATCGAGCAGATCTCGCTCACCAAGCTCCAGGGCTTTTACGAGCATCGCCGCATTCCGCCCACCGCGCTGGAAACCGGCGCGCTGATGCGGGAACCCAGCGGCTCCAACGGCATCGCCATCGCGCCCGCCAACACCGCGAACGGCCATGCGCTGCTGCTGATCAATCCGCACACCAGCTTCTACTTCCGCGCCGAACTGCAGATGACCAGCGACGCCGGGCTCAATGCCTATGGCGCATCCACCTGGGGCCAGTTCTTCATCTATCAGGGCTTCAACCCGAAGATCGGCTGGATGCACACCTCCTCCACGGTCGACAATATCGACCAGTTTGCGGAGACCATCGAAAGCAAGGACGGCCGCACCCTCTACCGCTACGGCAATGAGCTGCGCCCCGTCGAAACGCGTGAGATCACCCTCTCGTTCCGCCAGCCGGACGGCACGATGGGCACGCGCAGCTTCACCACCTATCGCACCCACCACGGCCCCATCGTCGCCGAGGACGGCGGCAAGTGGATTGCCGAAGCGCTGATGTGGAAGCCGATCCCGGCGCTGCAGCAAAGCTGGCTGCGGACCAAGACCAGCGACCTTGCTTCCTACATGAAGGTCGCCGAAGCGCAGGCCAATTCCTCCAACGACACGCTGCTGGCCGACGCCAATGGAGAGATCGCCTATCTCCACCCGCAGTTCGTGCCGCTGCGCGACAACCATTTCGACTATCGCGATCCGGTGGACGGCGCCGATCCCGCCACCGACTGGAAGGGCCTGCACACGATCAAGACGCTGCCCAACGTGCTCAACCCCAAGGTTGGCTGGGTGCACAACACCAACGACTGGCCGTGGGACGCCGCCGGGCCGGACAGCCCCAAGGCGGCGGATTTCCCGCGCTACATGGATCAGGTGGGCCCCAATTATCGCGGCGTCCATGCCGACGAAGTGCTGACCGGCAAGCACGATTTCACGCCCGAGCGCTTGATCGCCGCCGCTTACGACAGCCATCTGCCCGCCTTCGCGTTGCTGCTGCCGCAGCTTGCCGCCGATTACGACGCCCTGTCTGCGGCTAATCCGCTGAAGGCCAAGCTCTCCGCCCCGATCGCCCTGCTGCGCGGCTGGGATTGCCGGTGGGGCTATCAGTCGAAGGAGACCACGCTGGCGGTATTCTGGGGCGATACGCTGGGCGGCAAGTTCAACGCCGATGCCAAAAAGGCGCGGCTGAACTTGCCGGACTTCATCGCCCAGCGCACCACGCCCGAACAGCGCCTTGCCGCGCTGTCCGAAGCGGTGGACCGGCTGACGCGCGACTTCGGCGGCTGGCAGGTCGCCTGGGGAGAGGTCAACCGCTTCCAGCGGCTGGACGCCGCGATCACACCGCATTTCGACGATGCGCAAGCCTCTCTGCCGGTGCCTTTCACGTCGGCGCTCTGGGGCTCGCTCGCCTCGTTCGGGGCTAAGCCCTACCCGAATACGACCAAGTACTACGGGACCAGCGGCAACAGCTTCGTCGCCGTGGTGGAGTTCGGCCCCAAAGTGCGCGCCTGGGCGGTGAGCGCGGGTGGGCAGAGCGGCGATCCGGCCTCTCCCCACTTCCGCGATCAGGCGCAGCGTTATGCCGATGGCGCTTTGCGGCCGGTCTATTTCTATTCCGAGGATCTGGCCGGGCACGTAACACGGACGTACAAGCCGGGCGAGTGAGACCCGCCGCGCTCTGACCAGCGAGGCGCACTCACCTGCCCCTTCACAAAACACTCCGTCGCCCCCGCGAAGGCGGGGGCCCCGCTTTTCTTGCGTCACGCACGACACCTGAAGAACAAGCGGGATCCCCGCCTTCGCGGGGATGACGTAGTTGGGGTGGCCATGGTCGGTCTGACCGGAAACGTCGCCCACACAAACACGAAAAGGCCCGCGGATCGCATCGATCCGCGGGCCTTTGCTTTACCCGAAGGCTATGTCAGCGCCGGTCAGGCCACCGAAGAGAGCCGCGCCGAACCGCGATACTCGCCCGTGTCGAAACGCGCCGCCTGATCGTTGAGCGAGGTCGCCTCGGTCGTCAGGTTGCGTGCAGCGGCGGAGGTTTCCTCCACCATCGCGGCGTTCTGCTGGGTCGAGTGGTCCATGGTCGAAACCGCCACGCTGATCTGGCTGATCGCGGTGGACTGCGCCTGGTTGTCCTCCGCCATCTGGCCCAGCAGCTTGTGCACTTCGCCGACGCCGCCGGAGATGTGCTCGAACGCGCCATCCACACGCTGCACCGCGTCCACGGCGGTGACGATGTCGGTCTGCGTCACGGTCAGCTGGTCACGTGCGCGCTTGGCCTCTTCCTCGGCCCGCATGGCGAGTGCGGAGACAAGGTCCGCCACCACCGCGAAGCCGCGACCGGCATCGCCCGCGCGGCCGGCCTCGACCGCCGCGTTCATGGCAAGCACGCGGGTCTGGAAAGCGATCTTGTCCACGCCCTCGATCACCTGGTCGATGCCCTTGGCGCTCTGGCTGACGCGATCCATCGCTGCCACTGCTTCGCCGGCAACCGCGCGGCCACCCGAAACGGTGGTGAGCGCTTCGTCGGCGCGGGTGACAGTCTGTGCCGACGCCGTGGCCGAAGCCTTCAGGCGCTGGTCGATCTGTACCAGTGCTGCCGAAGTCTCTTCCAGGCTGGCGGCGTTGGCTTCGGTGCGACGGGCAAGGTCTTCCGATGCCTGCGCGATTTCCATCGAGCCGGAGCGGATGCCACCGGCGCTGAGCGCCACGGCACCGATCATGCGGCGCAGTTCGCCAAGCGCTGCGTTGAAGTTGTCCTTCAGCGCGGCATAGCCCGCCGGGAACGGCACCTTGATCTCCGCCGTCAGGTCGCCGCGCGTCAGGGCATCGAGGCCAGCGCCCACGGCGCTGGTGACGATCTTCTGCTCTTCGGCGGCGCGATGGTCAGCCTCGGCACGGTCAGCGGCGGCCTGACGGAACACGTCGGCAGCGCGGGCCATGGTGCCGATCTCATCCTCACGGTCGAGTTCGGGGATCGTGCAGTTCTCGCCCTTCGCCAGACGGTCCACAGCATCGCTCAGCTTGGCCATCGGGCGACCGATGATGCCACCGGCAGCGAAGAATAGGCTGGCCAGAACGGCACCGACGATGACCAGACCGCCGACAACCAATTGCCAGCCGATCGAGCGCGCAGGCGCCGAAACGGTGGCCTCGGGAACGTCGAGCACGAGGGCCCAGGTGGCGTTGAGGTTGTCCAGCTTGATCGGCAGGATCACACGGCGCGTCGCGACGCCACCGATGGCCAGATCGGGCAGCACTTTGGTTTCGCCGGTCGAAAGCGCGGTCTTCACATCGTCAAGGCCAGGCTCCGCATACGTCTTGCCCAGCACCGCCGCGTCCGGGTTCGCCACCCAGGTCGCCGCAGAGGACAGCAGCATGACGTGCCCAGTGCCGAACGGCTTCAGCGCGCCAAGACGCTCCGAAATCGTGCCCAGTTCCATGTCCACGCCGACCACGCCGATTACCTTGTCACCCGAACGGACCGGCTGGGTGATGGAGGTCATCAGCACCTGCTTGCCATCAAGGTCATAGGCATAAGGATCGACCAGCGCGCCCTTGCCGCTGTCGAACGCCTGACGGAAGTAGGGCTTATCGAAAGCCCCCGCCTCATTGTTCGGCTGCATGGTCAGCGCGCCGTTGCTCTTCACCCAATAGGGGGAGAAATTGCCGTTGGGTGCCGAGCCCGGAAGGTTGCCCTTGCCGGCCTCCGGACCATCCCACTGGCCGGGGGTGATCATCACCCAGCTGCCCAGTGCGGCCTTCGATTCCAGCAGATCGGTCTTCAGCACCGTTACCGCCACACCGCGATCGCGCATGCCGGTGGCGTGCATCTTGCCGAGGGCCGAGCCCATGGCGCGGGCAGTGGCTTCGAACGTGGCGAAGTCGGCCTTCACCTGATTACCCTCGGCATTGGCCTGGGCGACGGCAGCATCGTCGGACAGGTTGCCCACGGCATTGCCCGTCTCGAAAACGACGGCGGAGAAACCGAGCAGCAGCAGCAGTGCGATCGCCAGCCCGGCGACCGTCATCAGCTTGCCCGCTATGTGCATGCGGCGAAACAGGTCTTTCATTGTCTTGCTCCAGCGGGAGGATCAGAAGCCGGCACTGACGGAAAACAGTGCGGCGCCGTCGGCCCGGTTGCCGCGGCTGAGGTTGGTATCGATGTAGGAAATGCCGAAGGTCAGCTTGCTGACCGCGATGTCCGCGCCCAGCGACCAATCGTAATAACCACCCGGTTTGGGGCTGAGCGCACCCTTGCTGCGGCCGCCGTGCGCCTTCAGCGTCACCGGCGTTCCGGGAACCGGCGCAGCCGCTTCGCCGAACAGATAGAGGTGATCGCCGCCCAGCGCAGACTGGTCCCAGCTATAGCCGCTGCCGATCGTCCCCCGCACCGGGCCGAAGTCATGGGTCAGCTTGGCGGTGGTTTCGAAATACTCGATCTTCCCGGTGCCTTCGCCGCCGGGATAGCTGTAGTACGCCAGGGCCACGTCAAGGCTGGTGTGCTTGGCAAGATTGCCCGCCCAGCCGCCATAGAGGTCAACCTCGGTAGGGCCATAACGGTCCCCCATGCCGAGGGACGAGCCCCAGGTGCCGACATAGACGCCGCTCTTGTGCGCCAGGTTGATGGTGCCCTGGATCGCGGGATCCTTGCCCGTGAGCGAAATGCCACGGAAACGATAATCGCTGATCAGGGTAACACCGCCGGCGACGGTGATGGCGGGGGATTCTTCCTGTGCATGAACGGGGGACGAAATCAGAACTACGATCGGAGCGAGCCCCGAAAGAATGGCAGAACGCATGAAAGTCCTCTTCCGGGACGTTGGCAGACATCGCCATTATAGGAGGACTTTTCCCGACACTGTGTCGGACGATGTGAACTCTATCGCACGCAAACCGGCCGAGCGAGAAGATCGCTGCAAATCCAGTATGTTATAGGATCGCCCAACATGTCGGTCGCCCTAACCGGCATAGGAAACGCCAGAGGGCAGGCATTGCCCCGCGAAAGCGGCGCCTGTTGTTCAAACGTAGTAGAAAAGGCCCACCAAACCCAACACCGCAACAACGGCAAGACTGACGAGCATGAACCGCAGATCATACCGGATTTCGCGGCGGGCATCCGATTGCATCTGATCAAGCTCGGCCGGACTGGGCGTCCGGATTTCGTCGAGTTCGTCGTCCAAGTGCGATCTGGTCATAGGCTGTCCTAACGACCGGAATGCTAACACTTCTGTCGCCAACTGCGAAATACGCGCGCCATCCTTTCCGCCATATTCATGGCCACATTCAGGAATGTGTTGAAATGGCGGAAAAGGTGGTGAGCCCTGCTGGGTTCGAACCAGCGACCTACTGATTAAAAGTCCCGCGACAGCAGGTTATTCAGGGTCAATCATGGTCATCGGGCGGCTCCCGAGGACGTAAAACCACGACATTCCAGTCATTCAGCGTCGATGACGGTCACCCAGTGGGGGCGGCCGTTCGGTACTCGGCGCGGTGCTCGATGGAGAATGTCGAATGGCCGTAATGAATCTCACAGAAGCCCGCATCAGAGAGCTTGCCCTAGGCTCTGGGATTCACCGAGACGAGCAGGTCAAGGGGCTCATGGTGATCTGCCACAAGACCACAAGGTCTTACGCCGTCCAGGGCGATGTGCGCCGAAACGGTCGCCATGTCCGCACGGTGCGCGTGAAGATCGACCGATGCGATAGGATCGGTCTGCGTGAGGCGCGGAACAGAGCGAAGGCGCTGATGTCGCAGATACAGTCAGGCGTCGATCCCACCGAGGGACCAGCCGAAACCGGCATCACCCTTGAGCGCGCGCTCGAAACGCACCTTGAGGAAAAGACCCACCGGCCCCGCACCGAAGAAGGCTATCGCTATCATCTTAGCCACTACCTCAAGCATTGGCGAAAGCGGGCCGTGGCCGACATTTCCCGCCAGATGGTCCGAGACCTATATGGCGACCTCAAGCGTAGGCACGGCGAGACGACGGCGGCGAGCGTGATGCGGACTCTGCGGGCCGTGGTAAACACGGCCATGCGGATCGACGAGACGCTCGGCAGCAATCCGGTCGCAGCCCTTCACGTACCTTCGACGAAGCGCAGAAAGGTCGCACCGCTCGATCTTACGACATGGTGGGTGGACGTCCAGGCGCTTAGCCCGATGCGCCGCGACCTGCACATGACCATGCTGCTGACCGGTGCCCGTCGGTCTTCGATCCTTCAGGTGAAGCGGAAGGATGTGGACCTTGCTCGCCGCGTGCTCACGCTCACTCACATGAAGACCAGTGACGAGCCTATGCAGGTGCCGATCGGTCGAGAGCTAGCGGCGATCCTCGCGTCTCGCATGGCAGCGGATGAGCCTCTGGCCAGCGAGTGGCTCTGGCCGTCGCCTAGCAGTGCCACCGGGCATGTCATGGAGCCTCGCGAGGACGGTCTGCCGAGTCCCCATGAGTATCGCCACCATGCCAGGACGCTCTACATCGCAGCGGGCGTTCCATACGCTGAGAGTGCCTTACTGCTTGGCCAGAAGCTGCCGGGAGCATCCGGGGGATATGTCCACGCGGAGCATCTAGTTGAGCAGCTCCGTCCGCACGCGCAGGCTTTGGAGACGCTTGTCTTCACTGCGAACGCGGGCGCTGCGTGTATGAGGAGCCTTAATGCGCCGACCGAAACTCTGATGGTTGAAGATTAATTTTTGCGGGTTTAGAGCCGCTTTCAGTGGACCCGAGTTGATCAGGGTTGAACGCGAATATTGGGGCGCCCACGGCGTCGCGTTGCGGTGCCGGGCCGCCCCCAAGTGAGCGAGCGAGAAAGACTCCGGCAATCCCTCCACTTTGAAGGAGATTGCAAATGCAATCGGACTCGATCCTCGCGATCGAGGACGCGCTGAGGCGCGTTCTCGAAGCTCACTCGAAGACCCCCTGGCTCGACAGCGACGGCGCCGCCGAATACCTCGGCTGCTCGCCCGGCACGATGAAGACCTGGCGTTGCCGCGGTGAAGGCCCACGCTACCACGTGATTCACAGCAAGCTCGTGCGTTACCACACGAGTGATCTCGACGCTTTCGTGCGCGGGGAGGTGTCTCGATGAGCGGTCCGGAAAAGGACGAGCGCGCCGTTGTGGGCGGCGCGCTCGTAGGCAGCCGGTATGGACTGGGATGCTCCGACACTTCCAGCAATGCGCCCGGTGATCCATGCAAGAGACCCTCGTTCGACTTTCGCGCCGACCAGCTCGAGAGTTTCCGTGGCACGGCCTACGAGCTGATACCGCTCCACGCTCCGAACGCGCTAGATGCGCGCGGGCGCAAGATCGGGAAGGCTCCTCACAAGGGGTGGCCCACGGCTCGGCCGCTCTCGGTCGACGAAGCAGCTACTCACATTGCGAGCGGCGGCAATGTCGGAGTCAGGCTCCGTCGGACTGACCTGGTGATCGACGTCGATCCTCGAAACTTCGACGATGGTGACGACCCGGTGACCCGGCTCGAGAGCGATCTTGGAATCCGGCTGTCCAACTTTCCCGAGGTGGTAACCGGATCGGGTGGGCGGCACTTCTACATGACAGTGCCAGCCGACGCGGTCATACGAGAGACGGTCGAGAACTATCGAGGGATTGAATTCAAGACGCATGGCCGACAGGTCGTCGCACCTGGATCTGTGCATCCCGACGCTCTCAAGCCGTATCTTTGGGACGAACTGGCAGAGCCGGTGTCCCAGGCCGTCGCTGCCCCCGATGTGCTGCTCAATCTCATCAGGCGGTCAGATTACGCCTCGGCAGTCGAGCCGGGCGAGCTCACGCCGGATCAGCTGTCGGCAATGCTAGAGGTGCTGGATCCCGCTGACTACAGAGAGCACTCGGCTTGGTTCCAACTCATGTGCGCGTGTCACCATGCGACGGGCGGTGATGGACGGGAAGAATTCATCGCCTGGTCGTCGTCCGACCCTCAGTACAGTGGCCATTCGGCAGAGATCGGTCGAAGGTGGGATAGCCTGCACAACGCATCGGGCGAACGTCAGGTGACCTTCCGAACGCTGTACAAGCGGCTGATCGACGCAGGTCACGGAAACCTGATCCCCCGCGAGAGCGCGGAGGACGATTTCCCCGTCGACCTTCCCGATGTGGCACCGCTTGCCGGACAGACAAAGCCAAAGGGCGGTTCGAAGCGGATTAGGCTTTCCGACGAGTGGGTGTGGATCGCACAGATCGAGAGGTTCGTGCGGCGGACCGATAAGCAGAAGCTCAACGACAAGCAGTTCAAGTCGCTGTTTCAGGACCGCTGGTCCGACGGCAATATCTGCGATGCGGTCTGGAAGGGCAAGCTGCCGATCCGACGCGTGGAAAATCTGACCTACGTGCCGAGTCAGCCGGAATTCATCGAGTACGGTGAGTGGGCGGGTCGGTACAACCTGTGGCGCCCCTCGGGCGTCGATCCGAAGCCTGGCGACGTCTCGGTCTTCCTGGAGCACATGGAGTATCTGTTCCCCGACGAAGTCGAGCGCGGCTATGTGCTGGACTACCTGTCGCTGCTGGTTGCGCCCAAATTCGTGAAGGCGCACTTCGCGCTCCTGGTACGGGGGCGGCCTGGCACTGGGAAAAGCTTCCTAGGTAAGCTTGTGCGCAAGATGATCGGCAGCGACAATGTCTCCACGCCGTCGAGCACCGAGGTCACGAAGGAGTTCACGGGCTGGCAGGAGGGAGCGCAGCTCGCGATCCTGGAAGAGATGATGGTGATGGGACGGACCGAGGTCGCAAACCGGCTCAAGCCTGTGATCACGGACGACTTTCTTCGGATTCGCCTCATGCACACGAATCCGTACAGCACTCCTAACTTCCTGAACCTGCTTTGCTTCACGAACAACGAGGACGCTCTGCCAATAGAATCGGGCGACCGGCGGTGGCTCGTCGTATTCTCGGAGGCCATCCCTCGCGACGATGCATACTACGAGCGGCTGTTCCGGCTGCTCGACGGAGACGGTGCAGCGGCAGTGAAGCACTACCTTCAGCAGCGGAAGATCGGGCTGAATCCGAAGGGCGTCGCGCCAGTGACGCGAGGCAAGATGGAGATGAGGCAGCTCTCCCTGGGCGAGGCTGAACAGCACCTCGCCGAACTCCTCGAAGAAGGCGCTGCGCCGTTCAACTTCGACCTCGTGAAGCTCGAGGATGTCATCGACGCAGTACCATCATCGGTCCAGAGACAGACCCGTGGGCTCCGTAACAAGGTGATCAAGTGGCTGAAGGAGGAGGCCGGGGCGGTAAAGTTTAGCCGGTATACCAAGCAGGACTCGTCAGGTCGCCCCTCCATCCAGCTGTGGGCCGTGCGGAATCAGCCGCAGTGGGAGGCCGCTGGGGCGGCTGCTCGCATCGATGCGTTTCTCGCTAACCCGAAGGAGATCTGATCGTCGGCGAAGGCATGGGCATCGATGCCCATGCCTTCGATGCCGCCGCGGTAGACAAGCGCTCCGATGGGACCACCGGGTAGACAGGCATGGCTGTCTACCCCGAGAGGCTTAGAAAGCCTCACTTTTTCGGTCCGGTAGACAGGTAGACAACTACTTTTAAAATTATGAAATAGATTGAAGAGAAGCGCCCTGCCGCTGGACATTACGGCGCCTCCCGGCGTCACGATCATGGCATACGGAACCCGGAAACAGCCTGTCTACCTCGTCTACTGTCTACCACGCCACACCACGCCCTCCGTCCGGTCCGAAAACGCGCCCGCGCGCGTACGTAAGGACGGCCCTCTGATTTCTTGTTTGAAGACTAGAAGCCCTCAAACAGATGGAACTGCTGGGAAAAGGCACAGGATGATCCTGCGAGTACCGCGCTAGACACCGAAGAGAGGGTCTGCGATCCAAGGACTTCCGTAGGAGGATTGATGCGCGGGTACGTCGACAGGACACAACCGGTCAGCTTGGATGGCTCTCCGTCAGCAAAGAACCGCGTGATCTACAATGTTCGGCGCATACCGGAACAACGCCTCCAGTTCGGCACCGTCCAAGTCGATTATGGGAATGTGGCAGTCTGGCGCCCCTTTGACCCGCACGATACGGACCAAGAGGCAGCTTGGAGGAAAGTTCCGTGGCGGAATGCCTATCGAATTCATGTGCCGCAGCATCCGATCTCTGATCGCCCCAAGTACGTCGAGTACGCCATAGACGAGGTGGAAATCGACGATGTGCGCGCAACGCTTCCGGTCGTCCGACTCGTACTGAGCTCTCACCTGAAGAAGCACCTGGAGGGCCTTTAGCCCTCAGCGATGGTTTCGCCCGTGCGCTCGCGCGGCGCACATCTGCCCGCATGGCAGGATCACCAAAGAAGCGAGCCAAGCGCCTCGGCATCGACCCACTGGACGAACCGGGCTACGACAAGAGCGTGGCGCCGATACGCCCTGCGCTCGCCATGGAGCCACACAACAAGGCCAGCCTGTCTGAAGAGAACCGCGAGCGTGTGAAGGCTGCTCTGCTCGAAGGCCACCCCAAAGCCGCCATTGCCCGCGCCCTGTCCGTCAGTGCCAAGACGCTCGACCGGCTCATCAAGGATGATCCTGAGCTTCTGGCCGAAATCGAGGCTCAGCGCTCGTTCGAAGAGACCGAGCTGCGCGACATCCTAATGGAACTCGCTCGTAAGGGAGACACGGTTGCCGCCATCTTTCTGGCGAAAGCCCGTCACGGGTGGCGCGACCGCGACGATGCCAAGCTGAAGATCGAGAACCACCAGGCTGGTGTACTGCTGCTTCCCACCGTCAACTCCCTCGACCAATGGGAGGCTGCCGCTGCCGCGCAGCAGGCGGAATTCCGAGAGCGAGCCGAGGCAAAGTCCGTCGCGGAGTTCCGAACACGCACTGAACTCGGGGAAGGAATGTCGATGCAGCGTGTGTTACCTGG
>OUNM011332466.1_pt1 | contig 29523 bp, 23 predicted proteins | sample 1769961 | NCBI WGS metagenome assembly OUNM01 (sample SAMEA3914820, study PRJEB12502) | metagenome | biome: forest; material: soil | place: USA | collected 2012-03-12 | depth 0.3 m | reverse complement strand
TCACCCGCGCCACCGCCCACGAGGCCGGCTGGGTCTGGCGCATCCCGCTGCAGCACCGCATCGGCACGGGCTATGTCTATTCGTCCAAGCACATCAGCGACGAGGACGCGCTGAAGACCCTGGAGCGCACCCTAGACGGCAAGGCGACCCAGGATCCCAACTTCATCAAGTTCCGCCCCGGCCGCCGCAAGCAGATCTGGAACAAGAACGTCGTGGCCATCGGCCTGTCGTCGGGCTTCCTGGAGCCGCTGGAGAGCACCAGCATCCACATGATCCAGGCCGGGATCACCAAGCTGCTGGCCCTGTTCCCCGACCGGGGCTTCAACCCCATCGAGATCGCCGAGTACAACCGCCTGACCATCCTGCAGGTCGAGCTGATCCGCGACTTCATCATCCTGCACTTCCACGCCAACCAGCGGAACGAGCCGTACTGGAAGGCGCTGCGCGAGATGGAGATCCCGGCCGACCTGGCGCGCAAGATCGAGCTGTTCCGCAGCTCCGGCCGCCTCTTCCAGTCGGACTACGACCTCTTCGCCGAACCCAGCTGGATCGCCGTGCTGCTGGGCCAAGGGGTGATCCCGCAGCGCCATGATCCGCTGGTCGACCAGTACGACCGCGCGTTCGTCCAGACCCAGCTGCAGCGCCTGGGCGGCCTGATCCGCCAGACCGTCAACGCCCTGCCCTCCCACGAAGCCTTCGTCGCGCGCTACTGCGCCGCGCCCCAGTCCGAGACCGTTCGATGACCGAGAACCATCGCCTGCGCCGCATCGTCATCGTCGGCGGCGGCACCGCCGGCTGGATGACCGCCGCCGCCCTGGGCCGCTTCCTGAAGGACGGCTACACCCAGGTCACGCTGGTCGAGTCCGAGGCCATCGGCACCGTCGGGGTGGGCGAGTCGACCATCCCGCAGATCAACATCTTCAACCGCATGCTGGGGCTGGACGAGAACGACTTCGTCCGCAAGACCAAGGCCACCTTCAAGCTGGCCATCGAGTTTCGCGACTGGAAGGCCATCGGCCACACCTACCACCACCCGTTCGGCCCCTACGGCCTGGACATGGAGGGGGTGTCGTTCCACGCCTATTGGCTGAAGCTGCACGCCCTGGGCCTGGACGACGACCTGGGCGCCTACAGCCTGCAGACGGTGGGCGCGCGCGAAGACAAGTTCATGCGCCCCAACGGCCAGCCCAACTCGCCCTTGGGCCAGATCGCCTACGCCTTCCAGTTCGACGCCGGCCTGTACGCCAAGTTCCTGCGCGAATACGCCGAGGCGCGCGGTGTGGTGCGCCAGGAGGGCAAGATCGCGTCCGTGCAGCAGGACGCGCTGAACGGCCACGTCACCTCGGTCACGCTGGAGAGCGGCCAGGTCATCGAGGGCGACCTCTTCGTCGACTGCTCGGGCTTCCGGGGCCTGCTGATCGAGCAGACCCTGAAGGCCGGCTACGAGGACTGGTCCAACTGGCTGCTGAACGACCGCGCCGTGGCCATGCCCTGCACGCTGGGCGGCTCGACCGCGCCGGTGACGCGGGCCACGGCCCGGCCGCACGGCTGGCAGTGGCGCATCCCGCTGCAGCACCGCCTGGGCAACGGCTACGCCTTCTCCAGCGCCCATGTCAGCGAGGACGAGGCCACGGCCTTCCTGCTGAAGAACCTGGACGGCGAGCCCCTGGCCGACCCGAACCTGCTGCGCTTCACCGCCGGTCGCCGCAAGAAGAGCTGGGACAAGAACGTCGTCTCGATCGGCCTGTCGGCCGGCTTCATGGAGCCGCTGGAAAGCCAGTCGATCCACCTGATCCAGGTGGGCATCTCGCGCCTGCTGGCCCACTTCCCCGACCGCCGGTTCTTCCAGGCCGAGATCGATCGCTACAACCGCACCATGGCCTTCGAATACGAGAAGATCCGGGACTTCCTGATCCTGCACTACAAGGCCACCGAGCGGAACGACACGCCCTACTGGGACTATCTGCGCGAGATGCCGATCCCCGACTACCTGGCCGACAAGATCAACCTTTTCAAAGGCTCAGGCCGGATCTTCCGCGAGAACGAGGAGCTGTTCAACGACACCTCGTGGTTCGCCGTGTTCGTCGGCCAGGGGATCCTGCCGCAGAGCTACGACCCGATGGCGGACTCGATGGATCCGAAGCTGTTCCGGGAACGGATGGACGAGATCCGGACGGTGATCGCGCGGTCGGCGGAGGTGATGCCGGGGCACATGGCGTTCATTCGCGAGAACTGCGCGTCGGAGATGTGAGGAGTCGCTGAATCTTCGGAATATTCTGAGATTCCAAAGCTATAAATCCATGTCATCCCGGAAGCCTCGCAGAGGCTATCCGGGACCCAGGGGCCACTCGCAGTGAACCTGCCCCTGGGTCCCGGCTCTCCGCTTCGCTGCGGCCGGGATGACACGGGGAAGCATCGCGCTGACTGACAGACTAAGCCCTCTCCCCTTGCGGGAGAGGGTGGCCCGCGCAGCGGGTCGGGTGAGGGGTCGCGCGGCGAGGCCGAGAACCCCCTCATCCGTCAGCCTGCGGCCGACACCTTCTCCCGCAAGGGGAGAAGGGTTACTTCCCCATCACGTTCAGCACCGCCAGCGTCATCGCCTCCACTCCCGTCCGGATGCTGGGCTCCGGAACCGGCGCGAAGTACGGCGAGTGGTTGACCGGCAGCGGCTTGCCCTCGGCCTTCGCCTTGGCCATCACGGCCGGGTCGAAGCCGCCGATGCTGAAATAGACGGACGGCACGCCGGCGATGATGAATTCCGAATAGTCCTCCGAGGCCGAGCCCGGCTGCGGGGTCAGGACGGCGCGGGGGCCGAAGGCGGTCTTGAACACCGCCGCCGTGCGGTCGGTCAGCGCCTGGTCGTTAACCACCGCCTTGCCGCCCGGGGTGATCGTGTAGTCCGCCGGCGGGGCGCCGGCCATCTCGACCACCGCCTTCACGGTGCGGTCGATCCCGGCCAGGATCTTGTCGCGCACCCCGGCGTCCTGGGTGCGGATCGTGCCGCGCACCTTGGCCTTTTCCGGGATGATGTTGCCGGCGCTGCCCGCCTGGATCGAGCCGACGGTAACGACGCCGAACGCGGCCGGGTCCTTCTCGCGGCTGATCACGCTCTGGACATCCACGGTGAAGCGAGCGGCCATCATCACCGGGTCGATCGAGGCCGAGGGCATCGAGCCGTGGGCGCCGCGGCCGTTGAAGGTCACGTCCAGGGCGTCCGACGTCGAGGTCAGGACGCCGGGCTTGTAATAGACCTCGCCCGCCGCGCCGGGGCCGACGTGCAGGGCGAAACCGTAGTCGGGCTTGCCGAACTTCTCGAGGAAGCCATCGGCCAGCATGGCCCGGGCGCCGCTGACCGTCTCTTCCGAGGGCTGGGCGACGAAGACGAGGGTGCCCTTCCACTTGGCCTTCTGGGCGACCAGCTGGCGGGCCGTGCCGATCCAGGCGGCCATGTGGATGTCGTGACCGCACGAGTGGGCGACGAAGACCTTCTCGCCGTTCCACATCGCCGTAGCCTGGCTGGCATAGGGCAAGCCGGTCTTTTCCTGCATCGGCAGGGCGTCCAGCTCGGTGCGGATCAGCACCTTGGGGCCGTCGCCGTTCTTGAGCACGGCCACGACGCCGGTCTTGCCGACGCCTTCGGTGACGGTGAAGCCCAGCGCGCGCATCTGGGCGGCCAGCTTCTTGGCGGTCTCCACCTCCTGGAAGCCCAGTTCCGGGTGGGTGTGGATGTCCTTGTAGAGGGCGTCCAGCTCCGGATAGTCGCGGTCCAGCTGGGCGTCGATCGCCTTCTTCTCGGCGGCGACGTTCAGCGGCGCGGCGAACGCGGGCGCGGTGGCGAGGGCCGCGACGGCGGCGGCGATGAGGAGAGTGGTCTTCATGAGCGTCCCCGGTTTTCTTTGGTCTTCAAACTGCGCTTAAAGCGCCCCCTCCGTCACGCTGCGTATCCGCAGCGCGCCACCTCCCCCGCTCTGCGGGTGAGGAGGAAGGACCCTTCTCCTCCCCCGTGCAACGGGGGAGGTGGCCCGGAGGGCCGGAGGGGGCGCTCTCTCAAAGTACCGACGAACGAGCCTAGAACTTCCGCCGTGCGTTCACGCCGATCGTGCGCGGCTGCAGGCTGAACAGCAGGTCCTGATACCCCACGCCGCTGTTCTTGTTCAGCACGCCGGTCGCGTCCGTCAGGTTGGTCACGAAGGCGTAGACGCCCCACGTGTCGCTCTCCACGCCCGCCCGCAGGTTCAGCGTGGTGACGCTGCCGAACTTGTCGAAATAGACGTAGGTCGGACGGAAGGTCGAGACCATCTCGCCGGTGTAGGCGGCGTCGGCGCGGACCAGGCCGTTCAGGCCTTGCCCGATCGGCAGCGGCCAGACGTACGAGGCCGACAGCGAGGCGGTCCAGTCGGGCACCAGCGGGATGCGGTCGCCCTTCTTGCCCGTCGAGCCGTCGACCAGGATGTTGGCGTTGGCCTGGTCCTCGGTCAGCTTGGCGTCGGTGTAGCCGATGGCGCCGGTCAGGCTGAGGCCGGTGATCGGCTTGGCCGCCACTTCCAGTTCCAGGCCCTGGATGCGGGCCTTGCCGGCGTTGGTGATGAACGAATAGAGGCCATCGGCGGTCAGGGCGCTGGTCTGGCGGTCCTTCCAGTCGATCAGATAGGCCGAGGCGTTGGCCGTCAGCTTGCCGCCCAGCCAGGTGGTCTTCACCCCGCCCTCGTAGTTCCACAGGCTGTCGGGATTATAGACCACCAGCTTGCTGTTCAGGCCCGGGATGTTGTTGGCGCCGCCCGGACGGAAGCCTTCCGAGGCCGTGGCGTAGACCATGAACGCCTTGTTGAACTTGTAGCTGGCGTTGAACTTGTAGACCCAGCCGCTGGCCTTGGCCGACTGCGAGGTGAAGGCCGCCGGGGCCGCGCCCGTCAGCATGTTCTTCTGCGTGCCCGCGCCCGAGGTGGTCTTGGTGTAGTCGTAGTGGCGCGCGCCGGCCGTCAGGGTCAGGCCGTCCAGCTGGGTCGGGGTGTAGGAGACCTCGCCGAACTCCGACACCTGCTTGAGGCGGGTGTTGATGTAGCGGGCGGTGACATAGCGGAACGGCGAATAGGGCTGGCCCGTGGTGGGGTCGACCAGCACGGTGTTGCTGTCGATGTGGTCCTTGCGCAGCTCGCCATAGCCGCCGAACGTCCACTGGATGGGACCCTCGTTGGTCGAGGTCATCCGCAGCTCGTGGTTCCAGGACTTCAGGTTGGCCGGCTGATAGCCGATCACGCCGTAGGCCGAGCCCACATAGGGCTTGTACTGCGAGGTGAAGTCGATCGTGCGCAGGATGTCGTACAGATAGTACGAGCTGACGGCGGTGATCTCGCCGAAGGGCGTCTTCCATTTGCCCGTCAGGCTGGTCAGGTCCATCTGGGTGTTCAGGGGCAGCTTGACCGTGCTGTCGGTCTCGTACTTGCCCACGCCCGCGTACCAGCCCTGCAGGTCGTCGGCCGACGAGCTCTGGTGGATCTTGGTGGCGGTCAGGCTGATGTCGTCGGTGGGCGTGAAGCCCAGCATGGCGCGATAGCCCGACGAGCGGCTGTCATTGACGTTGTCGCGCTTGAGCTTGACGTTGTCGACATAGCCCGGCCGGTCCTCGGTATAGGCCACGATGCGCGCGGCCAGCTTGCCCTCGATGATCGGGATGTTGCCCATCCCCTTCAGGTACGAGCCCTGCGAGCCGCCCTTGGTGTCGGACGCCTGGGCCTCGATCGCCGCGCCGAACTGGGTGCTGTCGGGCTTGTTGTAGATGACCTTCAGCGTGCCGCCCATCGAGCTGCCGCCATAGAGGGTGCCCTGCGGACCGCGCAGCACCTCGACGCGCTCGACATCGAAGAGGTTGAGGTCGGCGGCGTTGTTGGCCGGGTCCTGGGTGGTGCCCGACGGACCGGTGACCGGCGTCTCGTCGTAATAGAGCCCCGTCGTCGCCTCGCCCGAGCCCTGGACGCCGCGGATCGTCACCCGGCTCTGGCCCAGCTGGCCGGCGCTGAGGTTCACGCTGGGCACCTGGCGGAAATAGTCCGACAGGCCCGTCGCCCCCAGCTTCTCCAGGCTGTCGCCCGTCACCGCGCTGATGCTCATCGGCGTGGTCTGCAAGGTGGTCGAGCGCTTCAGCGCCGTGACCACGATCTCCTCGACGGTGTCGGTCTTGGCCGGCGCCGCCGCCTGGTCATCAGCGTGGGCCGCGCCCGCCGCCAGCAGCGCGGCCACCGCCGCCGCGCCCATCAGAGCTTTCCGATCGTACCCCATCTTCTATCCCCTCTTTGCGATCACGCCGGCTTCGATGGCCGGTCTGAGGAGCAGGCTCGGGGGGTGCTGGATAATATGTCAACGATGGCGTATCGATATTATATGGATCGAATTTGAAAGCGCTGCTGCAGCAGGCGTTCGGCGCTTACAAGGCGGGCGCCGGGTGGGTGGAAGAACGGGGGTTTTCGGGACGCAAAGGGTGCCCCCTTCTCCCCTTGCGGGAGAAGGTGTCGCCGCCAGGCGACGGATGAGGGGTCGAAAGCCCTGTCCGGAAAATTCTGAGAGACCCCTCACCCGACCGCTGCGCGGCCACCCTCTCCCGCAAGGGGAGAGGGGAAGGTTTCAGGCGCCCAGCAACCTTCTCACCACGAACTCCAGCGTCGCCGCCGTCACCGGCCGGCCGGTGGCGTAGTTGTTCATGGCCAGGCCGCTGATCGTGTCGATGATCAGGTCGGGATCGGTGTCGGCCGCGATCTCGCCCCGCGCCACGGCGCGTTCGACGACGCTGCGGTTATAGGCGCGGCGGCGGGGGAAGTCGTCCTGGTGGCGCTCGACCAGTTCGGGGCGCACCCGGCCCTCGGCGATCAGGAAGCTCATGCACGGCCCCATGACCGGGTCGTTGTAGAGGGTCAGCATGGCCTGGCCCAGGATCACCAGGTCCTGCACCACGTCGCCGGTGTCGGGCAGGTCCTGGAAGTGGAACGCCTCGTTGAAGGCTTCCGACACCGCCTCGATCGGCGTGGCCCAGCGGCGATAGAAGGTGGCGCGCGGCGCGCCGGCCCGCTCGCAGATCTTCTCCAGGGTCAGGCCCGAAAAGCCGTGCTCGGCCAGCACCTCCAGCGCCGCGCGCTTCATCCGCCGCTCGACCTCGGGGTCGCGCGGGCGGCCAGGACCGCGTTTGACGGGCGCTTCGATGTCGTCGGGCACGGGGCGGTCCGGTGTTTCCTCTGGGGGAGGAGCATAGGCCAAAGCGCGAGCGACGCCAGCGGGCGGTTGAGCGGAGGTGGAGCGCCCCCTCCGTCACGTCGCCTATCGGCGCCGCGCCACCTCCCCCGTTGCACGGGTGAGGAGGAAACGCGATCTTCTCCTCCCCCGCCTGCGGGGGAGGTTGATCGCTGCGGATACGCAGCGAGACGGAGGGGGCCCTCCCTGCGACGTCAGCCCCCTACCCGCCATTCCCCGGCGCGAACGGGAACTGCAGGCTCTCGTAATACTCCAGGCTCTTCGCCGGCGGCGTCTCCCCCGCCGGCAAGGGCCGCTTCGAGAAGCTGCCGAACCACGCGATCGACGCGTCGCGCCACCACTGCGCCTCGTCCCGCTGGATCTTCAGATAGTCCGCCACCTCGGCGTGACGCTGGGCATCCACGTACGGCGCCAAACCCGCCCAGGTCTTTTCCATGCCGTCGACATAGGCCACGCCGGCCGAGTAGCGCTTGACCAGGCCGTCCCACAGGGTGTCCCCGGACTTCAGGCGGTAGTCCCAGGGCACGTGGTGGAACCACAGCAGCTCCTTCTCGTCGACGCACTTCAGGTCGGCGAAACAGGCCGCCACCGCCGGCGCATATTGCGCCGTGGCGTTGCTGCCACTCGGCGTGCGGTCGAAGCCGACGCCGTCCGGGCCGGCCTTGGCGTAGTAGACGCTGGTCCAGTCGGCGCGCGGGCCGCCCGAGACCCACGGGCCCGGTCCGTAGTGGTGGCTGCGGCCCATCTGGTGGTGCAAACCCAGCGGCGTCATGTAGTCCACTGCCGCCTCGCGCGAGCCCATCATCATGCCGACGACGGGCGTCACCAGGCGGGGATCGTTGCCGAAGGTCATCCGCACCCAGTCGGTCGCGATGGCCTTGGCCGAGGCTTCCGGATCCCAGGCCAGGCGGCCGAAGACGTACCAGTTGGCCTGGTCGAACTGCGAGCCCGACCAGTTGCGATCCGAGCCGATATTGGCCACGCCGGCCATCAGGGTCAGCTTGCGGCCGTCCAGCTGGCCGTCGACCACCTTGGCCACCGTCGAGCCCTTGCCCTGCGCCATCGTGTCGGAGCGCAGCGTCTCTTCGTAGAGCGGGCCCAGATAGACGAGGTGCGTCGAGAACCCGAGGTATTCCTTGGTGATCTGGAACTCCATGCCGAGGTTGCTCTTGGGCATGGCGCCGAACAGCGGGTGGAACGGCTCGCGCGGCTGGAAGTCGATGGCGCCGTTCTTGACCTGGATGACGACGTTGTCGCGGAACTGGCCGTCGAACGGCTTGAACTCCGAATAGCCCTGCTTGGCGCGATCGTCGGGCTGTTCGTGCGAGTAGACGAAGGCCCGCCAGATCACCACGCCGCCATGAGGTCCGACCGCGTCGGCCAGCATGTTGGCGCCGTCGGCGTGGGTGCGGCCGTAGTCCTGCGGACCGGGCTGGCCCTCGGAATTGGCCTTGACCACGAAGCCGCCGAAGTCGGGGATGGCCTTGTAGAGCTCGTCGGCTTTCGCCTTCCACCAGGCGGCGACGGCGGGGTCCTGCGGGTCGGCGGACTTGAGGCCCCCGATCTCGATCGGCGCCGACCAGCGGGCCGAGAGGTAAACCTTGATGCCGTAGGGCCGCAGCGTGTCGGCCAGGGCCGCGGCCTTGGCGATATAGGGCGCGGTCAGGCTGTCGGCCTTGGCGTTGACGTTGTTGAGGACCGTGCCGTTGATCCCAATCGAGGCGTTGGCGCGGGCGTAGTCGACGATGCGCGGATCGACGTGGCCAGGCAGCCGCCACCAGTCGAAGATCGAGCGGCCGGCATAGCCGCGCTCGACATGGCCATCCAGGTTGTCCCAGTGGTTCAGCATGCGCAGCTTGACCTTGGGGGCGCTGGCGAGGTCGAGCTTGTCGACCGGTTGGCGGGTCTGGATGAGCTGCAGGTAGCGGAAGACGCCGTAGAGGACGCCGACGTCGCGATTGGCGGCGATCACCGTGGTCTTCTTGCCGTTCACCGCCACGGTGCGGATCCGATAGCCCTCGTCGCCCAGGTCCTTTTGCGGCGCGACGGTCAGCTGGATCACCCCGTCGCTGGAGCCGACAGCGGCGCTGGCGGGCTTGCCGATCAGGCCGGTGAGGCCGCGCTCCAGCTCGGCGCGGGCGACCTTCATCGTCGGGGTGTTTGAGGTCGGCGCGATCGCGGCGGCGTTGGCCGCGTAGGGCGCCCGGGCGGACGCCTCGACCGGCTTGTAGCGGAGCCAGAGGTCGTAGCCGTCCTCCGCCCGGGCGGCGGGGGTCGCCAGGCACAGCAGGGCGGCGGCCAGAGCCAGTAGACGCATGTCTCACTCCCTTACATCCGATTTCCCCGGCGAAAGCCGGGGCCCAGATCCGGCCCTCAAGCGGCGCCATTCCAGGCGCATCACAGCCTTACGATCTGGGTCCCGGCTTTCGCCGGGAAAGTCGGGTTGTTTGTACTTCTCAAGTCCGGAGGCCCGATCCAGAAAACAACGTTCTCTGACAGCGCGATCAAAGGTCGGGACACTATTGTCATAGTGGTCTGACCACCGGGTTGACAACCCTCATGGTAGCGGTAAACCGATAGTCAGGGAGGAAGATGGACGTCGTGCGCCTCGACTACGGCGCGCCCTCGGTCTTTCCGACCATGCCAACGATTTCAGCAAAAGCGTCCTTATGCCCAAGATCATCGCCGCCAAGACCATCGTCACGTGTCCGGGGCGCAACTTCGTCACCCTGAAGATCGTGACCGACGAAGGGGTGTACGGCATCGGCGACGCCACGCTGAACGGCCGCGAGCTGGCGGTCGAGGCCTATCTGACCCAGCACGTCATCCCCTGCCTGATCGGCCGCGACGCCCACCAGATCGAGGACATCTGGCAGTACCTCTACAAGGGCGCCTACTGGCGTCGGGGTCCGGTGACCATGGCCGCCATCGCCGCGGTCGACATGGCGCTGTGGGACATCAAGGGCAAGATCGCGGGCCTCCCCGTCTACCAGCTGCTGGGCGGCGCCTGCCGGGCCGGGGTCATGGTCTATGGCCACGCCAATGGCGAGACGATCGAGGAGACGATCGACAACGCCAGGCACTATGCCGCGCAAGGCTACAAGGCCATCCGCCTGCAGACCGGCGTGCCCGGCATGAAGGGCACCTACGGCGTCTCCAAGGACAAGTTCTTCTACGAGCCGGCCGACGGCGACCTGCCGAAAGAGACGGTATGGTCGACCGAGCGCTATCTGCGCAGCGCCCCTGCCCTGTTCGAAGCCGCCCGCGAGCAGCTGGGCGATGACCTGCACCTGCTGCACGACGTGCACCACCGCCTCACCCCGATCGAGGCCGCCCGCCTGGGCAAGGACCTGGAGCCCTACCGCCTGTTCTGGATGGAGGACGCCACCCCGGCCGAGAACCAGGCCAGCTTCCGCCTGATCCGCCAGCACACCACCACGCCGCTGGCCGTCGGCGAGATCTTCAACTCGATCTGGGACTGCAAGCAGCTGATCGAGGAACAGCTGATCGACTACATCCGCGCCACGGCCGTGCACGCCGGCGGCATCAGCCACCTGAAGAAGCTGGCCGCCTTCGCCGACCTGCACCACGTGCGCACCGGCTGCCACGGGGCCACCGACCTGTCGCCCGTCTGCATGGGCGCGGCCCTGCACTTCGACCTGTCGATCCCCAACTTCGGCATCCAGGAATATATGCGCCATACGCCGGAGACCGACGCCGTCTTCCCGCACGCCTACACCTTCAGCGACGGCATGCTGCATCCGGGCGAAGCGCCGGGCCTGGGCGTCGACATCGACGAGGACCTGGCCGCCAAGTACCCCTATCAGCGCGCCTATCTGCCGGTCGCCCGCCGTCTCGACGGCTCGATGCACGACTGGTGATCGACGACGTGGCCCACGCGCTTTCCCTGCACCCCGACCGCCTGTTCCCGGCCGATCCGCACATGCGCGGCATAGCCCGCCGCCTCTATGGCCGGATCAAGGACCTGCCGATCGTCAGCCCGCACGGCCACACCGATCCCAGCTGGTTCTCGGAGAACCAGCCGTTCGCCAACCCGGCCGAGCTGCTGATCATCCCCGACCACTATGTCTTCCGCATGCTGTACAGCCAGGGCGTGCCGCTGGAGGATCTGGGCATCCCGCGCGTCGACGGCGGGCCGGTCGAGACCGATCCGCGCAAGATCTGGCGGCGCTTCGCCGAGCGCTATCACCTGCTGCGCGGCACGCCCTCGCGGATGTGGCACGACTGGGTCTATGCCGAGGTGTTCGGCCTGCGCGAGCGCCTGTGCGCCGAGACGGCCGAGCGCTACTACGACACGATCGACGCAGCGCTGAAGCGGCCCGAATTCCTGCCGCGCGCCCTGTTCGAGCGCTTCAACATCGAGGTGATCGCCACCACCGAGAGCCCGGTGGACACCCTCGACCACCACCACGCCATCAAGGCCTCGGGGTGGAAGGGCAAGGTGGTCACCGCCTATCGTCCCGACAACGTCGTCGATCCCGAGCACCCGGACTTCACCGAGAGCCTGAAGCGGTTCGGCGAGATCACCGGCGAGGACGTCTACACCTATGACGGCTACCTGCGCGCCCACGAAAAGCGCCGGGCCGACTTCATCGCCGCCGGGGCAACGTCCAGCGACCATGGCCACCCGACGGCGTTCACGGCCAATCTGTCCGACCAAGAGGCGCGCGCCCTGTTCGCTCGGGTGATCAGCGGCCAGTTCAGCCCGACCGACGCCGAGCTGTTCCGCGGCCACATGCTGGTCGAGATGGCGCGGATGAGCACGGCCGACGGCCTCGTTCTCCAGATCCATCCGGGTTGTTTCCGCAGCCATAACCAGGGCGTCTTCGAGCGCTTCGGCCGTGACAAGGGCGCCGACATCCCGGTGGCCACGGAATATGTCTCGGCCCTGAAGCCGCTGCTGAACCGCTACGGCAACGACCCGCGCCTGACGATCATCGTCTTCACGCTGGATGAGACCAGCTACAGCCGCGAGCTGGCCCCGTTGGCCGGCCACTATCCGGCCCTGCGCCTGGGCCCCTCCTGGTGGTTCCACGACAGCCCCGAGGGCATGCGCCGGTTCCGCGAGCAGACGACCGAGACGGCCGGTTTCTACAACACGGTCGGCTTCAACGACGACACGCGGGCCTTCCTGTCGACCCCGGCCCGCCACGACGTCGCCCGGCGGATGGACTGCGTCTGGCTGGCCCAGCTGGTCGCCGAGCACCGCCTGGACGAGGACGAGGCCCATGAGGTCGCCCACCAGCTTGCCTATGATCTGGCCAAGGCGGCCTACAAACTCTGACCATTCAGCGCGGGAGGCGCAAAAAGTAGGACAATTCGCGCCGGGACCCGTGTTAGTGATTCACGGTCCCGACAACGCCCGCCTGGGCTTCCGCGTCTTTCCGAGCCTTCCGCCGACATGTCTGACAACGTCAAGCTCTACCGCAAGATCGCCGACACCGTGGCCGACGCCATCGAAGCGGGGCAGTACAAGCTGGGCGACCGCCTGCCGACCGAGCGGGAGCTGGCCGAGCAGTTCGGGGTCAGCCGCCCCACCCTGCGCGAGGCGATGATCGCGCTGGAAATGCTGGGCATGATCGAGGCTCGCCATGGCCTGGGCATCTACGTCACCGGCAATGTCCGCCCCGTCGCTCCCAGCGCCGACATCGACTTCGAGATCGGGGCCTTCGAGCTGATCGAGGCCCGCCGCCTGTTCGAAGGCGAGGCAGCCGCCCTGGCCGCCACCTCGATCAGCGACGAGCAGATCGCCTTCCTGGAAGGCCTGCTGCAGCGCATGCACGAGGAAGAGGAGATCCGGGGCGAGGACGCCGACCGCGACTTCCACCTGACCATCGCCCGGGCCACCGGCAACGGCGCGATCATCGCCACGATCGAGAACCTGTGGGACTGGCGCAACCGCTCGCCCCTGGCGCGGAACATCCTGACAAGAGCGCGCGGCATGGGCCTGGAGCCTCGGATCGCCGAGCACCGCCGGGTGGTCGATGCGCTGAAGGCGCGGGATCCCGCGGCGGCGCGACAAGCGATGCGGGATCACCTGGAGCGCGTGATCGACCACCTGCTGCACGCGACCGAGACCGAGGCGGTGCAGCGGGCGCAGCAGGAGACGAAAGCGCGGCGGAACGCGATCGCGAAAAGGGTGGCGATCTAAAGATCCTCCCCCTGACGGGGGAGGTGTCGGCCCGAAGGGACGACGGAGGGGGAAGAAACCGGCTCGGCCGCACTTCCCCCTCCGGTCGCTTCGCGACCACCTCCCCCGCTAGGGGGAGGATTTGCCAAACTTGACCGCGCCCGCACGCCCGCGCACCACTCCCCCATGCGCCTGCCGCCCCTAAAACCCGACTCCGACCAGATGCTGCACCTCGACGCCCTGCGCATCGTCGGGGCCGTCATGATCGTGGTCTTCCACTTCAACCGCTTCATCAATCTGGACGGCCGCTGGCAGGCCGCGGACGACACGATCAAGAGCTTCAGCCTGATCGTCGACTTGTTCTTCCTGATCTCCGGCTACGTGATGGCGGCGATCTATACCGGCCGGATCACGACCTTCGCCAAGCACCGCGACTTCCTGCAGAAGCGCGTGGCGCGGCTGGGGCCGCTGCACTGGGCCACGATGCTGGTGTTCGTGGCCATCGCCGCCCTGGGCTGGGCCGGCGCGCTCAACGAGCACGATCCCTCTCGTTACGACGTGACCTGCATCCCGCAGAACATCCTGTTCATCCACGCCTGGGGGACCTGCAAGGCCCAGACCTGGAACTTCGTCAGCTGGGCGATCAGCGCCGAGATGGGGCTCTACATCGCCCTGCCCGTACTTTTTAAGATTACCGCTTTCGGCCGCTGGCCGACGGCCTTCGTCGCGCTTGGCAGCCTGGCCCTGCTGCTGTGGATCTCCCGCACCGGCGAGACCTTCTCGCAGTGGACCTACGACTTCGGCGTCGCCCGGGCGGTGCCGGGGTTCATGCTGGGCATGCTGGCGTTCCAGATGAAAGACCTGCTGAGCCGCCTGCCCTTCGCGCGCTTCGTCATGTGGGCGCTGCTGGCGGCGTTCTTCGTGGCGTCATGGGCCGGAGCGCCGCGCACGGCCTTGCTGCTGGTGATCTACGCCGTCGGCCTGGCCGGCGTGGCGGCCGATGCTCAAGGCGTCCAGGGCGGGATCAGCGCGCGGCTGGCCCCATGGGCGCAGCTGAGCTTCAGCCTCTACCTGCTGCATCCGATCGCGCTGAAGGTGGCGCTGAACTGGGTGGGGCTGGCGGCGTGGCGTCTGAACGGGGACGCGATGCGGCTGTGGTGTTTGCTGTGGATCGGGCTGCTGATCCCGGTGGCGTACGGGTCGCTGGTGCTGTTCGAGCGGCCGGCGCGGGACTGGCTGGCGAAACTGGGCAAGCGCTGAGCGCCCCCTCCGTCTCGCTGCGTATCCGCAGCGATCCACCTCCCCCGCTACGCGAGGGAGGAGAAGCTGTCCTCCTCACCCGTGAAACGGGGGAGGTGGCGCGGCGCCGATAGGCGACGTGACGGAGGGGGCGCTCAGCCGCCCGCCGCGATCCGATCCACCCACCCCGGCAACTCGCCGATATTCGAGAGCTCCGCATACCGCGCATGCCCGACCGGCGCCTCGGCCGCCTCGTGCGCCCAGACCAGCGGGTACGGGATCAACGCCCCCCAGCACCCCGCCTCCAGCGCCGGCAGGATATCCGACTTCATCGAATTGCCCGCCATCACCGCCTGCTCGGCCCCGGTGCCGTAGCGGTCGAACACCCGGCGGTAGGTGCCGGCGTCCTTCTCGGACACGATCTCGACGGCCACGAAGTAGTCGCCCAGGCCCGACGAGGCCAGCTTCTGCTCCTGGTGCAGCAAGTCGCCCTTGGTGATCAGGATCAGACGGTAGCGGTCCGACAGTTCGGCCAGCGCCTTCTCCACCCCGGCCAGAGGCTCGATCGGCTCGGTCAGCATCTCGCGGCCCACGGCCAGGATCTCGCGGATCACGCGGGTGTCGACCGCCCCGTCGGTGACCTCCAGCGCCGTCTCGATCATCGACAGGGTGAAGCCCTTGGCCCCGTAGCCATAGACCCGCAGGTTCCGCTTCTCGGTCGCCAGCAGCTGCGCCTCGATCCTTTCGGCGTCGCCGTGCTCGGACAGCAGGTCCAGGAACCGCGCATGCGACAGGCGGAACTTGCTCTCGCAGTGCCAGAGGGTGTCGTCGGCGTCGACGCCGACGGTGGTGATTGAAGTCATTGGTCTTTTTGTCTTCTCGCCGCGCCGCCTGGACCGGAGGTTCAGGCAAATTGCCTGAGTTCGGTCGCGGGGCGGGGCGGCTTGCCGTTTCTCGGCAACATGAATAGCAGCCAGACGATTGGGCTGCGAGGGTGCCTAGAGCGACGACCTTGCCCTCATCAACTCGTACGCCTCGACGCCGAGCGCCTGCGCCAGCTTGGCGATGTTGTCGATCGAGATATTGGTCTCGGACCGTTCGACGGCGCCGATGAAGGTTCGGTCGAGTCCGGCGGCATGGCCTAGGGCGTCTTGCGTCCAGCCAAGGTTCTTGCGGACGCGGCGCACATTGCCCGCAAACACGTCCCTCAGCTCGTGATCGCCCGCCGCCATGCCCAGAATCTATCGATCTGAGCCCCACCGGTCGGCCGTGTTTACATAGCATTATGGAGGGTGTTGTTAAGACTCGACCATTGATGGAGGACCCAATGGTCGACTACGATCGAGACTTGCAGCGGTTCAACCAGCGGGTTGTCCGTGGCACCCAAGGCCGCCGCTCATCGGTTGCCGCTTTCATCGGCAGCTCACTGGCCCTGATGGTTGGCATTCTATTCACGCTCAGTGTCGCTGTAGGCGTCTACGGCGCCTACGACGACTGGCGGCACCCGGAGCGGGTGGCCGCGCGCCGCGCTGAGGAGGATCGTACGCGGAAGTTGGCGGATGCTCGTCGCCAGAAGGTGGAGGCCGCACAGGCCGCCGCGAAGACGCGAAAAGACGAGGAACAAGCCAAGATGGGTAGGTTGTTGGAAAACACGGCTAAGGCTCGAGCACTCGTCGACAGCCACCTGCGAGACCCGTCCACCGCGATCTACGGGCCCGCATTCGCCGTGGCCAACGGTTACGGCGTGTGCGGCGTCGTCAACAGCCACAACGGCTTCGGCGGCTACAGCGGCGACACCGCGTTCATCGTCATCGGCGACACGGTCCGGTTCGCGCCGACCGAGGCGGGGCTCGAAGCCGACAGCTTTGAAAGACTGTTCAATGATGTTTGCCGCACTCGGACCGATCGGGTGGCAGTTCCATTCTAACAGTTGTGCGGAAGCTTCATGCCAAGAACCATCGCTACGCCACCTCCAGAAGGTCGCTTATCGCTGACTTCTCCGAATGTATGGTAGCCACCGCGCTTTCGCTGCATTGCGTTCGCTCGCTCCGGTCTCTCGACAAAGTTCGAGCGAGCCTTGCCCAATCCCATTCGATGGCAATCGACTCACACCGCAATTTCGCTCGCTCAAAGCTCAAAAACTGCTCACCGCCGAACGAACTACGTGATAGAAAACTGTGCGATTGAGCTTTCAAAAAAATGAAAATAACTGCGCGCCCGACAATTATTACAACGTGCACTAACCGCAAACGGCACCAACCTGAGCCGAGCCTTCACACGCATGAACTCTCGGCAGGGACGACGAGCGAAGTTGGAGCCGCTTGGCGAGAGCGCCTCTCGAAGGCCCGCCGGCCCTGGCGAGCAAGTGAACTCTATCTTGGTCGCGGCTTTGGCGACGCCAAGGCTGCCGCCAGGGCGGCGAAGGGCGATCTCTTCATCGTATCAGCTGGCCTTGGCCTCGTCAGCGCTGACTGCCTTGCCCCTAGCTATGATCTCACGGTCGCGAGCACCGCTGACTCGGTCCTGCGGAAAACCTCTGGCAATGCCCGCGATTGGTGGTTTGAGGTCGAGACCGCGCTTGAACCAACTCCAAATCTAAACGAAGGCCTGATTTTAGCGGCTCTATCGCGGCCCTACCTTGACATGGTAGCCGACGCTTGGAGCGGCTGGCCGCAAGAGCGTCTCATAAGGTTACGGCTATTTTCAAAGGAAGAGCCAACGGAGCTTGGCGAGGCATTTACTGCTGCTTGGATGCCGTACGATGATCGCCTCGATCTTTGTGAAGGCGGAGCCTATGCCGGAACCCAAGGTGATTTCGCGCAACGCGCGCTAAGGCATTTCGTCGAGAGGATCGGGGTCAGCACTCAAGACCCCAACGCTCATCGACAGGCGGTAGCGGTTAGCCTCGACGGCTTGAAAAGTCGGGAGCGCCCCAGTCGAGAACGTCTCAACGACGTTGATATCATGTCCCTGATCCGCCGCGACTGGACGCTGGTCGGCGGCCGCTCCGGCACCATGCTGCGCCATCTACGCGACACGCTGGGCGTTGCCTGCGAGCAGGGGCGGTTCAAGATCCTTTTCCACACCGTCGCCCGCGAACGGGAAGGCTCACTGCTATGAACCGGTCGGCCTTGCTTTCTGTCCGGGCGCTGCGCACCCGGCAGGCCGCGGACTTGGAGGTCTTCGCCTTCTTCGTTCGTGGCGACGAGGTGATGAAGATCGCCGACATCTCGCGCCTGCATCGCGACGAGAACCAACTGCGCGGCTTTCAACGCAAGGAGATCAAGAGCCACGTCTCCGAGATCGCCGAGTTTCTGAAGAAGGGCGAGGTGCTCTTCCCAAACGCCATCATCCTGGCGCTCTCCAAGGAGGTCGCCTTCAAGCTCTCGCGCGGTCCCGCGCCACAGGGCGGGACGGATGCGGTTCAGAGCGGGGTCCTGTGCATTCCGCTGCGTCCTGAAGGCCAGCGCGCGGCGTGGATCGTCGATGGTCAGCAGCGCTCGCTGGCGCTCTCCAAGGCCAACCAATCGGATCTGTTGGTTCCGATCGTGGCGTTCGTGTCCTCGGATCTGGAGGTGCAGCGCGAGCAGTTCATCCTGGTCAACAAGGCCAAGCCCCTGCCCTCCCGATTGATCGACGAACTGCTGCCGGAAGTGAGCGTCGACCTCCCCCGAGATCTAGCTCCGCGCCTGGTGCCGAGCGTGCTCTGCAACGCCCTCAACCAGGACCCGGACTCGCCCTTCCACAAGCTGATCAAGCGCGAGTCCGAAGCTGGCGTGAGCGGTCCGGTGATCACCGACACGCCGCTGATGAGCGCCCTGCAGGGCAACCTACGGCCCGGAGGCGCCCTTGGCTCCTACCGCACATCAGCGGGCACGGACCTGCAAAGCATGCTGACGGCGCTCAACATCTATTGGGGCGCCGTGAAGACTGCCTTTCCCGACGCCTGGGGACGTCCGGCTCAGGAAAGCCGCCTCACCCACTCGGTCGGCGTCCGCGTCATGGGCTCGTTGATGGACCCGATCTGGACGCGCGCCGACGCTTCGCTTGACCCCAAGGCGGACGTGGCCGCTTCCCTTACCCGCCTAGCGCCCTATTGCCGCTGGACAAGCGGGGTCTGGGAGGAGCTCGGCTGGTCCTGGGACGACCCACAAAGCCTGCCAAAACACATCAAAGGGCTCACGGACTATCTGCTGCGCCTCGACCGAGATCTCTCCAGGGCCAGCCGATGAAGTTCATATTTGCCGACAGCCTCGACTTCGTCGATCCGGGCTACGACTTCATCAACGACCGCAATGCGCCCAACCGTAAGCCTTACTGGGACGACGCCTATCCGCACGAAATCATGGGCTACGCGCCCTATGACGGCGTGCTGGTTTCGCGCGGCATCGTTGGCGACCACCGCATCAAAGGCAAGTACACTGAAAGCCAGGCCATGCGGTTTCGGCGTGTCGGCGTGCGCGAGTTCATGCGGCTCAACAAACCGCAATTTGTTGACCTGGCGCTCTTTGGCGACTGCGGGGCCTTCACCTACGTGGCTCAAGAGGTTCCGCCCTACACGCCCGGGGACACCGCCGAGTTCTACGCCGACTGCGGCTTCACCCACGGCTGCTCGGTCGACCATATCATCTTCGACTACGACGAGAGCCTGGTTGGCTTCATCGGCGGCTCGCCCGAAGCCAAGCGCCGCTACGACATTACCCTGGAGAACGCCGACGCGTTCTGGCGCGAAACCCGGGGCATGAAGAACTTCACGCCGCTGGGCGTGGTGCAAGGTTGGTCGCCGGCTAGCATGGCCGAAGCGGCCCGCTCGCTCGTCGCCATGGGCTACACCTACCTCGCGATCGGGGGCATGGTGCCGCTCAAGTCGGAGCAGATCAAAACCTGTCTGACGGCGATCCGTGACGCTATTCCGCCCAGCACCCGAATCCATATCCTTGGCTTTGCCAAGGCCAACGAGATCGACTCGTTCGGCGCCTACGACATCACCAGTTTCGATACGACCTCGCCGCTGATCCGCGCCTTCAAGGATGCCAAGCAGAACTACTTCCTGCGCGAGGACGACGGCAAAGGAGCGCTGCGCTACTACACCGCCATTCGCGTTCCCCAAGCGATCGAAAACACCCGCCTTACGCGCCTGATCAAGCAAGGCACGTTCAAGGCCGAGGACCTCTCCAAGCTCGAGAACGAAGCGCTCACGGCCTTGCGCGCCTTCGATAAGGGGGAGCGCGAGGTCGAAAGCGTTCTCGAACCGGTGCTCAAGTACAACGCCATCATCGCGACGGATCAGCCGTACGAGGCTGTGCGCCACACGGCCGTCATGAAGCGTCTGGAATCGGCGTATCGAGAGACCCTGACCAAGCGCCCCTGGAAGGCTTGCGGCTGCCCCATCTGCAGCCAGGCAGGGATCGAGGTGATGCTGTTTCGGGCCAGCAATCGCAACAAGCGGCGCGGGATCCATAACCTCGCCGTCTACAAGACCCTGATCGACGACATTACGAGCCTGGCGGACGCCGCAGAATGACGAAGCTTTCTTTCACCGCCGTCCGGGCCAATCAGAGCCCTGACCATCAGGTCCTGACATTCGCCGCCACGGCCAGCGACATCCTGCAGTTCGCGCAGATCGAGCGGGTAGCGCGTGACGCCCAGGGCGATCTCTTCGGCTTCCAGCGCCCGCAGATCGCCGGCCACATCCGGGAGATCCAGGACTATCTGATCAAGCCGGACTCGATCCTGCCCAATGCCGTGGTCGTGGCCTTCACCGACCGCGTCGAGGTCGAAGACCTCGGCTCCGGCGTGGCCAAGATCACCATCGACATGGCCAACGGCGCGCCTGGCCTCGTGGTCGACGGTCAACAGCGCCTCTCGGCACTCAGCGCCACCCAGCGCGATGACTTCCAGGTGTTCGTGGCGGCGATGGTCTGCCGCGATGAAGCGGAACTGCGTCGCCAGTTCGTGCTGATCAACAACACCCGGCCGCTGCCCAAGTCGCTGATCTACGAACTGCTGCCGACCGTGAAGGGCTTGCCCAATCGGATGGAAGTTCGCTCGGCCGCGGCCTCTCTGACCGCGCGCCTGAACTACTCGGACATCTCCTCGCTGAATGGCATGATCCGTCAGCACACCAACCCAGCCGGCGTCATCATCGACACGGCGGTTCAGCGGGCTCTAATGGCGTCGCTGAGCGATGGGGTCACCTTTCCGTGGATCACCAAGCCTGCGTACATCGGGTTGCGAAGAAAGCCCGCGAGGGACTTCGCCACACCGATGATCGTATTGGGATGCCAGCGCTTGCCTCCCTTTGGGGTCGGAACGCCTTCTTGTGTGAGCGCGATCGCAATCTGATGCGGGCTCTTGCCGGCGTCGAAGTCTAGATTGATGCGCAGCACAACCTTCGAGGTAACCGGATCGATCTCAATCCGGCGAATCTTCTTGCCCCTGCTGTTCAACAACGGCTCGCCGTCCGGCCCGATCTCATCGACCGAACGATACCCGTAGGGGATGCTGCCCATGATCCGCCCACGCTGAACGGCCGAGAGACGGCCCCGCGTGGTGCGCTCACCGATCTTCTCGCTCTCCATCTGCGCCACCTCGGCATAGATCGCGAACTCCAGGCTCCCCATCACGCCACGATCGTGCGTGTAGATGGCCACGTTCACGTTGCGGAGGCGTCTTCGCGCGTCATGCAGCTCTTGCGCGTTCCTGCCCAGCCGGTCGAGATGGTAGACGCATATGACATCGACGAGACCGGCTTCGGCAGCCGCCATCACTTCGAGGTAGCCCTTCCGCTTACGAACTGAACGGCCCGACTTCCCCTCGTCCTTCAAAGCGTCGACGACGGGCCATTCGTAGAGCCCGCAATCGTTGCGCAGGACGTCGAGTTGGTCATCCGCCGACAAAGGGCTCTGATGACTGTCCGAATACCGCCCGAGCAAAATCGCACGGGAGCCCGGAGGCGGAAGCGGCGCACCGAACATCGACATGATCAGGCTCCGCCTCTGGCGTCGCACTGGGCGGCCAGTCGCGCCAGGCTGAGCACCAGCGGAAGCAGTAACCGGTCGTCGTCCGACGCTTCGGGATAGAGGCTCACTTCGCGGCGCGCCTCAGATCGACGCCACAGCTCTTCATCCAAGGACCGCGCTATCGGAAGCGCGCTTGGCTCTCCATCGACATGGGCATCGCAAGGGACTTTCTCCGAACTGGGTCCTTTTCTCACAGCGATGCCCCCTTCACGCCGCTCCCACTCAGGGCGTCAGCGTCAGACAAAAATCGCAACGCGATCAATTCCTCGAAAGTATAGTCAACAGTTTTCTCGCATTAACGGACACCGTGATTCACATACATTTGAGTCAACCGTTTTCTTGTATAGGACATTTTCGAGACCACTTTTGCAAACAACCCACTTGATATGAGAGTTTTACTACGAGATATGATCCAAAAATGGCAATACCCAAGGATTTACATTTTCATGAGCCAGGCATCCAATCTCTCTCGCCGTGAGTCCGCCGCATACATCGGCGTCTCAACGGACACCCTCGACCGGTTGCGCGCGGAGGGGTTGATCAAGGGGTATCGCGCAGGGGGAAGGCTGATCCGGTTCCAGAAAACGGAACTCGACGCCTTCATGGCGCGGGAATGCACCTCACCAAAATCCCAAATTCTCCTAACTGGTATGTCCAGTGGCAGGAGGCTGGCCGTTCAATCCGCCGCAGCACGGGCACGCGAGTCCGTCGTGAGGCTGAGGAATTCCTCAAGGTCTTTCTCCTAGAGCAGCAGGTCCACCCGACCTTCGACCCCAGCGTGTCGGAGGTCCTGGACTGGTACGTGGAGAACCACGGCCGCAAGGTCGCCCGGCCCGACACCATCTTGCTGGCCGTGCGCTACCTGAAGGAATTCTTTGGGGAGATGCCGGTCAGCACCGTCAGGCTGGGCCTTCAGCAGGCCTACCTGGATCAACGGCGGTCTGCCGGGGCTGGGCACGAGAGCATTCGGCGCGACCTGTCGGTCCTGGCCGCGGCGCTGCGTCGCGCCGAGAAATACGACCTCATCGATCGGGCCCCGCCCGCACTCACGCTTCCTGCCGGCCCCGCCCGCGAACGCTGGCTGACGCGCATCGAAGCCGCCACCCTCTATCGACAGCTCCGGTCCTACCGCCAGAAACACGTCCTGCTTTTCACCCGGCTGGCCATCGCGACCGGTGCACGGTCAACCGCCATCCTGGAACTGACCTGGGATCGCGTCGACCTGGATCGAGGCGTCATCGATTACAATGTCGCCGGACGCCAGCAGACGAACAAGCGCCGCGCGGTAGTTCCAATTGAACCGCATATCGTTCGCGCCCTTCGCCAGGCAAAGCGGCATTCGCGCTGCGACCACGTCATCTCGTGGGCCGGGAAGCCGATCATCAGAATCTACGCCGCATTCGTACGCCAGGCCCAGAACGCGGGTCTTCCTGGCGTGACGCCGCACACGCTGCGGCACACCGCGGCGACCTGGGCCGCCCAGCGTGGCGTCTCGCTGTTCCTGGTGGGCGGCCTACTAGGTCAGACCGTGGTCTCGACGACAGCCCGATACGCCAAGTACAATCCCGACGCCCTTCGGCAGGTCAGCTCGGCGATCCGTCATGGGCGGCGGCGCTAGACGACGCCAATGGTCGCCGAAGCCGAAAAGGCGATCTCAGCAGGGCTCGGTTGCCTCACGCAAGTTGCCTGAGCGCTTGCGCTTTTAGCCTGATTTGCACCAGTTTTTGCGCTTAACGTTCAAAATTATACACAGTGAATTCAGACACTTAATTCGAGCGATACTGCCAGTGCCAGAGGGTGTCGTCGGCGTCGACGCCGACGGTGGTGATCTTGCTCATGCGGTTTCCTAAGTCCGCGGGCGCCCGGACGCAATCACCCCCGGGGGACGCGAAGGTCCTCCCGGGGGCGGAGATCGGAAGCGGCGAGTTACTTGGAGGCGGCCTCGGCGGCTTGCTCGATCAGCTTGGCCACAACTTCGGGCTTGGAGACGTAGATCGCGTGGCTGCCGGCGGCTTCGACCACCGTGGCCTTGGCGCGGCCGGCCATGGCGCGTTGGGCGGGCGGCGGGATCATGTGGTCGTTGGAGGCCACCAGATAGTAGCTGGGCTTGACCTTCCAGGCCGGGTCGGTGACCGCGCCGGCCAGGGCGGCGACGCCCCACGGCACCTGAGAGTCGGCCATGAAGGCGGCGTCGGCCGGGGCCACGTCGGCGGCGAACGAGGCGGCGAACTTGGCGCGGTCCAGGAACAGGTAGCCGTCGACGGGCGGCAGGATCGGCGGGACGGCGGCGCCCGGCGCGGGGTTGGCGATCAGCGAGGAAACCGACTCGCCCTTGTCCGGCGCGAAGGCGGCGACATAGACCAGGCTCGCCACCTTGGCGTCGGTCCCGGCCTCGGTGATCACCACGCCGCCGTACGAGTGGCCGACCAGGATGGCCGGGCCGTCCTGCGCGGCCAGGGCGCGCTTGGTCACCGCCACGTCGTCGGCCAGGGTGTTGGTCGGGTTCTGGACGATGGTGACCTTGTAGCCGTCCTTGGCCAGGATCTTGTAGACGCCGGCCCAGCCCGAGCCGTCGACGAAGCCGCCATGCACCAGCACGACATTCTTGACGGGAGCCTTCGGCGCAGCGTTGGCGGGAACGAAGCCGGCGGCCAGGGTCAGGGCGGCGGCGGATGCGATCAGGGTGCGGAACTGGGTCATTTCGGTATCTCCCTTGGGTTTGATCTGCGATAATGTTTATCGCGATAATGAAATGGATAAACCCACGCCCTTTTCACCGTCAAGCATTATTTTATCGCGATAAGCATTTTTGTGATAAGCAGATCGGGACACCCTTGCCGACCGGAGTCCCCGAGCCGTGACCGACCACCCGCCGATCCCCCTGGACAGCCACCTGTGCTTCTCGCTGTACGGCGCCTCGATCGCCATCAACCGGGCCTACAAGCCGATGCTGGACGGGCTGGGCCTGACCTATCCGCAGTACCTGGTGATGAGCGCGCTGTGGGAGCGCGACGGCCAGACGATCGGCGCGATCGCCACGCGCCTGTCGCTGGAGCCCAGCACCATCACCCCGCTGGTCAAGCGGCTGGAGACGGCCGGCCTGGTGGATCGCCAGCGCAATCCGGAGGACGAGCGGCAGGTGAACGTGCGGGTCAGCGCCGCCGGCTGGGCGCTGCGCGAACGGGCGGGGTGCGTGACCGACACGCTGCTGGCGAAGTCGGGGCTGACGGTGGCGCAGCTGATCGACCTGAACGACCGCGTGCGGGCGTTGCGGGATGCGGTGGCGGGGAGTGACTAAGCTAAGCGCCCCCTCCGTCTTGCTGCGTATCCGCAGCGATCCACCTCCCCCGCTTCGCAGGGGAGGAGAAGAACGCGCTTCCTCCTCACCCGTAAAACGGGGGAGGTGGCGCGGCGCGAAGCGCCGTGACGGAGGGGGCGCTCTACAAGCCCTACTTCGCCCGCCGCAACACCGTGATCGGCACCGAGCCATCCGCCCGCGGCGAGACCTTCCACCACAGCTGCTGGCCGTCGAACTCGTACGTCCGCACCGACGTGCCGTCGTCCAGGTTGGGGAACGAGGAGCGGTCGGTGTGGAAGGTGATGGTGTGCTTGGCCGTATCGACCTCGTAGCGGCCGAAGCTGACGCTCATGCGCAGGGAGGCGGCCTTGTACTCCTCGGGCGTGCCGGTGAACTTGTCGTTCGAGGCGAACTTCACGCGGTCGGCGCGGAAGATCTCGAGGACGTAGCGGCCGTCGGCCGTGAAGATGGCGATGCCGTGCGGGTTCTCGCCGTAGTCGGCGACGCGCTCGCCGGTGGGCAGGAACTTGTCGGCCTTGGCCAGGTCCCACGTGCCGACGATGTCCAGCGTCTGGGCCGAAGCCGCCGAGGCGCCCAGCATCAGGACCGCGATTAGAGGTAGCGCCTTGATCGTCATGTGATCCTCCGAGCCGCCGCGCGCGTGCGGCGCGGCCTGGCTGGAACGGACAACGGCCTGAACCTCGGCCGCAACGCCAGCGAGCGTCGACCAACCCGGATCGGCCCGCGACGAAGAGGCTCTAGAAGCTCAGCACCACGAACATGACCGCGCTGAGCGGGATCGCCGCCGACAGCGCCATGTGCAGGAGCGTCTCGCTGAGCGTGAACGCGCTGCGCGAGGTGGGCGGGATATCGACCTTGGGCGGGGCTTCGACGGGGGTCATGGAGGTGCTCCTTGCACACTGATGAGCTTAAGCGTGCAGGCGTTAACGCCCCTCAATCTTGAAGCTCTGCGGCGTTGCGACAGATTGTCCGCCGATCCTGGCGGGAGCCGACAAGGCCCTCCCCGTTCCAGACAAAAAAACGGCGCGCTCCGGACAAGGAGCGCGCCGTGAAACCCGCGCGGGCGGGGGGAGGTGGAAGCCCGCGCGAAACTCGAAAAGGAGAAAGGTCCCGCCGGTTCATCCTTCCGAGGAAGGGGGAACGCGAACCGGCGGGAGGAGCACTAGAGGGTCGTGCTTAGAATTTGCCGCGGATGCCCAGGATGATCTGACGACCGGGGTCGTAGTTCGTGTAGGCGGCGTTATCCCAGTAGAAGGTGCTGCGCTGGGCCGTGTTGGTGATGTTGACCACGTCCAGGGTGATGCGCGGCTGGGTCGGCAGGTTCTTGAACTGATAGCTGGCCGACATGTCCCACTGGCCGCGGGCGTCGGTGTTCAGCGTCGCGAACGGGATGCCGTTCTGGTTGTTGCCCGAGGCGATCTGGGCGTCGTTCCAGACGTACGAGATCCGCAGGCTGGCGCCGTGGTCTTCGTAGTAGCCGGTCACGTTGTAGGTCCAGGGCGAGATGCCCGTGGCCACGGCCGGGGCGCCGGTGCCGCGCGCGCGCTGCTCGACGTGGGTGCCGTTGGCGGTGAAGCCCAGGCCCTTGAACACGAAGTCCAGCGGCTGGACCCAGGTGACTTCCTGGCCCTGGATGATCACCGTGCCGTCGGCGTTGATCTGCTGGCTGACCACCACGGTGGCGTTGTTCGGGCCGCCGCGGTTGGTGATCGCCTGCTGCTGCAGGGTGGTCAGCTGGTCGTAGGGCACGCCCAGTTGCAGGAAGGGAATGGTGTTGGTGCCGTTGATCGTGAAGCCGGTCAGGTCCTTGCGGAACAGCGCCACGCCCACATAGCCGGCGCCGCCGGTGTACCACTCGCCGCCGATGTCGAAGTTGTTCGAGATGTAGGGCTGCAGGTTCGGGTTGCCCTGGGTGGCCGTCTGGGCCGAGGGATCCGAGAAGCTGGTGCCCGGCAGCATCGACGACGGGTTCGGGCGGGTGATGGTGCGCGAGGCGCCCATCCGCAGCACGATGTTGTCGCGCAGGTTATAGGCGGCGCTGAACGAGGGCAGCAGGCCGTCGTACTTGGTGGTGCGCGACAGGAACGACAGCACGCCGTTGACGGTCTGCGGGCCTTCGATCGTCTGCTCGGTGTCGTAGTAGCGGACGCCGGCGTTGAAGCGCAGGTCGCGGTCCAGGATCTGGGCCGTGCCGTTCATCTCGGCATAGGCGCCGCCGGTCTTCTCGCGGATGTAGCCCGAGTTGGCGCCGGTGGCGGCCGACGACGAGTACGGCGCGGCCGCGTTGAAGGCATCGTAGTTGGTGGCCGCGAAGAACTTGTCGCGGTCGATCGTCACGAAACCGGCGGGACCGGCCTTGATGTAGCTGGCCAGGCTGGCTTGCGTGATCGCCGAACCGGCCGCGCCGTTACAGGCCGGAGCCGGCGACGGGATCGGGCTTTGCGGCGTGATGCTGCCGCCGCCGCAGACGAAGGTCTGCCAGCGGGTGGAGTTGTCGATCGCCTCGATGGTGCGGCCGACGTCGTCATAGGCCGCGCCGACCTTGATGTTGACGGCCTTGTCGTCGCCGAACGTCACGTCGATGTGGGCGCCCTTGGTGAAGGTGACGCGCTTTTCGTTCTGGATGTTCACGCGGCCGCCGGCCCAGGTCCAGCCCAGGTTCGGGTCGTTCAGGCTCTTGGACGGGGTGATGGTCGGGACGTCGCCGCCGGTGTTGTCGTAGGTGACGTTCAGGCCGCTGTTCAGCGGGCTGTTGAACAGCACCGTGGGGGCTTCACGCAGGAAGAACGAACGGCTCCAGTTCACCTGGCCGTCGACCTTGATCCAGTCGTTGGCGCGCCAGCTGAAGCCCGGGTTGAAGTTCAGCAGCTCGACGTGTTCGCTGTAGGGGCGGTACTCGAGGAAGTACTGCGAGTTCAGGAACGTGCCCTGGGTGACGACGCCGTTGCTGTCGACCTTCACGCCCACCGGGACCATGAAGTTCGAGTTCCGCACCGACCAGTCCATGTCGATCCGCTCGAAGTCGCGCTGGGCCTTCGAGTACATGGTGTCGAGGTAGATATCGAGGTTGCTGTTGGGCTTCCATTCCAGCGACAGCAGGTAGCTGTCGCGGTTGCGGGTGCCCGAGCTGTACGACTGGCGGCCCAGGCGCGGCAGCTGCGCGTCCGACAGCTGTTGCAGCGTGGTGCCGGGGTTCAGCGACTGCAGCAGGGCGTTGTCGACCGTCTGGCCGGGGGTCAGGCCGTTGCTGGTGACGCCGGCCGGAACCGTCGAAGCCCAGTTGAAGCCGTTGCCCGCCGTGACGTTGCAGCCCGTGCAGGTCATGTTGGCGTTGGTCCAGCCGATCGACTCGAAGCCGTTCGTGGTGGTCTTGTTGCGGGCGTAGGCCGCGCCGAACAGCACGCCGAACTCGCCGGCCTTGGTCTCGAACGTCTTGCTGGCGATGATCGAGCCGCGCGGGCTGATGCGGGTGTCTTCCGAGTTCTTGCCGCCCTGCAGCGAGTAGATGATCTGGCCGTTGGTCTTGTAGTCGAACGGGCGCGCGCTGCGCATGTTGACGATGCCGGCGGCGCCGCCTTCGATCTGGTCGGCCATCTGGGTCTTGTTGACGTCCAGACGGGTGAACAGTTCGGTCGGGAACAGGTCGAGGTCGACCTCGCGGTTGGTGTTCTGGCTGTCGGTGCGGCCCGACGAGGCCACCGCGATGTTGGCGCTGTTCAGCATCACCTTGGTGAAGTTGGTGCCGAGGCCCCGGATGGTGACGTTCAGGCCTTCGCCGTCGATCTCGCGGGTCAGCTGCACGCCCGGAATGCGGTTCAGGGCTTCGGCGATGTTCAGGTCGGGGAACTTGCCGATGTCTTCGGCGAACACCGAGTCGGTGAACGAGACGCTGTTGCGCTTGGCGTTGGTGGCGTCGGTCAGGCTCTTGCGGAAGCCGGTGACGATGACCTCATCGACCGTGGCGGTCTCGGGCGCGGCCGGAGCCGGCGCGATCTGCGCGTGGGCCGCAGCGGCCATGGTCAGGGTGGTCAGGCAGGTGGCGCCGATCAGGGCCAGACGGCGCGCGGAACCTTGGTGTCGGATGGACGGCATGTTTCTCCCCTAAGAGACGGTGCTCTGCGCACTTGTTTGTTCCGCCGCGGGATCCGGCTCTTCCTGGAAGCCGGCTAAACGCTCCACGCGGCAGTGGTAGCGGTCACAACGCCGAACGGTTACGAGGTAAGTCCTCTCAAGTCAATGTGGTCAGACCTTAAGGGAAGATCACCGTCGGACCTTTGCCGAGGAGGTGCGGCGCCGATGTCACGGTCACGAGGTCGCCGGAAGCGCTTTCAAGGCGGGATCGCGGAGCTGTTTGACTCCGATGACGCGACTGAAGGGGTTATTTTTCCAGGCTTTGGCGATCGGCGGCAAGGCGCGGATGGTCGACCTCGTCGAACGCGTTCGACGAATGACGGCGCTGTCAGAAATGAGCGTGGGGAGGAGGTTTGGCGGGGTGGTCAGATGAGGTCTGACCAGTTTGGGAGAGCACGGCGCAAATACGAAATCCCTCTCTC
>OUNM011320632.1_pt1 | contig 29546 bp, 29 predicted proteins | sample 1769961 | NCBI WGS metagenome assembly OUNM01 (sample SAMEA3914820, study PRJEB12502) | metagenome | biome: forest; material: soil | place: USA | collected 2012-03-12 | depth 0.3 m | reverse complement strand
GTCCTCGTGGTCGTAGTGCTCGGCGTTGGGCAGGATCTGCTCGTCGACGAACTGATGCACCATCTCGGTGATCGCCTTCTGCTCGTCGGTCTTCTCGGTATACGGAGTGGCTGCTACGGCCATGCGGATTAGCGCTCCAAAGTCGTTTTTTTGTCGGTCAAGAGAGAATACCGGCGTGAACTTCGCTCGTGACGTCGTCGAAGCCGCTCCAGCCGAACGCCTGGCGCTGCTCGAGCTGACGCGCGAGGGGGATCGCCGCGAGTGGACGTTCCGCGACGTCAGCGAGCGCAGCGGGCGGATGGCGGGCACATTCGCGCGACTCGGGATCGGTCGTGGCGACGTCGTGATGACGCTGATCGGCAACCGTCCAGAGTGGGTCTTTGCGATGGTCGCGTGCTTCCGCGTGGGCGCCGTCGTGCTGCCGTGCACCGAGCAGCTGCGCGCCAAAGACCTGCGCATGCGGATCGAGACCGCCCGCCCGGCGCTGATCATCGCCGACGAGCGCAATCGCGCCGAGCTAGAAGCAGCTGACCCTGAATGCGATGTCCTGCTGGCACCCGACGAACAGCTGTACGACGGCGAGCTGGCGCCGCCTGTCGAGCTCGCCGAAGACGACCCTTGTCTGATCACGTTCACGAGCGGGACCTCAGGCGAGCCCAAGGCGGTCGTGCACGGCCAGCGCTATCTCGGCGGCCAACTCCTGCAGGCCAAGCACTGGCTCGGCCCGCGCGCCGGCGAGCTCGTCTGGTGCACCGCCGCCAGCGGCTGGTCGAAGTCGGCGCGCAACGTGTTCATCGCCCCCTGGCTGCAGGGCGCGAGCGCGCTGTTGCACGACGGGCGCTTCGATCCGCAGGAGCGCCTGGCGCTGCTCGCACGCGAGCACGTCAACGTGCTCTGCATGGCGCCGACCGAGTACCGCGTGATCGCCAAGCGCGCCAGCCTGCAACCGTTGAGCGACCTGCGCGCGATGGTCGCCGCCGGTGAGGCCCTCAACCCCGAGGTGCTGCGCGCCTGGAGCGACGCGACAGGCCTCGAGATCCGTGACGGCTATGGACAGACTGAGACGGGACAGCTGACCGGCGCGCCACTCGGCGAGCCCGCCCAACCCGGCTCGATGGGCAAGCCACTGCCAGGCATCGGGCTGCTCGTCAAAGACGGCGAGCTGACAGCCAATCCGCGCACCGTGCCGACGTTCTTCCTTGGCTATCTCGGCGAGCACGTGCAGCGCGACGAACAGGGCGCATGGAGGATCGACGACCGTCGGTTGGGGCCGGTCTGGCGCACGGGCGACCTCGTCGAGCAAGACGATGGCGGCTGGCTGCGCTTTCAAGGCCGCGACGACGACGTGATCATCTCCTCCGGCTATCGGATTGGCCCGTTCGAGGTCGAGTCCGCACTGGTCGCCCACCCCGCCGTGGCCGAAGCCGCAGCAGTGGCAGCACCCGACGCCGAGCGCGGCTCGGTCGTGCGCGCGATCGTCGTGCTGCGCGACGATCGCTACACACCCTCGCCTGAGCTCGCGCGTGAGCTGCAAGAGCACGTCAAGCGTGAGACAGCGCCCTACAAGTACCCCCGCATCGTCGACTTCGCCGCTGAGCTGCCAAAGACGGCGAGCGGCAAGGTCAGACGCGCCGAGCTGCGCGCCGACAGCTGAATGCCGAACCGCCCGCCGCCCTGGGGCTGGGCGACGGGCGGGTGAGGCGCGCAGTGGTGAGCGGCGCTGAGGAAGGGCGACAGAGCTCAGACGAGCTGCTCAGCCTCCTGCGCTGAGCCGCTCACCTGGGCAAACTCGCGCTCGAGCTCGTCGACCCCCTGCTCCACCGTGCGTGACGGCGGGCGCAACGTCACGACGGCCGCGAGGATGCCGAAGCCGACGCAGATCGCGCCGACGACGTAGGCCAGGTGATAGCCGCCGGTCAACGCGCTGCTCAAGCTGTGGCCGCTCGAGCTGAGCGCTTTCGTGTGGTCCGTCGCGACCGTCCCGAGCGCGGCGAGCCCGATCGCGCCAAACAGCTGCACCGAGACGTTGACGATGCCCGAAGCGAGACCTGCGTCGCGCTTTGGTGCGTCGGCCATGCCGATCGTCAGCAGCGGCAGAAACGACGCGCCAGCGCCGAGCCCAAGCGCGAGGAACGCGAAGAACAGGCCAGGGAAGTAACTCGCGTGCACGCCCTGCGTCGCGAGCAAGACGAGCCCAACGATGATCCCAGCAAGACCTGCCGCCAGCGTGTTGACCGCACCGAAGCGCTCGACGATCTTGGCAGAGACGCCCATCGACATGACCGCAATCGCAGCCGTCAGCGGCAAGAACGCGAGGCCTGTGCTGATCGCGTCGTAACCGAGCACGCGCTCGAGATACAGCGAGCCGAGGAAGAACGCCGAGAACATGCCCGTGATCAAAAGGCCACGCACGAGGCTCGAGCCCATCAGCGAGCGCAACCGCAGGATCCGCAGCGGCATGATCGGGTTCTCCAGGCGCGACTCGAGCCAAAGGAAGGCACCAAGCAAGACGAGCGAGCTCGCGCCAACGCCGAGCGTGCGCGCAGAGGTCAGCCCGTAGTCGCTCGACTTGACGATCGCGAAAGCGCCGGCCATCGTCGCCAGCGTGATCAGCACAGAGCCGAGCCAGTCGACGCCCCCGCGCAGCCCGAGGCCCTCGTTCTCGACGATCAGCCGCGAGCCGAGCACGAATGCGACGATGCCGATCGGCACGTTGACGAAGAAGATCCAGTGCCAGTCCAGTGATTGCGTCAGCGCGCCACCAGCGAGCAGTCCGATCGAGCCGCCGCCGGCTGAGACGAACGCATACAGGCCCATCGCCTTGGCCTGCTCCTTGGCCTCAGGGAACTCGGTCACGATGATCGCCAAGATCACGCTTGACGCAACGGCACCGCCGACACCCTGCAGCAGGCGCGCGCCGATCAGCAAGCCCTGACTGTCGGCGATCCCGCACAGGACCGAAGCCGCCGTGAACAGGACGAGGCCGCTGAGGAACACGCGCTTGCGTCCCACGAGGTCGCCGAGCCGCCCCGCAAGCAGGAGGAAGCCGCCGAACGTGATCAGGTAGCCGTCGAGCACCCACGTGAGGTTGCTCTGGGTGAAGTTCAGGTCGTGCTGGATCGAAGGCAGCGCGACGTTGACGATCGTCGAGTCGAGCACCATCATCAGCTGTCCCAGGCACAGGACCGCTAGAGCTATCCAGCGCCTGCGCTCGCTGCGGCTCGCCACCTCAGCCGCCTCACCGGTCAGCTGCGCGTCTGCGTGACGGCGCTCTGCCGCCAGCCCACGCGCACGGCCGTCGTCGCGCTCGGGTCGACCCTCGCGCCGGAGCGCCGGCCCGAGCCGGCCACGGACCGTCCGGCTTCGCTTCTCTGTCTTGTCGATCGTCGTGCTCATACGAGCTCCCTTCGTTGCAGTGGGGAACACCATAGCAAGGATGATCCCTATAACAAGGAAGGTCGTTGTAAAATTTATTGTTGTTGCTATATTGATAACTAATGCGAAATGGTGTAAGATCCGACGCGATGGGTGGTGAGAGGCCTTGTGCTCCTGGCTCGATGGCCCTGCTTACGCGACTTGCAAAGCAGGTTTATCGCCGCAGCACTGAGGAGCTTCTCGGGATGCACATGCGCCATCTGATGGCGCTGAGCTATGTGCGTGACCACGACGGCGGCCCCCAGCAAGAGCTGGCAGAGGCCCTGTGCATGGACGCCAACAACGTCGTCCTGCTGCTCAACGAGCTCGAGCAGCTCGGCTACATCGACCGTCGCCGCGATCCGAGCGACCGTCGCCGACACCTCGTCGATCTGACCTCAGCGGGCACGAAGGCGCTGGACAAGGCAGAGCACCGCCAGGAAACAATCGAGGACGACGTGCTGCAGGCGCTCGATCCCGAAGAACGCGCCGCGCTCTGGCAGTTGCTCGGCCGCGCGTTGCGCGGCGCCGAGCCCGAGCTGGCCGAAGCCTGCGAGGACGCGGCCAAGGCGGTCAAGCCGCTGACGAGCGCGGTTGCTTAGAGCGCCACGACGGCGTCGATCTCGACCAGCGCGCCCTTCGGCAGCTCTGCCACGCCGACCGCCGCACGAGCGGGTGGACTCTGCGGGAAGAAGGCAGCGTAGGCGTCGTTGATCTCAGCGAATGCGCTCAGCTGCGTCGTATAGATCGTCATTCGCACGGCCTGCGCGAGCGACGTTCCCGCGGCCGCGCACACCTCGCTCAAGTTCTCCAGGCAGCGTCGCGCCTGCTCGGCAGGGGTCTCACCGACGAGCTCGCCGCTCTGCGGGTCGAGCGGTATCTGCCCCGAGCAGAACAGCAGGTCGCCGGCGCGCACCGCGTGGCTGTACGGACCCACGGCAGGCGGTGCGCCGTCAGCGTCGACTGTCTCGCGTTCGTCCGGCATCAGCGCAGAGGCTATCGACGAAAGCCCTGCAACTGCGCCTTCTCGACCAGCCGTAGCGCTAACGTTCCAGCGCATGCGGCGAGGAGCGCTCACACCGATGCTCGCTGTCGTGCTGCTCGGCGGCCTGCTGGCCGCAGCGACGCCGGCAAGCGCCGCGCTCACGTTCACCCCATGCACGAGTGTCACCGGCTTCACCTGCGCCTCGCTGCCCGTACCGCTGGATCGCAGCGGCTCAGCGGCGGGAACGATCGTGCTGCCGATCGAGCGCAAAGCTGCCAGCACTGTCCCAACGCAGAGCGCTGTGATCGCGCTCGCTGGTGGCCCCGGCCAGGCAGCCAACCCACTTGCCGACCAGCTTGCGACCGCGATCGCACCTGCGCTCAGCTCGCGTGACTTGATCGTCTTTGATCAGCGCGGGACGGGCCATGCGAGCCCACTCAACTGCCCCGTGTTCAACGACCTTGCGGCGCTCGAAAGAGCGACAGAAAGCACGCTCGGTTCGCTGATCGAATTGTGCGCGTTGCAGATAGGGCAAGCGCGCGGAGCCTTCACGACTCAAGAATCGGTCGAAGACATCGAGTCGATCCGTCACACGGCCGGCTACAAGAAGCTCGTCCTCTACGGCACCTCATACGGCACCAAGGTCGCGCTCGAGTACGCCGAACGCTATCCCCAACACGTCGAAGCGCTCGTGCTCGACTCCGTCGTGCCGAGCAACGGGCCAGAAGCGTTTGGCGTCGATCGCCTGCAGGCGATCACGCCGGTGCTCGACGAGCTCTGCTCGGACAGCGCCTGCGCGGGGATCACGTCGAATCCCGTTGGCGACCTTGCTCGACTGATCGCGCGACTGCGCAAGCATCGTCTCAGCGGTTCCGCCTTCGACGGCGCCGGCAAGCGCCATTCGGTCTCGCTTGGCGAGCTCGATCTGCTCGGGATCCTCCAGGCAGGCGATCTCAACCCGGCACTGCGTGCACTGCTTCCTGCCGCCGTTCACTCTGCCTTGAACGGCGATCCCGACCCGCTCCTGCGCTTGAACCTGATCGCCGAGGGCCTCGTCCCGAGTGTGCCGATCAAGCCCGAACCAGAAAGCGAAAAAGCCGCCAGCGAAGAAGAAAACAACGCGCTGTTCATCGACACCTCGTGCGAGGAGACGCTGTTCCCGTGGCAGCGCACCGCGCCTGCGCAGACGCGCTCAGCCGAAGCGCTCAGCGCGCTGCATGCCCTACCGAGCAACGACTTCTATCCATTCGACGCGAACACCGCCCTGCAAAGCAGCCTCGTGCCGGTGTGCGACTCCTGGCCTGACGCCTCGCCGCCACCACCTGCCGCAGCACCCCTGCCGGCAGTGCCCGCGCTGATCCTCTCCGGCGAGCAGGACCTGCGCACGCCGACGTCAGGGGCGAAGGCGGTCGCAGCATCAATCCCCGGCGCCCAGCTGCTGCAGGTTCCCTACACCGGCCATTCTGTGCTCGGCAGCGACTTCAGCGGCTGTGCTGAGGCAGCCGTAGGCGCATTCTTTGCCGGCACGCCTGCGCAGCCGTGCGCAGCCGGCACGAACACGTTCGCGCCCACGCCAGTGGCGCCGCGCAAGCTCGCCTACATCCACGCGCCGCCCGGCCTGCGTGGAAAGCCAGGGCGCACGCTGACCGCCGTGCTCGACGCGATCGTCGATCTCGACCGGCAAGTCGTCGCAGCGACGCTGCAGGCCGAGCAGGAACTGCCGAGCGGTTCGAGCTTCGGCGGCTTGCGCGGCGGCTTCGCTCGGCTCACAGGCTCGGCAGCGACGATGAAGAACTTCTCCTTCGTCAGCGGCGTCGGCCTGAGCGGAACCTTCCCGATCAAGAACCACGAACTGCAGCCCGCGACGATCCGCATCGGCGGTGCGAGCGCAGCTGCCGGCACCGTCAGACTGTCAGCCGACAAAAGAGTCACTGGCACGCTCGGGGGCAAGCGCTTCACGGTCAGCCTCGCCAAGGTCAAACTGTCGCGCACCGGCTCCTCCGGCGAATGGCCCGCACACGCGAGCTTCCCGCTGCCTGGGCTGGTGGCCGGCAGCGCACACGGCGTTCGCTGAGAACGACCCGCGCGCCGCCGTCCAGAACAACGCCACCAGTGGTGGCACTAGGCTGGCGGGCATGCCCAACGCCCTCGCGCAAGAGACCTCTCCTTATCTGCGCCAGCATGCGGATAATCCAGTCGACTGGCTGCCGTGGGGCGCCGAGGCGCTGCGAAAGGCCGTCGAGCAGGACAAGCCGCTGCTCGTCTCGATCGGCTACTCCTCGTGCCACTGGTGTCACGTGATGGAGCGCGAGTCCTTCGAGGACGCGCGCACAGCTGCGCTGATGAACGAGGAGTTCGTCTGCGTCAAGGTCGACCGCGAGGAGCGCCCTGACGTCGACGCGCTCTACATGGAGGCCGTGCAGAGCATGACCGGCCAGGGAGGCTGGCCGCTCAACGTGTTCCTCACGCCCGAGCAGCTGCCCTTCTACGGCGGCACCTATTTCCCGCCTGAGCCGCGACACGGGCAGCCCGCCTGGACACAGGTGCTGCAGGCGATCGCAGAGGCGTGGAGCGAGCGCAGCGAGGAGATCCGCGTCGGCGGCAAGCAGCTGCTCGGGCACCTTGCAGGCAGCGCCAGCCTGACCCCTTCCGCCGCGCCGATCACCGAGCAGACGCTCGAAGACGCCGTCCAGCGGCTGCGCGACTCCTTCGATGCGCACGATGGCGGCTTCGGCGGCGCGCCCAAGTTCCCGCACGCCTCAGCGCTCGATTTCCTGCTGCTGCGGGGAGAGCGCGAGATGACGCTCACGACGCTGCGCGCGATGGCTGCCGGCGGCATCCACGATCAGCTCGGCGGCGGCTTTGCGCGCTACAGCGTCGATCGCTCCTGGACGGTCCCCCACTTCGAGAAGATGCTCTACGACAACGCGCTGCTGGCGCGCACGTATCTCCACGGCTGGCAACGCTTCGGCGAGCGCGGCCTGCTCGATGTATGCGTCGACACGCTCAGTTGGGCGCTCCGCGAGATGCGCGGCCCAGAGGGCGGCTTCCACTCGGCGCTCGATGCAGACTCAGAGGGCATCGAGGGGCGCTACTACGTCTGGACCATCGAGCAGCTGCGCGCTGTGCTCGGCGACGACGCAGAGGCAGCGATCGCCTGGTTTGGCGTCGAGGAGCAGGGCAACTTCTCAGACCCGCACCACCCTGAGCCCGGCTTGAACGTGCTGCGTGACCGTCGCGCAGCGCTCGCCGCTGGAGACAGCGCTGAACAGGCTCTTGCGGCTCGACTCGACGAGGACGCTCGCCACCGCATTCGCGAGCGACTGCTGGCAGTACGTGGGCAGCGCGTTCGTCCAGGGCTCGACGACAAGCGCCTTACCTCGTGGAACGCGCTGATGATCTGCGCGCTCGCAGAGACCGGCGCTGCCCTGCGCGACGACCCGATCGAAGGGGTCGATCCGACGCTCTCGGCGCAGTTGCTCGATGCCGCGACCGCCTGCGCTGAGTTCATCCAACGCGATCTGCGCGACGAGCGCGGACTGCTGCTGCGCAGCTACAACGACGGCCACGCCAAGATCGGCGCCTACCTCGAGGATCACGCCTACCTGCTCGAGGCGCTGCTCGTGCTGTTCGAAACGACATGCGAAGAGCGCTGGTTCGTGCAGGCGATCGCGCTCGCAGACGAACTGATCGCGCGCTTTGCCGACGACGAGCACGGGGGCTTCTTCTCGACGGCAGCAGGCGCCACCAGCGAAGGCGAGGAGCAGCCGCTGCTCGTGCGACGCAAGGAGCTGGAGGACTCGCCGATCCCCGCCGGCGGCTCGAGCGCCGCCAACGGTCTACTGCGACTGGCACAGCTGACCGGCGACGAAGGCTATGAGCTCCAAGCCGTCTCGATGCTGCGCCTGCTCGCCGAGATCGCGCCGCGACATGCGAGCGCTTTCGGGCACGTGCTGCAGACGATGCACTGGTACCTCTCCCCCGCACGACCGATCGCCTGCGCAGTGCCGGCGCAGCGCTGAAGCTGCGTCAGAGGATCGCCAGGTAGCGATCGTGCTCCCACTGGGTGACCTGCACGCGGTAGTCGTCCCACTCCTGGCGCTTGATCTCGACGTAACGATTGAACATGTGCTCGCCGAGCGTGCGCAGCACGAGCTCTGACTGCGCCATCAGCTCGATCGCCTCGCCGAGACTCTCTGGCAGCTGCTCGACCCCGAGTCGCCTGCGCTCCTCGCCAGAGAGGTGATAGAGGTTCTTCTCCATCGGCTCAGGCAGCTCGTAGCCCTTCTCGATGCCCTCCAGGCCCGCCTGCAGGAGCGCAGCGAACGTCAGATATGGATTGCAGGCTGGGTCAGGGCAGCGCAGCTCCATGCGCGTCGCCTTCTCCTTGCCAGGGTGGTACAGCGGCACCCGCACGAGCGCCGAGCGGTTGCGCCGTGACCAGGCGACGTACGTCGGTGCCTCGAAACCAGGGACGAGGCGCTTGTAGGAGTTGACCCACTGGGCGAAGATCGCGCAGATCTCGCGCGCATGCTTGAGCTGCCCGGCGATGAACGCCTTGCCGACATCGGAGAGGAAATACTGATCGTCAGCGTCGTAGAACGCGTTCTTGCCGCCGCTGAACAGCGACTGGTGGGTGTGCATGCCCGATCCGTTCTCGCCGAACAGCGGCTTTGGCATGAACGTCGCGTGCCAGCCGTACTTCATCGCGTACTCCTTGACCGTGATGCGGTACGTCATGCAGTCGTCAGCCATCTTCATCGCGTCTGCGTAGCGCATGTCGATCTCGTGCTGGGACGGGCCGACCTCGTGGTGGGTGTACTCGACGTGGATGCCAAGCTGCTCGAGCGCCAAAACCGTCTCGCGGCGCACATCAGAACCTGCGTCGAGCGTCGTCAGATCGAAGTAGCCGCCCTCGTCGAGCACCTCCGTAGAGCGCGAGTCCTTGAACAGGAAGTACTCGAGCTCAGGCCCGACATTGAAGACGTCGAAGCCCATCCCGTGGGCGCGCTGCAGCGCGCGACGCAGCACATGACGTGGGTCGCCCTCGTACGGCGTCCGCTCTGGCGTGATCACGTCGCAGAACATTCGCCCAACGCCCTGCTCCTCCGGCCGCCACGGCAGCACCGCGAACGTCGACGGATCGGGCATCGCGATCATGTCCGACTCCTCGATCGCGTTGAAGCCGGTGATCGACGAGCCGTCGACCCCCACCCCCGCCTCGAACGCGTCGTCGAGCTCTTCGACATTGATCGAGAACGACTTCAGCTGTCCCAGGATGTCGGTGAACCAGAAGCGGATGAAGCGGATGTCCTGCTCCGCAACGATTGCCTTGACGTCCTCCGCCGTTTTCGCCGTCTCGGTCATGCGGGCATGACCTTATCGCCGGCTCAGGCCGACTGGTATCGACGGATGGCTAAAGCTCGATCGCGCGGGCGGGCGGGAGCTGCTCAGTGACCTGCGACAGCAGCAACGAAGCCGGCGATGTCTTCCGCTTCCTTGCCCTGATACAGCAACGCCGGCATCTGGCCGAGCCCACGCGCGCGGCCTTCGAGGATCGCGCTCAGCACGAGCGCCTTGCGGCCGGCAGGCGTGGAGATGTCTGCGCCCACACGCGTGTCGAGGTTCGGACCGATCTCGCCGACCGACTTCGTCGCCGCCAACGTGTGGCACACAGCGCACGACTTCGAGAAGAGTTCGCGTCCCGTCTGCTCGGCTGCGCTCAGGTGCACTCCGCCAACGGCCACGCTCGCCTTGTCGTCGCCGTTGAACGCGAGCACGATCGTCGGCACAGCGAGCCCAAACGCGAACAGCACGAGCACGCCGAGCGTGACCGAGCGGCGGCTCGCCTTCGACTCAGTGTGCAGCGCCTGGCGCGCGCCACGTGGCCCGCCGCGCATTGCGACGAAGAAAACACTGAGCCCAAGCAGGACCCACGCGAGGACGATCACGATGACCATGCGCGCGAGAACATATCGTCTGCGGGCGCTGGACGGTCGATAGCGACTCCCGAGCCATCCGGCCGTGCCGCTCGGGCCTAAGCGTCAAATGGACAAAACGCGCAGGATTTAGGGGGCAGCAAGGTTCAGCGCTAGCCTGAGAGGTGGTCACTTCATGGGTTTGCCCCAGATGGCCGTCGACACGTGGAAATGAGCCTTCTCCGCCGACTCCCGCTCTCGCGACTGCTGCTCCTCTGCGGTGCAGTGGTGGCGATTGGCGCTTCTGCGACCGCGATCGCCCTCGCGCTCGGCACCGGCCCGACGCCACCGCCCAAGCCCCTTGCGCAGGCCGTCCACGATGCGCTCGCAGCTCCGCCAGTCGAAGGCGTGAGCGCGAACGTCAAGCTGACAGACAACCTGCTCGAAGGCGCCAGCCTCGCCGGCGGGGCCAACGGCGGAGAAGCCGGCCAGCTCTCCCAGAGCCCACTGCTCTCTGGCGCAACAGGGCGGCTGTGGGTCTCCAAGGATGGCCGCGTACGCTTGGAGCTGCAGGCTGAAAAGGGCGACACGCAGGTGCTCTACGACGGTCACACGCTGACGGTCTACGACGCCTCCTCCAACACTCTCTACCGCTACACGCCGCCCGCAACGCACGAGCAGAGCGACGACATCGGCTCGACGAGCGACGGGGCCGATGAGCACGAAGTCCCGAGCGTCGCCAAGATCGAAGAGGCAATCGCGAAGCTCGACCATGTCGACGTCTCTGGTGCGACGCCAACCAATATCGCCGGCCAGCCTGCCTACACGGCGCGCGTTTCACCCAAAGAAGGCGGCAGCCTGATCGGCGGCGCCGAGCTCTCATGGGACGCTGAGAACGGTCTGCCGCTGCGCACTGCCCTCTATTCCTCGACGAGCCCTGCGCCCGTCATCGAACTGGCTGCCACCGAAGTCTCGTTCGGCCCTGTCGCCGGCTCGGTGTTCGAATTCACGCCTCCCGCCAACGCGAAGGTCGAAGAAATCACGCTGCCGAGTGGCCACGAGCACAACGGCAAGCGCACTCACCGCAGCGGCGATCAACCCAAGCTGACAACGAGAGGCAACGGCATCACCGCCGTGCACGTGCTCGAAAGCAAGGCAAAGACAGGCCAGAAGGAATCTGATCTGCCAGAAGGCCTGCAGAAGGTCAAAATCGGCGAAACGACCGCGACAGAGCTGCCGACAGCGCTCGGCACGGTGCTCAGCTTCGAGCGCTCAGGCGTTCGTTATGTGCTCGCCGGCGCGATTACGCCGGCACAGATCGAGGCAGTCGCGCGAGGTTTGTAGGCGTGCCGAAGACGCCTGAAGGGGCGCCACCGGTACGTGCGCGCGGTCTGGTCAAGCGCTACGCCGAGGTTCTCGCTGTCGACCACATCGACTTGAACGTCGACGCGGGCGACGTATACGGCTTCCTCGGCCCCAACGGCGCAGGCAAGACGACGACGCTGCGCATGGCGCTCGGCTTGATCACGCCCAGCGACGGCAGCGTCGAGCTGTTCGGCCGTGACCCGATGCGCGATGGCGTGCGCGCGCTCGACGGCGTAGCTGGATTCGTCGAGGCGCCGCGCTTCTACCCATACCTCAGCGCGCGCAAGAACCTCGAACTGCTCGCCGCGCTCGATGGTGACGGTGCCGCCCAGCGGATCGCGGAGGTGCTCGAGATCGTCGAGCTCACCGCGCGTGCCAAGCACCGCGTCGGCGGCTTCTCGCATGGCATGAGGCAGCGACTGGGCATCGCCGCCGCGCTGCTGCGTCGCCCGCGCCTCTTGATCCTCGACGAGCCCGCCACCGGCCTCGACCCCGGCGGCATGCGCGACATGCGCCAGTTGATCCGGCGCCTTGCTGGCGAAGAAATCACCGTGCTGCTCTCGAGCCACCAACTGCCCGAGGTCCAAGAACTTTGCGACCGCGTCGCGATCGTCGACTCAGGTCGCGTCGTCTATGAGGGCGCACTCTCCGACCTGCGCCGCCAAGGCGGAGCTGGTTACCGGCTGCGAACGACCGACGATGCACGCGCCCTCGAGGTCGTGCGCCGGCAGGACGCGCTCGAGCACGCGAGCTCCAGCGAGCACGGCCTCATCTTCCAAGGCGACGAGCGCGCCGTCGGTGAGCTGTCGCTCGCGCTCGGGCGAGCCGGCATCGGCATCCTCGCGCTGACACCTGAGCTGGCGACGCTCGAGGATCTGTTCTTCCGCCTGACCGAGGGCGCTGAGCGGGGTGCTGCAGCCGAAGTTTCGGCAACGAACGGCTCTAGCACCGCGGCAGCCGCCGGAGTCGCATGAGCGCCGCAGCCGCCACACCGCCCGCGCTCGCGCCCACTGCGACGAGCCAAGCTCGTGTCCCGCACCCACACGTGTGGACTGTGTGGCGCTGGGAGCTGCGCAAGCTGATCTCCCAGAAGCGCACATATCTCGGTCTCGGTCTCGCTGTGATCCTGCCGCTGATCTTCGTGCTCGTGCAGCGCCTGCGAGACCACCGCGGTCACGAGCAGGGCAACATCTTTGCCTCGCACATCACGCAGTCTGGGCTTGCCACGCCAGTGCTGATGCTGCTGTTTCTGTCGGTCTTCATGCTGCCCTTGATCGCCTCGCTCGTCGCCGGCGACATCGTCGCTGCCGAGGACGGCAACGGCACGCTGAAGACGATCCTCACGCGATCGGTCGGACGTGGGCAGGTGTTTGCTGCAAAGGCGCTCGCCGCGTTCACGTACGCGACGATCGCCGTGTTCCTCTCGACTCTCGTCGCAACGATCGCTGGCATCGCCTCGTGGGGCTTCCACAGCGTCGTCACCTTCTCAGGGACGATCGTCTCCGCCTCCGAAGGCCTGCTGCTCGTGCTCGCGTCGAACGCCTGCTACCTGATCCCGCTGTTCGCCGTCGTCAGCATCGGGCTGCTGCTCTCCACCGTCACGCGCAACAGCGCCGCTGCCGTCGTCGGCACGATCGGCCTGACGATCCTGCTGTTCATCGTCGCGCAGATTCCCGGCATCGAGGGCATCAAGCCCTACCTGCTGACCGAACAGTACGAGAACTGGCACGGCCTCTTGCGGACGCCGATCGACTGGGCGCCGATCTTGCACTCGCTGTGGGTCTGCGCGCTGTATGCCGGCTGCAGCCTGGCGGCAGCCTTCCTCGTCTTCCTGCGGCGAGACGTCGCAGGAGGATGAGATGCGATCCGCGAGCGCGGATCGTGTGAGCCCGACTAGCTGACCTGCGCCGGCAACTCGATCGAGGAGAGCTCGACGTCCCCCATCAACCTGCGCGCCTCGCGTGGATCGATCAACCCTGCTTCCAGGCGTCCAGTCGACTCGGCACCGCAAGCAACGCCGAGGCGCAGGCAGTGGTCAGGGGGGCGCCCCTCGTAGCGAGCTGCGATGTAGCCCGCGAGGAAGGCATCGCCTGAGCCACGTCTCGCGATCGGCTCGCGCTGCTCGATCTGCGCGCGTTTGGCCTGCAGCTGACCGTCGACGAACACCTGCGCGATGCAGCCGTCTGGCAGCGTCATGATCGCCTCGCGCGGCCCAAGCGCCGCGATCTCGCGCACCACCTGCAGGCGCTCCTCCTCGCCTGCGAACTCGTGACCGACGAGTTCCTCCGCCTCGAGCACGTTCGGTGAGACGACGTCCGGCTCTGCCCGCGCCGCCTGGCGCAGCGGCTCGCCGTCAGTGTCGATCACCGTCGTCACGTCCATCCGCTCGAGGTCGTGGATCAGGCCCGCATAGAGGTCCGGTTCGACGCCAGGCGGCAGCGAGCCTGCGAACACGACGATCGCCGCGCCACGCGAGAGGTACAGGAGCTTGTCGCGGAACAGTTCGACCTCGCGCTCTGAGACGGCTGGACCGCGTTCGTTGATCTCCGTCTGCTCGCCAGTCGTCGGGTCGAGCACTGACGTGTTCGTGCGCGACTCCTCGCGGATCCGCACGAAGTCGTTGAGGATCGACTCTTCAGTCAGCTGCTCGACGATGTGCGTGCCTGTCGCCCCACCAGCGAAGCCAGTCGCGATCACCGGTTGACCTAGCGCCTTCAGCGTACGCGCGATGTTGACGCCCTTGCCGCCCGCCATCGTTCGCTGCTCAACTGTTCGATGGCGCCTGCCGAGGCGGAAGTTCGGCACCGAGAGCGACTTGTCAATCGCGGCGTTGAGAGTAACCGTGATGATCATCGTGTTGCTCCCTTCCGGCTTCACCAGCTCCCGCGGCACAGCGCCGCCTGGACGTCCCACAGGCTAGCGGAAGCCCGGCTCGCTGATGCCCGCTGTCAGGCTGGTACGAGCGAGAGCGCCCACGCCGTCTCGCGCAATCGCTCCGCCTCCGCATGCGCTGCCTCGGCCGGCCCCACCTGGTCGCCCACACCACGACCGCCGGCAAGATGCGCGCCCACGATGCTGCGCGAGGCCGTGATCAGGCCGCCTGCGCGTCCTGCGGCAAACGCCGGCGCAAGATCCTCAACCCGCCCACCTTGAGCGCCGACGCCAGGCAGCAGGAAGACGGCACGGGGCATCAGCTCGCGGGCGCGCGCCAAGTGCGCTGGCACCGTCGCGCCGACGACCGCGCCAACGTCGCTGAGACCAGACGCGCCGACTCCTCCCGCACCGAGCCGCTCAACGATGGCCGCTATCCGCTCCCACACCGCTTCTCCGCCCTCCAGCCGAAGGTCCTCGACGTCGGCAGCGCCAGGGTTCGACGTTCTCACGAGCACGAGCACACCTGCACCGTCTTCGCGTGCGCTCGCCACGAAAGGCTCGAGCGCGTCGACGCCCATCAGCGGATTGACCGTCACGAGATCTGCGCCAAGGCCGTTCAGCCGGCCGAACGGCGTCTCACATCCGCCGAGCAGCGCGCCGGCATAGGCCGCCGCGCTGACGTCGATATCGCCGCGCTTGCCGTCTGCGATCACGAGCAGTCCGTGCTCGCGCGCATGCGCAGCAACCGCTTCGAGCGCGTGCCAGCCAGGCGCGCCGAGCAGCTCGAAGCGAGCCAACTGCAGCTTGACCGCCACGCACGCCGACGCCGTCGCATCGATCACTGCGCGACAGTGGCCGAGCACTGCGCGAGCAGCGAGCTCAGCGGGCTCCCTAGCCGACTGAGCGCTCGATCCCCCTTCCGCCGCAGCGAGACCCGGCCACAGCGACCCTGGATCGGGGTCGAGGCCGAGCACGATCTGCGACTCGCGCTCGGCCACCTTGGCGACCAGCAGGTCTGCAAATGACTGCGGCAGGCTCAGCGACCCTTCACCGCGCTCTTCAGACCGCTGCCCGCCGTAAAGCGCGGCACGCGGCTCGCCGCGATCTGGATGCGCTCCCCAGTGCGCGGGTTCACGCCCATGCGCGCGCCGCGGTCGCTCACGTGGAACTTGCCGAAACCTGCCACCGTGACCTCGCTGCCACGACGCAGCGCGTCCTCGACAGTGGCGAGCACCGCGTCGACAGCGCGACCGGCATCCTGCTTGGTCAGATCGGCGCGATCCGCCACCTGGTCGACCAGCTCGGCCTTCGTCACTTTGGTTCCTCCTCGTTCGTGAAACCGATCGTTCGACGCTAACACCATCCACGGACGGGGCGCAACCGGGCGATCAGCAAGAATGCGGCGATGAGCGTCACCCGAATCGCCTGGATCGTGACCGTGCTCGTGGCGCTGCTGACCGGCCTGCTGCTGCTGCTCGGCGGATACAACGGCTATGCCGGACTCGGCCTCGCCGTCGCAATCGCCGCGGCGATCAACCTGCTCTAAGCACCCTCGCCGCCCTCACGCGCGGCCAGCCAGGCAAACAGGGCGCGTACAGCGTGGCCGCGGTGGCTGATCAAATCCTTCTGCTGATCACTCAACTCCGCCATCGTCAGGCCTTCCGGACCGTCATTTGGCAAAAAGGCCGGGTCATAGCCGAAGCCGCGCTCACCACGTGGGCTCGCCGCGAGACAGCCCTTGCAGCGCCCCTCGAACAGCTGCTCCACCCCGCCATGCGGATCGACATATGCGATTGCGCACACGTATTCCAGCTCGCTGCCTGCCGGCGCCTCGCGCAACAGCTTCTCCAGGTTCTGCTCATCCGTCGCGTGCTCCCCCGCGTAGCGTGCCGAGCGCACGCCAGGGGCGCCCCCTAGCGCAGCCGCAGCGATCCCCGAGTCGTCGGCGATGCTCAGCTGGCCCGTCGCCAAAGCCGCCGCGCGCGCCTTGCCGAGCGCGTTCTCCGCAAACGTCTCGCCGTCCTCAGGCGGAAGCACCACCGTGTCCGGCAAGACCTCGAGCGTCCAGTCAGCACCGCCCTCGCCGTCGGCTCCAGGCAGCAGCCGCGCGAACTCGCGGCGCTTGTGCTCGTTGTGCGTCGAGAGGATCAGCTTCAAGCTGCGATCGCCCGCTGCTGTGCCGCTTGGAGCTGCTCGATCCCTGCCGCCGCCAGCGCCAGCAGCTCGTCGAGGCTGGCGCGCGAGAGCGGCGTGCGCTCGGCCGTCGCCTGCACCTCGATCAGCCCACCATCGCCCGTCATCACGACGTTTGCGTCGACCTCAGCCGTCGAATCCTCCGAGTAGTCGAGATCGAGCAGCGCACGGCCACCGACCATCCCACACGAAACGGCTGCCACAGAGCCACTCAACGGCGAGTCCTGCAAGAGCTCCTGTTCCCGCAGGCGTTCGCAGGCGAGCGCAAGCGCCACATAGGCCCCCGTGATCGAAGCGCAACGAGTCCCGCCATCCGCCTGCAGCACATCGCAGTCGAGATAGATCGTGCGTTCACCGAGCAGCTTGAAATCGACCACCCCGCGCAGCGAGCGCCCAATCAGCCGCTGGATCTCGACCGTACGCCCATCCTGGCGCCCGCGTGTCGCGTCGCGCTGCTTGCGCTGTCCAGTCGACGCAGGCAGCATGCCGTACTCCGAGGTGACCCAGCCCGTGCCGCGGCCCTTCATCCAGCGCGGCACGCTCTCCTCTGCAGAGGCTGTGCAGATGACTCGCGTCTCGCCTGCAGAGATCAACGCCGAACCCGTCGCAGTGCGCATGAAGCCCGGCTCGATCTCGATTGGGCGCAGCTCGCCTGCGCCGCGCCCGTAGCTGCGCCCGGTTGGGTCCGATCCGCTCACGCTGCCGCCTCCACTGCTGCCAGCTGCACATGCTCGACCTCGCCGAGCGGCATCTGCAGAAAGCGCGTGCCCAGCTCCTGGAAAGCCTGCGTGTCGCCCGTGCAGAGGAAGTGGTACTCGCCCTCGCCTTCGCGCGGGTTGCCCAGCGCGCGACTGCTCAGCGCGTGCTCGACCTGCCGCGCCAGCGCCGCCCCCGAGCTGACCAGCGTCACCTGGGGACCAAGCATGCGCTGCAACATCGGGCGAATCAGCGGATAGTGGGTGCAGCCGAGGATCACCGTGTCGACATCCGCCTGACGCAGCGGCTCACACGCCTCGCGCACCATCTGCACCGCGCGCTCGTCGAACTGCTCTCCCGCCTGGATGATCGCGGCCAGACCTGGACAGGGCACAGCGCTCAGCGTGACGTGCGGATCGATCGCCGTCACTGCCTCGTCGTAGGCCCTGCTGGCCACCGTCGTCGGCGTCGCCAGCAGCCCGATCCGCCCCGTGCGCGTCGCCGCGACTGCCTGCGTCGCCTCAGGCCGCACGACGCCGAGCACGTCTACGCCAAGCGTCGTCTCGAGCATCCGCCGCCGCAGGCTTGGCAGCGCCGCCGCTGTCGCCGAGTTGCAGGCGACCACAAGCAGCTTCGTGCGCCTGCGCAACAGCTCCTCTGCGATCTCCGACGAGAAGCGCGCGAGCTCCTGCGGCGTGCGCTCACCATACGGAAAGCGAGCCGTGTCGCCTAGGTAGAGAAAGTCCTCGTGCGGCAGCTGCACCAGCAGCTCGTGCAGGACCGTCAGACCGCCTACGCCTGAATCGAACACTCCGATCGGCCGCTCGCGCGGCTCGGGTGATCTCGGCAGATCGGCTCTCACACGACTCATCATTCCAAAGCGCACAGTCGTGCCCTTTGTGCTGCATCGGCCGGGGCGCGCTTCGACCGTCCCATCGCGCCGTCGCTGCTGAGCGCTACCGTCGCCTCGTGCGCGCGCTCGTGCTCTCGAACATGCAGCCCGACGCTGCGCATCCTGAGCGTGGCAGCTTCGTGCGCGACCAGGTCGCTGCGCTGCGCCGACTCGACGGGCTCGAGATCGAGCTGTACGAGTTCGCGCCTGGGCTGCGCTCGCTCGCGCGCGCCGTGCCCGATCTGCGCAAGCGCAGCAGCGAGCGCTTCGACATCGTGCACGCGCACTTCGGCCTCACCGCCTGGCCTGCGCTGGCCGTGCGTGCGCACGCTCGTGCGCTGACGCTGCACGGCACCGACTTGCGTCACCCGCGCACGCGCCTACTGACGCTCGCAGCGCTGCCGACCGTCGATCTGCTGGCAACCGTCTCTGCGGCGCTCAGCAACGAGCTGCCGCCGCGCACGGCGAGGCGGGCGCAAGTGCTTCCATGCGGCGTCGACCTCGATCGTTTTCGCCCACTCGATCGGGCGCAAGCGCGTCGCCAGCTCGACCTCGCGCCAGAAGGACGCTACGTGCTGTTCGCAGCCGACCCCGCTCGTCCCGAGAAGCGCTTCGATCGCGCGCAGCAGCTGCTCGACAGCTCGCCCACAGCGAAGCTGCTGACGCTCGGCGGCGTCGAGCCCGCGCGCGTGCCGCTGCTCGTCAACGCTGCCAACGCCGTCGTCGTCCCATCCGAGCGCGAGGGGTTCGGCCTTGCCGTGCTCGAGGCGCTCGCCTGCGACGTGCCCGTGCTGGCCACCCCTGTCGGCGTCCATCAGGAGGCACTTGCAGGTGTGCCGGGGACGCTGTGCGCTCCCTTCGAGCAGCAGCGTTGGCGCGCTGCGCTGGCTGGACACTTGGCGGCCAGCGACCCCCGCATCGCCGGCCGCGCGAGCGCCGAGCGCTACTCGGCCACGCGCATGGCCGAACGCGTCGCAGCCGCATGGCGCGCTGCCCGCGGACGCGCTGGGTAGCATTGGATGGCCTTGGATCAGCAGACCCCTGCCACGACGCCGGCTGACGCCCCAGCGCAACAGCCGGAGCAAAGCCAACCGGCTGACGCAGCAGCGCCAGTCACGCCCGACGGCGAGCAGTCCGTCGGCTTCGGCTCACGCGGCCGACTGCGTCGTCGCGCCCGCTTCCTGCGCAAGGCGCGCGAGCTCGCCTACCGCGACCTCGGTGGGCTCGTGTTCAGCCTGCACCGCTTTGGCCAGCGCAACGACGAGCTCGTGCTCGCCAAGCTCAGCACGCTCAGCCGAATCGATGCCGAGCTGCGCGCGCTCGAGAACAGCCTCGGCGAGCGCCAGCCCGTGACCGTGCTGCGCGAGGCCGGGATCACTGCCTGCCCTCGCTGCGCTGCGATCCACAGCGGCGAAGATCGCTTCTGCCCTGGCTGTGGCCTGCCGATGAACCGCCGCAGCGACTTGCCGATTGCGGGCGCGCCTGCAGCGAGTGGACCGGCGCCGACCCAGGGCGCCCCTGCGCCAGCCCCAGCAGCAGCGCTCACCACGCAGGCGCACACGACTGCCCAGCCTGGCACGCCGCAACAGCCACCCCAACCGTTCACCTCGGCAGCGCCCGCGACGGCACAGCACACAGCCCTCAGCACCCAAAGCCGACGGCCTCAGGCTGCGACTGCACCTGCGACGCAGGCCTTCGACGCGGTGCGCCCTGCTGATCACGCCCACCCTGCCGGACAGTCGTCGCCGCAGCGCGGCGAGCAGGCACAGGCCGGCTCCAGGCCGAGCGACGACGATCAGCCGACCGAGATCATCCGCCCGCCGGCGGCCGGGTCGTGACGGCCGCAGCGGCCACCAGCGGACCTTCGAGCAGCGTCCCAGCGCCAGCAGCGGCGCCCGCTGAGCCTTTCGCACAGCCCGCCGGCGAAGCTTGTCCGTTGTGCGGCGCACCACTCGACCCACAGCAGGATTGGTGCCTGCACTGCGGTGCAGCTGCGCGCACGCGGCTTGCAGCTACGCCGAACTGGAAGGCGCCGATTGCAGCGATCGCCGTCGTGGCAGCACTCGCGCTCGGCGTGCTCGCAGCGGCGCTCGTCAAGCTCGTCGGTGGCTCCGAATCATCAGGGAGCACCGTGACAACGACGATCGCCACAGCGCCAACTGCGAGCCTGTCAACGACAACGCCCGCAGCCACCTTGCCGAGTGCGACGAGCACAACAGCGACAGTGCCACCGACGACCACAGCGACGACGAGCACGCCTACAGTCAAAGCACAGCCCAAAGACGCAGGCGGCATCGTCAGCCCTCCCAGTGCGCCGACCGCAACGGCCAAAGGCAAGGTCGAAAAAGCACTCAAACACCTGACCCCGAAGCAGCGCAGCGAGGTGGAAAAACTGATCCACCCAGGCAGCTCAGGGCGCTGAGCAGCGCGCGCGCCAGATACGGTTCGCAGCGATGCCCGCCTCTTCTCCGGCGGTCCCACGCGAGGTCACGCGCGAGACCGATGTAGCAGTCGTCGGAGCAGGCGCAGCGGGACTGTATGCCGCGCTTTGTGCCGCCCGCGCCGGTGCCTCAGTCGCGCTGATCTCGGCGACACCGCTCGCGCAGACCGCCAGCTACTGGGCGCAGGGCGGGCTGGCAGCTGCGCTGGCGGCCGATGACAGCGTCGAGCTGCACCTGCAGGACACCGAGCTCGCCGGGCGCGGGCTCGTGCGCCGCTCAGCCGCAGCGATACTTGCCCGCGAGGCGCCTGACTGCGTACGTGACCTCGAGGCGCTCGGGGTGCGCTTCGACGCCGACCGTGCCGGCCGGCTGGCGCTCGGGCTGGAGGGCGGTCACTCGGTCAGGCGCGTCGTTCACGCAGGCGGCAGCGCAACAGGACGACGCGTCGTGCGCCAGCTCTCTGCGCTGGCCGCAGAGGAGCCGCGGATCGCCGTGCTGGAGGGAGCGCGAGCACGCGCACTGTGGCGCTCAGAGGAGCGCTGCGCAGGGCTGATCTGCGACGACGGTCAAGTGCTCGCAGCGCGCGCAGTCGTGATCGCCACAGGCGGCTGCGCAGCAATGTGGGCGCGCACGACCAACCCACCTGGGTCTCAAGGCATCGGCCTGCTGCTCGCCCACTATGCCGGCGCCGCGCTCGCCGACCTCGAGCTTCTGCAGTTTCATCCAACCGCAGTGATCGGCGTTCCTGGCCGCGAAGGCTTTCTCGTGACCGAGGCGATCCGCGGCGAGGGGGCGACGCTGCACGACCACACAGGCGAGCGCTTCGTGCAGGAGCTGAAGCCGCGCGACGAGGTCTCACGCGCGATCTACACACGGCTGGCTGAAACGGGCGAGCGCTCTGTTGGCCTCGACATGCGGCGCGTCGACCCCGACCGCTTCCCCAACGTCGTTGGCGCGCTGCGCGAGGCCGGACTCGATCCGATGCGCGAGTTGATCCCTGTGGCGCCTGCCGCCCACTACACGATGGGCGGCATCGTCGCCGACGTGCACGCACATTCGACGCTGCCCGGCCTCTATGCCGTCGGCGAGGCTTCCTGCACCGGCCTGCACGGCGCCAACCGGCTAGCGTCGAACTCACTCAGCGAGTGCTTCGTGTTTGCCAGGCGTGCGATCTCACATGCCCTCGCCGAGCCTGCCGTCGGGATGCGCAGGACGGCGAGCGCCGCAGAGCTGGCCGCGCTCGCTGCACTTCCCGTCCCACCTGCGGCCGACCCTGCGGCACGCGAAGCGCTGTGGCGCGATGCCGGCATCGTGCGCAGCGCTGAGGGTCTCTCCCATCTGCGCAAGAGTCCACACCCGCTCGTACGCGCTATCGCCGAGTGTGCGCTCGCACGCGAGGAGAGCCGCGGCGCACATCAGCGGACCGACCACCCCGAGCGCGACCCAGCGCTCGATCTGCACCACGTCGTCGTGCGCGGCGCCGCCCGCGAGGGCGAGGCTGCGATGGCGCACGAGTGGCAGACCTGGGACTGACCGACGCCCAGCAGCCGCAGCCACGCCGGGCGATCGTCATCCAATAAATAAAAAAATCGTCTTTACGTCTTTATCTCGATCTTTTTGCGATCGGAGACGTGTTTCAGATGCGTAGAAGGATCGGAGGCTGACGGAGTCTCCGAGTAATGGGGGGTGTGCTCCAAACATGAAGGAGGGCCAGGAGTAGCCATGTACCAGTTCAGTCGAGCCATCTACCGCGAGCTCGCCCCGCAGATCGTCCCTGCCCCGCCTGGCGAGCCGGCCGCCGCAAACCACGCCGCAGTGCTGCGTGCGTGCGAGGCCGTCGTGACCCGCCTGGCGACCGACCGTCATTACTTCGCACGACCAGAGCGGACGCTGTTCACCGACATCCGCAACTACTTCCCGATGGCCGCGCAGTCGCATGTCCACCAGGTCGTCTGCCGATATGTGCAGCTCGCGCAGGACTACCTCACGCTGCATCCCGTCGAGGGCTATGCAGCTGTCAGCGGCGCCAGGCCGCAATGCCGTGCGACGACGCGCAAGGGCTCAGCCTGCCAGCGCGTGCCGCTGCCGCACAACGGCTACTGCCCCTCCCACCAGCACCTCGCAGACACAGAGGACCGCGAGCTGGCAGCGGCGTAGCCGTGACATAGGCTCCGGGGCGTGCTCCTCCTCGGAGTCGATGTCGGCGGCACCTTCACCGACGCTGTGCTCGTTCGCGGCGACGGTGAGAGCGGCAGCCCGACGCTGCACACCGCCAAGGTTCCGACGACGCCTGGCGAGCAGGCGCGTGGCGTGCTCGATGCCGTAGCGCTCGTGCTCGAACGAGCAGGATCGCAAGCCGCTGACGTCCAGCGCTTCGCGCATGGGATGACAGTGACGACGAACGCGCTGCTCGAGGGGAACGTAGCGCGCACCGCGCTGATCGCCACAGACGGCTTCACCGACGTGATCGAGCTCGCTCGTCAAGCGCGTCCGCATCTCTACAAGCTGTGCGATGCCGCCCCACCACCGCTCGTCCCTGCCGAGCTGCGCTTCGCCGCGCACGAGCGACTCGCGCCAGAGGGCGTGCTGCTCGCGCTCGACCCAGACGACGCGCGAGCGCTGATCGAGCGCATCGCCGAGGCCGAGCCAGAAGCGGTCGCCGTCGCACTGCTGCACGCCTACGCCGATCCGCAACACGAGCGGCTGCTCGGCAAGCTGATCGAAGAGCTGCTGCCAGGCGTCACCGTGTCGCTCTCTGGCGAGCTCGTCGGCACGTTTCGCGAGTACGAGCGCACAGCAACGACAGTGCTCGACGCAGCGCTCTCGCCGCTGCTCGGCAGCTACTTGCAGACGCTCGCCGCGAGCGCGCGCGAGCAAGAGCTCGCAGAGCCCCAGATCATGCAGTCCTCAGGTGGTCTCACTGACATCGCGCGCGCCTCCTCGCACGCTGCGCTGACCGTGCTCTCCGGACCTGCCGGCGGTGTTGGCGGGGCGCTGCTGCTCGCTGAGCTCGCCGACGAGCGCGACGTGCTCTGCTTCGACATGGGCGGAACCTCGTGCGACGTCTGCCTGATCGCCGACGGCGACGTCGCAGAGACAGCCCAGCGCACGATCGCCGGACGGCCACTCGCGTTGCCTGCGCTCGACATCCACACCGTCGGCGCCGGCGGCGGCTCGATCGCCTGGCAAGACGCCGGCGGCGCCATGCGCGTCGGCCCGCAATCAGCAGGCGCCGTGCCAGGGCCCGCTTGCTACGGACTCGGGGGCGAGCAGCCAACTGTGACCGACGCCAACCTGCTGCTCGGTCGATTGCTTCCTGACGTTCCACTTGCAGGCGGCCTGCCGCTCGACCACAAGGCCGCAGAGCGCGCCGTTGGCGCGCTCGCAGACGAGCTCAGCATCGACATGCTCGCCTGCGCCGAGGGCATCGTGCGCGTCGCTGAGCACGAGATGCTCGGCGCGCTGCGCCTGATCACCGTCGAGCGCGGGATCGATCCACGCGACTTCGCGCTGATGCCCTTCGGCGGCGCAGGCCCGTTGCACGCGTGCGCGATGGCGCGCGAGCTCGGCATTCGTCGCGTGCTCTGCCCGCGCGCCTCAGGCGTGCTCTGCGCGCTCGGCCTCGCCGCAGCTGCCCCACGTCACGACGTCTCGCGCACCGTCATGCTGCGCGGCGAGGGGCTCTCAGCGGAGCGCATCGGCGCTGTGCGCGACGAGCTGATCGCGCGCGCCGACGCAGCCCTTGCAGATGAGCGCGCCAGAGTACGCGTCGCCTATGAGCTTCGCTACGTAGGCCAGGCCTTCGAGCTGGCCGTCGAGCAGCCTGCGACGACGGCCGGGGCACGAGCCTCAGCACCTGACCCCAAGGCGCTGGGCGAGGCCTTCGCGGCGCTGCACGAGCAACGCTACGGCTACCGCGACGACGACGCAGAGGTCGAGCTCGTCAACGTGCGCGTGTCGGTATGGGGAACCGCGCCTGAGCTGCTGCCGCGTGCCGATCCAGATGCGCAGACGAGCGAGTCGAGCGCTCGAGTCGTGTTCGACGGCAGCGTCCTCGAGACGCACGTGCTGCGCGGTGAGCTCGCCGCTGGAGCGCGCATCGTCGGCCCTGCCTTGTGCGCACTGCCTGAGGCGACGCTGCTCGTTCCCCCCGGCTGGTCAGGCGTCGTCGATCAGCAAGGCACTTGCGTGCTGCACGACGACGATGGCCAAGCCGGCGACAGCGACAGCGGCAACAACGCAGACGAGCCACAGATGGACCGATGAGCGCGCTCGACCCAATCGAGCTGCAGGTCGTCGTCGGCGCGCTGCGAGCAGCGTGCGAAGAGATGGGCGTAGCCCTGATCCAGTCGGCTTACTCATCGAACATCAAGGAGCGCCACGACGCCTCGACTGGCCTGTTCGATGCCGACGGGCAGATGATCATGCAGGCAGAGCACATCCCCGTGCATCTCGGCTCGATGCCCGCGTCAGTCGCTGCAGTGCGCGACGAGCGCCACGCGCCAGGGGTCTCGTGGATCCTCAACGATCCGTTCCGCGGCGGCACGCATCTGCCTGACATCACCGTGATCACGCCCGTCTTCTCGAGCGATGAGCGGACGCTGCTCGGCTTCGCTGCCAGCCGCGCTCACCACGCCGACGTCGGTGGGCGCGTGCCTGGCTCGATGCCTGCAGACAGTCGCAAGCTCTCCGAAGAGGGTGTCGTGATCTCGCCTCGCGTGCTCGACGAGGCGGCGATCGACGAGCTCGTCGTGCAGATGCGCCAGCCAGAGCAGCGACGCGCAGACTTGCGCGCGCAGCTCGCAGCCAATCGCATCGGCATGCTGCGGCTGAGCGCGCTCGCCGAGCGCCTCGGCTCCGCGCGACTGCGCGCTGCGACAGACTCTGTGCTCGACTATGCAGAGCGCCGTACCAGCGCGTGCATCGCCGCACTCACAGACCGCGACGTGCAGGCGGAGGACGTGCTCGAGGGGCGCGACAGCGATCTCATCCTGCGCCTGCACGCAAGCGTCGAAGGCGAACGGCTGATCCTCGACTTCGCCGGCAGCGCGCCCGAACACGACGGCAATCTCAACTGCCCGCTCGCCGTCACACGCTCTGCGTGCTACTTCGCAGTGCGCGTGCTCACCGACCCCGACATCCCCCCTTCTGCCGGCGCGTATCGCCCCGTCGAAGTGCGCGCCCCGCTTGGCTCGCTGCTCAACGCTCGCCCTGGTGCAGCAGTGGCGGCCGGCAACGTCGAGACCTCCTCGCGCGTCGCTGACCTCGTGCTCGGCGCGTTCGGTCGTGCGCTCGGGCAAGGGACGATGAACAACGTCACGCTCGGGGCCGACGCCTCGCCTGCAGACGGCGACGCCGGCGCCTTTTCCTACTACGAGACACTTGGCGGCGGACAGGGCGCTTGCGCCGACGCCAACGGCCCAAGCGGTGTGCACGTGGCGATGAGCAACACGCTCAACACACCAATCGAGGCGCTCGAGCGCGAGTTTCCGCTGCGCGTCGTGCAGTACGCCCTCAGACGCCATTCAGGCGGTGCAGGACGCACGCGCGGCGGCAATGGCGTGATTCGCGAGCTCGAAGCCCTGCGCGAAATGTCGTTCTCGCTGATTGCCGAGCGACGACGACATCCGCCACGCGGCGCCGACGGCGGCGAGCCTGGAGCGCTTGGACGCGACACGCTCGCCGGCGATCCGCTGCCCAGCAAGGTCACCGGCACGCTGCAAGCAGGACAGCGGCTGCGGATCGAAACGCCTGGTGGCGGCGGGTTCGGCCAGGTAAAGGACGATTAGAACGTCGAGCGGATCTACGAGTGGGCCACGAGCGAGCGTCCGCCGGCGACCCGGCCGCGAGCTGGAAACACGCCCAGCGCATGCTTGAGCGCGCAACTGGCTGCGCAGACAGTCTTTTAGGGCGTCGATAAGTTGTCGATTTGCAGGGGATTTGGGATTTTCGCCTGGATTTCGTATCTTTAACGTCGTCGCCGTCGCTGAAGCAGGTTGATGAAGCGACGAGATAGAGACGTATTCCTAGCCTCACCTTCATATGCCAATTGCTTTCAAAGAGTGGGCCGTCACCGTTCGCGCGCTAGCCGAAGGTGAGCAGCTCATAACACTCCGCAAGAGCGGGATCCGTGAACCGGGCAAGTCTTTGCGACTAGCTCACGAGCGGTTCTTCCTCTATCCGACGTTCGACCACCAGACTGGCGACCTCGTTCGCGAGTCCCACCAGCCCGAGCTGCGCAGGGCGCTCGAGGAGGGCGTGTGGAGCGACGGCGAGCCACTGCTGCAGCAGGCGTTCACGTCGGTCGCCCCGATGCAGCAGCCCGACCGCGTGCGGATTCGGGCGTGGGCTGAGGTGGCAGGCCACTTCACGATCAACGATCCGCGCTGCGTCGACGCGCTCTCACCGTTCTACGTGTGGACGCCCGACTACGCCGAAAGGCGACTCGGCTGGCGCCGTCACCAGCCTCTGCACGTGCTGCTGCTGCGCACGTACCGCATCCCCCGCCCAGTGACCGTCAAGGTGAAGGACGAGTACACCGCCGCACAAGCTTGGATCGAGTTGCAGCGCGAACTTCCGTTCGAGGGCACGCCAGTGCTCTCAGACGCCGAGTTCGAGCGCGCCTCTGAAGAGATCCGCTCGATCACGAGCGACGCCGTCGGTGCTGCCGCCGGCCAGCCCGTTTTTGCCTGAGCGAACGCCGAGCGACGCGCTACAGCGTCCCACTCGCTCGTGGGCTTATTCGCACACTTCGCTCCTGCCTGTGCCCCGGAGGGTACGTCCATCTATCGCTTGCCCAGGGTCCGCTTAGGAGCGTTGTTCGTCTAAGCCAAGCGCGTCTGGCGCTGCGAGCGCTTCGCGCGCAGCTTCTGCGCCCGACTCAGGCACGAGCACGTCGCGCGGGCCGGCGGCGAGGAAGTCTGGGACGTCGAAGCCCCCAGAGCGACGCGACATGCTCGGGATGCCCTCCTCGAGCAGCAGCATCTCGATCAGCTCAGCCTCGGGTTGGCTGCCGGCACGGGCAACCTTGATCAGCTTGCCCTCTGCGTACTGTGGCTTGATCTTGCGTGCCTTGCGCTGGCGCTCGCTCGCCCCCCGCTCGCTCCCTGGCAGATACACGAGCGGCATCTCACAGCTCGTGCAAAAGCGCTCGGAGCGCGGGTAGTCAACGCCGCAGTTCGGGCAGATCAGCGGCTTCTCGCTCAGCCTGACATCTCCTGCAGCTCGACTTCGCGGACGTCTGCGCCGTCGATCACGTATGAACGCACGTCAGGCTCGCTGCCAGGGGCAAGGCCGACGATGATCCACTCCAGCCCAGGCCAGCCGGCGGCGAAGCTGACGTCGGTCTGCGACGGGTAGGGCGCGCTGCGCACGTGCGAGTGGTAGATCGCACCGATCTCCCAGCCAGCGTCGTCGATCGTCTCGCTCAAGCGGTACAGCTCCATCGGCTCGATCTCGAACTTGAGCGCGCTCGCGTGGATGTTCTCAGCGCGGTAGACGCGCGTCGCCGTCGCAGCCTCGATCCCCGACACAGCACCGTCACCAGCCCGCTGCACGGCGACGATCCCGCAGCACTCGATCCGCGGGTTCTCTTGGGCGTGCGCGACGATCTCGCTAAGCAGCTCTGAAGCGATCCTCATGCGAAGTCCTGAGCCTTCGTAGGCGGGGCGCGCTCGACGCGCTGACTACCACCAGACGGTCGCGTCCAGGTTCTCGATCTGATCGACTGGCAGCGTGTAGATGCCGCTGGAGAGGTACTTCCAGCCGTCGTCAGCGACGACGAACACCACGTTGCCCTCATCGAGCTCGCCTGCGATGCGCACAGCAATGGCGGCGATCGCGCCTGTCGAGACACCAGCGAAGACGCCCTCGTCGTCGAGCAGCTTGCGCGTCCAGACGATCGCGTCTTCGTTCGTCACGAAGATCTTGCGGTCGAGCAGCGAGATGTCGATGATCGGCGGGATGAAGCCGTCGTCGAGCGAGCGCAGACCTTGCACGGGCTCGCCTTGCATCGGCTCAGCAGCGACGATCTTGCAGGCGTCGCCAAATGTCTCCTTCAAGCGCCTGCCGTTGCCCATCAGCGTGCCGCCAGTACCGAGCCCGGCGACGAATGCAGAGATCTCATCGAGCTCTTCGAGGATCTCGAGCGCTGTGCCGTTGTAGTGCGCGTTGGGGTTGGCCTGGTTGCCGTACTGATAGGGCATGTACAGCGAGGAGTCTTCTGAAGCCATCTGCAGCGACATCGCGACGGCGCCGTTGGAGCCTTGGTCGCCAGGCGAGTAGACGATCTCAGCGCCGTACATCTCGAGCAGCTGCGTGCGCTCAGGCGTGACGTTCTCTGGCATCACGACCTTCAGCTTGTAGCCCTTACGGGCAGCGATCATCGCCAGTGAGATGCCTGTGTTGCCAGAGGTCGGTTCGAGGATCGTCTGCCCAGACGAGATCGCGCCCTTCTCCTCGGCGTCTTCGATCAGCGCACGCGCGACGCGGTCCTTGACCGACCCTGTCGGGTTGTGCGACTCGAGCTTCGCCCAAACGTGCACGCCAGGCTTTGGCGACAGGCTCGGCAGCTCGATCAGCGGCGTGTTGCCGATCGACTGGACGACGTCGCCGTAGCGGCCTCCGCACGGCCGGTTTCGCAGCCTCTGGACCGCCATTACTTCACGGAATATAGCGGCGATCCGGTGTCGCGTCGCCCGATGTTTCAGAGTCCGTAGCTACGGGCTCAGGTGCCAGAGCAAAGCCGACGCTCCGGCGGGGTGCGCAGG
>OUNM010772771.1_pt1 | contig 29586 bp, 38 predicted proteins | sample 1769961 | NCBI WGS metagenome assembly OUNM01 (sample SAMEA3914820, study PRJEB12502) | metagenome | biome: forest; material: soil | place: USA | collected 2012-03-12 | depth 0.3 m | reverse complement strand
GGCCCAGGGGATCGACGACGTCGAGGTGAAGAACCAGAACATCTTCATGGCGTCACCGGCCAGCCAGCTGGCCAGGACTGAGAGCCGGAATCCCTTGCACGAGCGGGATCGCGCGTTCGAAAGAATCTGCGGGATGGGCAGCGTGGCCTCGACCGAGAGGCCGATGATGCCGATTGCCGACGAGTATGACTGGTATACCGAGGGCATAGGCGCCAGCAAGAGCTCGCAGACGACAAGGCCGACAAACAGGGAAAGCACAAACTGCCAGTATCTGTCCCAGACGTCAGTCCCTCTGATGCCTCAAAAAGATTGTTTGTTCAGGTGACCCACGGTTTCGGTGACCTCCACTGCCAAAAGTTGAACGGCCGTTGTGTCTCGTTCGCCCGGGCAAACGGGACGGCTGCGTCGCCTCCCTTCGAGTATGGCGCCGGGCGGTGGTCCAGGGCGATCTTCAGCAGGACCACCTGCACCGCAACCATGATGAACGCCTGGACGAGGAGCGCCTTGTCGAATTTCGCACCGGGGTAGTAGAAGATCCTGACGCGCACGCGTTAGCTGGTGTCAAAGAGGCGCAAGGACCGGATCCAACCGCAGTAGACCTACCTAAGCAGCGAGGCGACGAGCATAATAAGCGGGATGTCCAGGGAGAAGCCGGCGCTGGACCGCGCGCGGTGCATGGACAGGGCCTGGTCGCTGTACGAGAGCAACGGCGAGAGGATCAGGAATGCCGGGGTAAGATACCCCGACAGCGTCGTTAACCAGCCCATTGTGCAGATGGTGCTGTGCGCGAAGGGTGAGGAGTTGTCGTCGTCGTCGTTGGCAGCGTCGGCGTCGGTCCGGTGTCACGAGACGGAGGACAGGTGGCCACTGTGGTCGCAAGGAACAGCAATTGAAAGACGGGAGAAAAGTATAATCATGTGCAGGCCATCCCGGGACGGTTGTCTGCAACAGTGGCACGAAATATCGAATCTGGGGGAGGCCGACGCGCAATCCGGATGGGCCGTTGCAAAATTTCGAGATCGAGTCGAAACACGCCGGTGCCCAGGCATCCCAAGCCTTCCGTGAGATCGGCGAGTTCCAGAATTGCGGAGCCCCATCTCAAGTGCCGGCGGCTCCGGATTTCAGATGGCGGGCGGGCGGCTGTTCACAGCTGGCTTGTCAGCTGCGTCCCCTGTTGCCAGCCAGTTTTGGTTCCGTTGCCCTGGTTCCGCAGCGGTTTGGCAATTGACATGGAAAAAAGGGGAAGAGGGCATGAACGACCAAGTTGCATGGCAGTCAAGAACCAGCCCAGATGATATCTGCTTGGCAAGACCCGGAATCGGTGCTTCAAACAATTTCAGATGAATTCGAGAATTTTCGCTGCAGTCGGCCACTCATTCGTTGAAGCTAAGCCATGCAACCGACAACATCTCGTCATGGTTCTGTTGATCGAGCCTTTGACTCCGGCCCCCTCCACAATCTGCACTGGCAAACATTAATTATGCCTTCTCTAGCTGCCGACCTCTCTCGAAGCCGAGTATGCCTCAGAGGTTTTTGTACGCATATGCAATAATATCGACGTGTTCATTTTCAGTTCTCGGCACCTACTTCTTGCGAGTGGCGTTGATGCTGCCTGCCACGTCGTAGGTTAGGTCCATAGTGACCTTGGATGGCCCCCGAATCTGAAGTGGCACCGCGCTGACTCTGAGTCCTTAAAGCAGAAGTCCCGATGGATCACTGAGAGCATCAGCAAGTATCCATCGAAATCGTCGGTGTCGAGTGGCTACGAGTGACTTTCGGTGCCGATGTGGTCTCGCTGGTCCCTCACAGGAGACTCGCCAATCCGTCAGTCGCCTCTTGCCCCTTCCGGTCTGTCGGGGGCCGACTAATCTCTGGCATGAGATTGGAGATGTAAAGTGTCATCTTGGTACTCCGGAAGGATCGCAGTCGTGAATAGCGGCTCGGAGTCCCAGAAGCGGCACTTGTCGTGGCCGTCTCCCCATCTCTCGGGTCCGATCTCTCGCTCAGCATAAATGCTCGGAACGCCGGGACAGTTTGCTCAAACTATTTTCAGGCACACGCTGGTTGAAGGCCATTGTGCTACCTGTCTTTTCTTTGACAGGCCCGTCGTGGCCCGGGGTGTAAGAGTGCAGGCCATATGTGTCTGTCCCTGCAGCAAAAGCTCTTCCGACGGCCACGAGCCGACAGATTTCGGCGCGGGAGGATGCCGGAAGAACATCAAAAGGCGGAGAGCGCTCCCACCGGGCGCGTCCCAAGCTGAAGAGCTCGGCAAGGCAACAGCCATTCTGCGATTCACACGGGCTACGTTTTGACCTGGCGAGGAGCTGGCATATGCTTCGTCTCGGATCGGCCCAGAACAGCCCTCGCAACGATACGGAAACGACGACATAGGCCTGGGCGGCCTGATGACTTCAAAATGATACTCTTATTCGGTCCCGAAATCTCGAGGAAGACTCCATTATCATCATCGTCAGGATTCTCAGCGGGACAGCCGGGTTTCATGTTTGGCCACTGGCACCACCCCTTGAGATTTTTGCAGTGGGATGCTTCTACGAGGTGCAGTATGAGATGCGGGAAACGAACTGCCGGTCGATTATCTGACCAAGATCCCAGTTCCGACCCTTCGCACCCAACAGTGGAAACAGAATCCGCTGGGTAAATTTACCGTGGCAAAACCTCGAGCCCTCCTCCCAAGATCCCAAGGCTAGGTGGTGCTCCAGGTCGCTTTGAGGGTGATGTCTTGCACACTCGTCCAATCACCAAGGGAATCAGACTTGCAGCAGACCCAACACTTTACAGAACCTATCACGACCGCACGTTGGATGATGGGAATGGACCAGGAGCTCAAAACGACGCGCCACCTTCCAACTGCAGCAGAGTCGGCCACGACCTCAGGGCCTCTCGAAAAGGGGTGGTCAGATGGCTTGACCTGGGGAGTTGGTTGGCGGGAACTCGCGCCGCTGAGCAGGATGTCGAAGGGGGTGAGGCTAGTCGGACATCCTGACACAGAGTCCTGCAGGAGGAGCGCAACCCCAACCCCATCCACGCCCGAGTCAAGGGATTTGGAGCAGGTGCTCCGTCCGTCACTCCCTAGCCTCTACCAGGAGAGGACATCGGCAGCTCCTCTTTGACGAAGAAAGAGCAAGCTGCGGCTCGTCTCGCAAGCATCCTTGACGGCACAAAGGATCGAGAGCTGGCGTCTCCTGAACGCGCTCCAGCTCCTTCGGAAAGACGGGCCTTCAACCCAGGTGGTGGATTCTGGACCTGGTTCCACTCAGAGCCCCAGCTTGGCGCAGCCTAGACCACAAATGGCATCGTCTCTCTCTTCGTCAACATGCTTCCGAGAACTGTGTGTTGTTGGTCGATGGCGGCTTCCAGTCGGTTTCCGAGGAAAGACCTGTTGGAACTTCGAAGAGCTCAATCGGGGAGACGATACCCCCTTCAGGGGCCGTTTCTCTAACGGCGTTACTGCGGGGTGAAGTGCCCGGAGAATGGCCGATCATCTGCAAACTCTCGGGCCGTACTCGGCGCCTTTCACTCGGACAATTCAACCTGTCAACACCACGCTACCCCCCGGCTGTCGAATCATCTGGAGCTCCAACCTTCAGAATTGGTTGGGAGCCGCTGAAACAGCAGGCTAGAGGACGTGCATGCAAGTCAGGTCCCACAGAGGCAGGACAAGAGTCGACGTTGAAATACCGACCGGGTTTTGGTTCACCGGCGTCGTTGCATTACCAGAACAATACGACCTAAGCTCTTGGTTCCTGGCGGATAACGTTCTGCAACAAGCCGCAAAGGCACATTGAAGCGACAGACGCTGCAACATGATGCGGGAATATGAAGATATCCACACCTGGTGCGAGGTCCCGACGCAGCGACGCCCCTGTCTCGAAGTTCCAAACATGCTTCGGAGTTTGACCCGAGACTCAAGAAAGAGGCCGGCTGAGTTGTCTCAAACACGGGACAAACATTTCGCCCTTTGTCAAGGCTCCTCGCCTTCTGCCGACGCAGCTTGGTTTCCATCGTGCTGACGGTTCCGAGCCGGACCCCGGCCCCGAGACTCACCTGCTCTCACTCCGGCGAGAGCAAACACGGCGCTGCGTGGCGCTGGTTTGAGAGAGTTGAATCTTGTATTCGCCGTACAATGCCGTCATTTCATTTGGGTGTCAAGACCCGATGGATCGTAGGATCGGGCTATGAGACCCGCGACAAATCACCACTATCACAGTACTACTCTCATCACCTCCACCTGTTCCCAGAACATCGGTGAAGGGACTTCAACGGCCGTTCGCTATTGGAGTCTATTTTCAGCCCGTATCCCACCCGGGGTACTACTGTGGTACTCCGGCTGTCACTCCCGGTGACACGCCGGCGCGGAGAGGTGTTGCACAAGTCATCCCATTGGTCCCAACTGCGGGCTTGAGCATGAGGTTACCTTGACGGGAATCGCAGTTGGAACGGGCAAGGTCGCTGTCACGCTACCAGAGTAGTATATGTTTGCCGAGGCCCTCACGCCATGCATGCACGCTGCCGAGATTGCATCGAGGAACATGCGGAGAAGCCAGTCGACAAGATGCTTCAACAAAGTTCCCTTCCGACGCCGAGCTGGTTGCTGAAAGAAGGCGACTCAAGTGCGGTCTCGCTCCGAGGTCCCCGCAACCACTGGATGCGCTTCATCCATCGGAAACAGGTGGCGCTGCAACCTTGCTCCCGGGGGCGACAGCGCGATGCGGAGGCGACGCTGGAAACCCGGGCCAGGAGGGTTGCAGGTCTCGTCCGGGACTCGCCGCATGACGATCCAAAGTTTGTGTTATTGCTCGGGGTCGGCAACTCATCACCTTTCATTCCGGGTGTTGGTAACGCACTATCAGATAAGGTTGGGCACGGAATCGAACGGAGATCCGGGCTGCATCTTAACAGCTTGGCTTTTAAGGTTGTCAACAAGACGGGCCAGTTATGCCGGTCTCCCCAGATCCGGGACGCGGCCCCAGTTCTTTTATTAGAAGGCGGGCGGGACGATACAAGGAGTGTCGGGTCCTGAAGACTGGGCCGGCTCTGACACGCAAGAGTCTTTGGGAAATGGAGTTGCGGAGTCAACAAGCAACACAGACTGCAACTCCAACTTGGACATAGACAAAACGAGGGTGGCCAGTTCATCTGAACCAGGCATGCTGACCGCTGTTACGAGGTCGGGATAACAGCCGATCCTGCAGGAACCTCAGTTCATCCAGTCTGTCCCTCCTCGCCCATGCCCGACGGAACCGGACATCCTGCAACGCAATATGTCTTGTGCCTTGGATGCATGCGAGCAGATATTGGACCGGTATTGGCCATGCACCACGACGGGCATCCCAAGACTCAGCAACAGAACGGGAACCTCTTTGGCCTCTCTCTCTGCCCCGTGTCTCTCTCGCCCCCCACCTCACCCGTGCTCGGTAGTGCGCAGGCCTGCGCTAGCGCTGCCCACAGAATGCGGGCGCGGGGATGCCGGGGGGAGGGCACGGAACGAAGGCAGGAAGTGCCGTCGCGGCGCCTCGAGGGCAATGGTGGCGGAATCGAAGCGGTGGAAGAGAGCGGGAGCAGAGGCGGAGGCTGCGGAGCTGGAGACGGGTGACAAGGGGGGAGACCGTTGAGCTGGGGCATGCCTTCACTTTGACGGAGCGGAATGCCGAGTGCAGCGCATGATGCGGCGCAATCAACCCAATGACATCCCTGCCGAGGCGAGAGCTGGGACATTTTTTCAGGTCGGAGCTGACCAGGTCGACATCTGTGCGGGTCCGTTCCATGTGAACAGGCTAATTGCCGCTTTCGATATTGCCGGGACCAGCATCGTTAGGGGCGTTAGACAAGCGCAGGACCTCGGATTGGACCAGCAAGGAGTTTGGTACCGAAAAGCAGAGACACCCACCGCGCAACGCACCCCTCTCTCTTCTCCCCTCTCCGGGCTCTCCCTCGACGCCCCCTAGCCGGGAAGGATTGCGGCACCGGAGACGCAGGGAGACTAGTTCGCGTTAAGGTTGGGGCAAGGCGTCAGCATCCGTGGTTCTCGAAGCTGAAGAACAACCGCCCGCGACACCATACCGGAACTGGGAACTTGACTCCTCCCGGCTTCCGTGGTACCCTTGATCGTGAACCACAAACCCGCGAGACCTGTCTCGGTGGTGATCCCGCCGCGAGCTGATTGGACACATGCCGAGCTGGGCGCTCGCGTTGGTCAACACACGGACCATATCATAAATTACCATGTCGTGCCCGCCCCTAAAAATAGGCTGCGCCTCTGGACCACATCGAGTTAGCTGCCGTTGGCGGTCGCGATGGCGTGAAGGTGGCTTGCGATCGCCGTTCCCGACAGCCCCGAAAAGCCTTCCACCGCAGCCGTGAGGCGGGGGACGCCGCTCCACGACACGCCGGCTACCGGCGACCTTGTCTCGACGGTACGCAGTTCGCACCTCGCAGTAGGGCCCTTCGGCGAGACCCAAGAACGGGATGCGGAACAAGTCGAGCCTCTGATGACGGCCGGCGAACCCACCTCTGACCCAGACCACGGCAGGCTGCATCGCTGTGCTGGTTCCGTGTTTGTCTTATTCGCCCGCCGGGCACGCATCCCATCGAGATCAACATGCCAGACCACGGCACTTGCGGCGGCGATCTCCCATTGCATTGCCGCCTGACACACCCTTTCCCCCGCGATGCTGCGTCGTTTTGTGGCCCCTCGGCGCTGAGACGCTGCTGGCCGGTCTGTTGCTGACATCCAGACTCTAGAGGCCTGTCCGGGTCTGGTCGAGGGGCGTTGGCGTTCAGGCAAGTCAAGGGCAGTCGAGCGGATGGAAAGAATTAATGCGCGGACCAGCCCGGAAGCGGAAGCCGGGATGCGGATTGTCCGTCCGTTCAGAACGCCTCACAAGCCACGGGTCGAGCTCGGTGGCGATGCCTGTTCCTGTTCCTGTCCTGTCCTGTCCCACAACGGCAATTCTAGAAGCCCCAAGAGCGCCGGCATCCCTGGCCTGCCAAGCCAGCTGCCTTGACGCGACGCTGACAAGCGACGCCTGGGAAAAAGCCCGGGGCAACTTACCCCATGCTCCCAGGGGCAGGGGTGGTTTTGCCTTGCCCAGACAACTCCTTTTGTGCTCGCTGGTCAACCCATCGGGTCCGGATCCACTCCGGGGTCCGGGGGCCTTCGGCAGTCGAAGTCGTGAGCTTGCGCACCCGGTGGGCTCCCAAGACATCCCGGGGATCCCGCTTCGTAGGCGGACGAGACGGCCGGGAACGCCAAATGGAAACGACCCAGCGACACGGCCCAGGATACAAGCGGCGATCTTAACACGGTTCCCTGCCCATTATCACAGGGAAAAAGGGATGACAGCTCGTTCGACATTAATTGCCCGGGAACTAGGCGGTTCAGACGCTGGCGGGAACGAGACACCATCCCAACAGGAGGGCAGAATGCAACGCTGCTCCTGCGCACCACCTGCATGCCATGCGACGCCAGCGGCGGAGGGTCGCAACAGCACTCATCTCGGCAATGCGCAGGATTCACGGCACGTGGAGTTTCGCTACCCTGCTCCCAGAAGGGCCTGGCGCCGCGGTGCGGTCGCAGCGCCGTCCCCGTTAGCGTTGCAAAGGCCCAGCTCGTGCCAGGCCGCACTCCCGAAATCTGAGGGGTGGCTTTCTGGATCTGTATGTACCCCCACCGCGGGTCCCTTTGCCGGATCGCATCTGTCGTCGATCCGGCCGGGCCAGCAGATTCCATGTTTCTCAACCAGGACGCGAGCGAGGCCGTTAATGCCATGCCATGACGGCGCGAGGGACGATGTGGAATCCGCTAGAAGAGAGAACTCCCGCCGCCCGGCTCTTTTGGCCCTTGCGGAGCGGCCGATGGTGTTTGCTTGGGGATCCCTCGCTTTCGGCTGCGGGACACGGAAACCAACTCAGATCTGTGCTTGGCGCAAACCCCGTCCGAGTCCACCCTGGAGCCCCATGCATCTGTTTCTCGGCTGTTCACGTCTGGAAGGCATCCCTGGGTTTTGCCGCATCACCGCGTCAGCAAAGCTGTTGTTTGCACACGACAACACCCTGTGTAGGTCACGGGGGATGAAGAGGAGGGTCTAGGAGGGTGGTAATTGTGCGCCCCTGATCTCTACCCCTGATGAGTTGAACGCCGTCGGCCTTCACGAGGCAATGTCGCAACTGCATGATCCCGCATTGGTGCTACCCCTCGCGGCAGTTCGTGCTGACCCTTCTCCACCGCGCTGGAGCCCTCGGAGCCTTGGAGCTTCCCCAGAATCGCCGACGAGCGGCGGTCAAGAGCCAAGGTCAGCCAGAGCAGGGGGTGGGGAAACGACAAAAACCCAATTCAACGTCTCGGGATTCCGCAAGAGCCAAGCCTGCCGAGCAGATCCATCCATGCCCATCCGCACCACTGGCAGCACGCTCCAGAGCTGGCTGGCACGTAACTTTGGTCACCGCGATACGTTAGCAACGTTACCAAGCGAGCAGAGCACGCACGAATAGACGCGCGTATGCCACGGCGCTCCAGCTGCCGAGCCTCCCTCCAAAGCCTAGTTTGAGGTTGATTGACACCGCCCTACCAACGGTAGTAGCGTCGTTTCGTTTGCGATGGCGCGGTGCGGTGTGTGGTTGCTTCACAGCATCGCGCCCACCACCAACGAGCACGCCAGTTGCGTAACGTGCTCCTGCAAGCTCCTGCGGGACGGAGAGACGTTGTACTATAGGAAAGGTGCTGACTTGCAGCGCAACAACAACCACCACAACCCAGCAGAGCAGAAGCCAACAGACTGCAACGTCGGTCTCACCGTCGCCAGGCTGCTCAGTCTGCAAGCCCCGCCCCAAGTCATCATCACCAGCCAGCGTTGGTTTAGCCAGCTTCAGCACCCCGAACTGAATCGTCAGTCCAGTCCAGTCCACTCCGGCCGCGTCCCAAACGTCCCAAACTCCGAGAGTGTGAAACAAGAGCACAGAGCACCCAAAACACGGCTCGCCTCGAACAAGCCCCAAGCCCACGGTGACCCCGAACCCCCAACCCGGTTTTCCCACAACGTGGTACGGATGGATCCCCAGGCGCAACCACCACCACCACCACCATTGTCAAAGCCTTTTTCCATTCGCGGAATCGCGTGCAGCTTGCGCATTGGACAAGACACAGCCCGGCAAGCCAAACCCCGACATTTACATACATAGTAGTAGAAAGGCTGTTGATTTTATTTCCTTCCTTGTCTTACCTGTCTCGCCTGTTTACCTGGCTTGGCTGGCCTCGGCTGGGTACCTCCCCCGGGCCCCGGCCCCGGTCAAATGTCGTCTCATCTTCTGTGTCTGTGCATCTGTGCATGTGTTGTGTGGGAGAATGTGACAGAGAAGAGAAAAGGGGACTCCTCCGTAATAAACCGAACGTTATGTAACCCCCTCCCCCACCAAACAACCCCCCCGCTCCGTCCCTTGCGTAACCGAGAGCCCGATTGCATATTTTCCATCGCTGTGCTCTCTGCAAGCTAGCAACGCACACCGCGCGTTTCGAGAAAAAAAGTCAATGTTACATCTGCCGTGTGCCGGTGGGGACTCGAGGGTGGGGTTTTGGCTAACGTCAGTTGAGCTAGCAGGCTGTTGGTTGACGTTGTTGGTTAGGCTGGCTGCGGCGGAGTGTAAAAAAGCCAACGTTAATTTGTGTTGGTGCCTCGCAGGTGCATGCATGACGACGCTGCGCAACAATGGCTTTGGTTGTTCGTGAGAGGGGACAACCGAGATCTGGCTCCCGAGGAGTCTGGGTACGGGTGGGGGAGGCGCTTCCCGTGCGTGCTCTCTCAGCTTCGTTAGTGCGTACCGGACGGATGTGGTGGACGGGACGTTCTAGAATCATGGGGGGGAAAGGTGGATGGATAGGCTCAGGCGGGCCGGTGGTGTTGGCAACAGTGAACGTTGATACCGGGTTGGTTGGTGTCGCGGTGTGTTGGCAAGCTGAGATGCAGAGGGGTGTTTATTTCCGGCCCAAGGGAGATCCCGACAGTTCCCAGGCCAAGACGAAGGTGTGCCTGTGTCGCGTCCAGGAAAGCCGAGGGCTGGCCTCTCACCGAGTCTCACCAAGACGAAACTCTCCGACATCCCAAGTGCCGCGAGGGTGGTTGCCGGAGTGGCGGCCAATCACGGCTCGGTGTCACGAGGGAGAGAGACATGAACTGCTACCCTCTTGGGAAAATCTCCCGAGACATCGGGCTGCATGCTGTGAGATGACATGGGAGTTCCGCAAGATCATCGCATCGCGCCTTGTGAGTCGTCGTGTGCCAAGGCGGCGGATGTCGTCGTCGACAAGACTTGGTGTTGGCGTTGTACACAGTGCCACACGGTTCCCAGAATGTGAGCGGCTCTTACAACTCCATGTCCCTTATGAGCCGCGGAATATTTACCTTTTACCCGAAATGGTTGCGCAGCGTGTCCTTCCGCTGCCGGTTTGGAGCTTAGCTTTTCTACTATGTAGCGTCCCCATCGATCCAGGAGCCTGGATACAGACCATGTATCGTGCTTGGGCGTTTGGGTATGCATCGGTAACTAATAATGCGCAGTCGGTCGGGGGTGCATGGCCGGTCCTGCGCCGGCTGTTGAAAACCGGAGCTCACCAAAAACCCCCAGGTCGGGAAATGGCGCCCCGCATGTCAAATCAGATGCCAGACCCGGGCAAAAAGTCGAACCATTTTTGGAGACGTCTCCTGGGTGTCCAGATAGCGCCATATGCAGCCAACCGTTTCCAGTGGGGGAGAGTCCCTTCGTCCGTTGCTGTTGGTTCTCCCTGGCCAGGGTAGGGAGGGTGACGGTCGAATGATGAACACAGGTTTGCGAGTTTACGAAGGCAGGCAGCCAGGCCATGAGGGCGTTCCAACGGCCGGTGGCCTACCGCTCGCCGGGCCGACAACCGTGTGGGTGGCAGCTTGTGCGACTCCCGGAAGATCTGCGTCGCAGGCCGGCGTGCTGGGGCGGTTGAACCCGTGCCTGGCGCCGTTGGTCCTGCCATGATGTATGCACGGTAATTTACATCCACGGAATGTATTGGCCGGTCCAGCAATGCGCGCGGCTGGCGAGCCGGTTCCAGCAGACGGACATGCAGGTCCTTCACGAGAGGGCGAGATTAGGCCACCTCGAGTCGAATTTCGGATGAAGCCAGCCAGCGACGACGACAGTTTGGCATCCGCCGCTCATGGTGTTGTTGGCACTACCATAGCAGATGGGCTGATGAGTGGAGACAAGGATGGGGAGGATGAGGAGGAAGCAGGAGGAAGGACAGCGGCGTCCGGGGGTGCGTGTTCCGACTTTCTCCACTGAGGAATCCACCTCGGTCTGCGATTTGGCCGTCGTCGCCGGCAGTGGACGCAGCAGGCGCAGCTGGCTCGGGTCATCAGGCGCGCGAGACACACGAGCTCAAACAGGCCGGGCACGGGTGACCAACCAGGCCTTGTTGTGGTGTCTCTGGACAGCCGCGGCGTTCCCACGTGTCGCGGACTCGGCTGTTGCTCCGCGCGTCGTCTGAAGAAGCAGGCTCAGCTCATGCGCCTCGTGTCTTGGCGACCACACAGCACTTTACTATGTACTGTGTAGCTATTCAACAGCTCGCCGTAACGGCGGAACGGGCGATCGGTGATGGGCGAAATCAGCCGGCTGCGATCCGTCTGGGACGGGCGGTACGAAGTGAGCCATGGCCGGCAGAGTGCCGTAGCGAGTTTGTGGCGTTTTCGTGGAGGCGAGATGCGACTGGGTGCGGTGTTGGTTGGGAGACGAAGGAGACTCGATAATTAAGGTAGGAGTCGCTATCCGCACGCTCCGTTGCAGGCGGCGATCCTTCATGCACCATGACGCGACGGGGCCGGTGGGATGTGTGTGATGGGGGAGTGTGATGCGGAATCCGGCGGCAGTTTGGTGGGGGAGCAGCCGAGGAGTTGGCGAGAGAGAAGGAACTTTTGCGAGTTGCTGCTTGTGAGTTGTGGCCCTTGTGGGTAGGTGGAAACGACCAGGTCGGGTCAGAGCTCGCCGAGTGGCCCACGGGCCCGACAGTCCCACCAACAACAGCGCTTCCCCATGTCAACTCCCCCAAAACGCTCGGGCCATATTCCCGGGCAACGAACACGGCAGCGTTGGCATCCACGTTTCCTAGTATTCGCACTCGACAGAGCCCATGATGAATTGCGTGGAACGCACTTGGAAGGGACGGAGCGGGGATGCACGGCTTCCCCGTCCCACCGCTCCGCGCTAGGGATCCCAGAGAGTTGGGATCGGGCTTGTGCGATGTGGACTCGTGGAATCATGGGCTTGTGGAGGCAGAGACAAGATGCCGGCTCTGGTCTTGGCCTTCTCCTCCCCATATTAGCCTTTTCTTATCCGTCTCCAGTCGCTGCAGGGTTTCGGGTTCGGCGGCCAGGACTGGGCTCACGACGAGCCCAACAGGCATGCAAGCATACCATGTACACCGTGTTGTCGCCCTCTCCTTGCATGCCGCTACCTCGTACTCCGTAAACGTCACGTCTTCGGGAAGGGGTCGGCACTTATCGATGTCGAACGCGGGGCAGGGTGGGTGCATGGCATGCATGGGATGGCATGGGATGGCAGGGCATGACATGACGATGCGTCCCAACGGCGGCGTCTTGGGACAGATAATAAATGTTGGACGGGATATCTCGAATGTCACTGTCGCTGCTGCTGTCACAGTCACCCTCACCGACTGCATTGCCTGGCTTGAAATTGATGTTATAGCCGCAGGCCGTCCCGGGGCGCGGCAATGCTCGCCGCGGTCGTTGGCCGTCTATTTCTTGCCGCGGCTCATTTATTGCCTGACAGGCTCGCCCGTTGGCTCGTGAGAGCCAGTGCTTGCAGTGCTTGCATCGAGCAAGCTGCTTCCTGTTACTATTCCTTACCTGCTGCCTGCCTCACGTCATTAATTAACGGCAAGGCTACCTACCTACTAAATTAGCAAGTACGAAAGTAGCAACCTGGGGAAGTGGCCGGGAGATATTTCGGAGCCGTCACCGACTCGAATGACTCCAATGAGGCCAGTCCGTTGTTGGCTGCCTGTCCGGGACCCAACTGGCAGGAACCCAGAAGGTGCCCGGGCACTAACGGCATTAGCAGCTGGGGCAGCCGATGAGACAGGAAGGAGGGCCCAGATAGCACCGTCAGATGCGGTAGGAGGATCGCAGAGGAAGAGGCAGGCGGAGGGCAGGCGGCGGGCAGGTCGAGGGGAACCCATGCAGTTCGCCTTCTCGAGTTTCCATTTTGCAAGTTTCCCGGCTCTGTGTCAACAACCTGGAACGTTACGCTGGTGCTGCGGGCTGGGGCCCTTAAGGCCTTGGCCCTGGGCTCCCGTGCATGGGGCCTGGAGCCTTGGCCCTTGGGGCGTGCTGCATGCCGAGGGCCCCGCCTAAATTTCCCAGCTCCAAAACCCTCAGATCGGCATCCCTGGTCTTTTTCCCTTTTCTCCCAGTGTCTTTCGTGCGCATCATGGTCCCTGCTCTGCCCCTCCCTGCCATGATCCGGCCGAAGTGGCCAGGGTTCTGGCCAGGCCTTGTGCTGGGCGCCCAACAGCGAGGCCCTTTTCGTTTGCCGGTACGAGACCCGACGAGCCTGTGCGCTGGCTGCAGGCTGCTGGGCCGCTAAGTTATTCGCAGTGCTGGCAGTGCTGGTCTACTATTAGCGGATGATGGCATCGAGGCGTCCCATCATCATCTTCATCAGCAGCAGCAGCAGCAGCGCCGGGATTCTGCATCGTCCACCCCGGGTACGGTGCTGCAACGCTCACTGGCTGGCTGCCCGCCCGGGCAGGTCGCTCGCTTGCCTCAATCGAGGCGAGCAGAGGCAGCGTCGCACTCGAACGGCCGCCCTGCGCCGCCTGGCCCCTCGGCGCCCATCGACACGGGCGCAGCGGGTTCCAGAACAAAAAGCGGGACGGCTGGCCGGTGCAAACCGTGCAGTGCAATTGAGGCTGCTCGGGTGCCGCCGTCTGATGTCAATCAGGCATTGTTGACAGTTGACACGCCCGCCTGCCGGGCACGGAACATGCAGAGCCCAGAGCCAGAGCCCAGAGCCAGAGCCCAGAGCCAGAGCACCAAGCACAGAGCAGAGGCTGGCTTCTCCGTCGTGTCGGTCGTCGGCGTCGTGCGGGCGAGGGTCCGTCTGATACTCCGACGAGGGTCTGTCTGACTTGGGTCTGCCTGGCAAGCCACAGTCCGCGTACACAGCACACGGTACTTGGGCTGTTGGTACGGCGCAATCCCAGCGCAACGCGGCCCGATTTCGCCAACGTGGACTCAGAACCCCGAACGCAAGAGGAGGGCGTTCTCCCGATCTGGGCGACGCCATTCACCGTTCTTGGCGGCTAACAACGCTCGCTGCGGGTTCCGTGCCGGGCCCCTGTCCCTGCCCCTGACTGGCAGTCCCGGGCCATCACACGCGCTCCCCTTCCAGCCTCTTATCTTCCCGAACCCTCTTTTGCCTCGTGGTGCTGAGGTTGCGCTCCCCTCGGTCGACCACTCGGGGTGTGCCTTGCAAAAGCCAAGCCCAACGGGGCCACACCCACCCTGGCCGCTTACACAACACGCCCGCTTCTCCATGCCACCGCCTCCCCGCCCCAGGATGGCCAACCCGGCAAAACTGCGCTGACGGGGGGTGGGGAAAGGGGAGCAGCGCTGCCGCTGCGCTGGACATGTGAGATGGATGCAAGGCATTGGGGCTGGCTTGACAGTTCCACGGCTATCGTACCGTACGCGGGACGGCATCCACGGGAGTCTTCTCCTGCCCAGGTTGCAGGATCTCTGGGACCCGCCCGCCCAGCCCGCTTTCACTTCCCCTTTTGCTCACCACTGCATGCAGCGTCTGAAGAGCGCAACGCCATGCCGCACTGCCGAAAGCCATGGGTTCGGCGCGCTAGTCTTCCCTGCTGGAGAAGCCCATACCCCGGCCGCGTCCCACATGGGGGGATGAAGGAGCCGACCGCAGAACCCAGCACCGAAACGGCAGCTGTGGCCTGTGGGCTCCTCAAGGACTGACAAGCAGTGACAAGCAGCATATCCATCGGGCCGGGATGGCCTACATCGTGCACTAATCGGTACGCTAGCATACCAATACCGCGCACGAGCAACCCAGTTCCTCGAACCCCCGTCCGGAGAGGGGGGGGCTTCCCCAGGTCACCCTTCCGCCGCCTGCTCCTGGCCTTCAACCCGGTCAGCAGCTTGTCTGTTGGTGGCATCCGGAGTCTGGCCGACAGAAGGCCCGGCTTTCTGCTGCTGGCTCGCAAGCATTATTAGACCGGCAGACACAGCTCCAGGTACCCCAATCCTGACCCCCAACCGCCTTCTGCAGAACCCATTGTACAATACATAACGTTAGCCACCGCTGTCCGCCTCCCGGGCTCTCTCAGCCCTCCTGCTCCCCCTCCTGGCCGCCCCTCCGCTCCCTACTCCGGCTCGTACAAACCAGACGGACACCCCTCCCCGACGCACAAGCAACCCGGCCAGTGCCTGTACATACGTTACCTGCTGCACCTTGTCAGCCCGGAACCCCCGTTGCCCACCCCCCCCAGACAGCTTGAGACGGCCAACAGATCGCTTGTGCATCTCGCCGTTATTGTTCAATTATCCGGGGATCGGTACCCTTCTCCTGCTGGGCCTTGGCGGCAGGCTTGTCTGAACAGGCGTGGCCCTTGAGTCGACTGCGCCGCCTGTGCACCGCACTCGTTTACCCGGGCGAATATCTACTGCCACTCACCCTCGAGACCCTCGCCTCGCCGGTGCCAACCAACTCACTGACTCGACTGCACTGTCTCGAACGTGTGCGTGTGCGTCCGAGTGTGTGTGTGTACTGTGTGTGCCGGCAAGCTTACCTGGACACTTCTCCCTTTCCCTGGCCGCTTCACTGCTAGGAGGGAATGACACGGACACAACACCCTACTACACACAGCCCCAGTCACATCCACCGGACAACTCTCTCAATGGGGTTTGCAACAGCCCTCGAACCTCGATTCCGCTCGGCCATCCCAGATACACCACCCGAGGTGCTCACACCAGATTCGGCATCGTTCCCACTGCGGCAGTCCGAGGAGAGGTCCTGGAACCCGCGTGCTCCCCCGTCCCCGCCGATGTCCAACTATGACCCGACAGCCAAGGCCAGCGAGATGTCGTCGTCGTCGAGCAAGGGGCCGGAGGACGCCTCAGCCCGCAGAGACTCGGCCCCGGAGCAGAGCGCACTACGGCAGCAGCTCCCATCCCTGAGCAGCCTCTTCGGTCCGCCATCACAGATTCCTCCGCTCCACTCGCCCTTCTCAGACCGTCCGGCGTCCTACTCGGCCTCGTCGCCCCTCGACCATCCCCACAGGCCGACTGCGAGCTCAGGCTCGTACTTTCCGCCGTCGATAACCTCGGCATCACAACCGCGGAGCCTGCTGGAGTCGAGATTCCAGGACCGCCCCCAGATCCCGGCGCTCTCGCGGGTGTTTCCCGGCCCGCTCTCGCCCGTACCACGACCGGAGCAGCGGCAAGACGGGCGTCCCGAGTACGGCTCCACGAGCCAATGGTCGGCGCAGCAGCACGAGGCGAGCCGCGAGTACTCGCTCGGCAGCCGCGATCACCAGTTCTACCCCCCGGTCCTGGATCGGTACTCGCACTTCCCAGGCGGCGACCGCCGCGACGACGGCCGGAGAGCGGATTTCCGAGACCCGCTGGGGCCCCCAACGTCGGCCCACAACCCGCCCTCGACGCCGACCAACAGCGCCGGTTCGGAGGCGCCGCCGGTCAAGGACGGGCTGGGGCCCAAGATCTGGACGGGGACGCACTTTCTGCCGCGGTTCGTGCGCGCGGCCGAGGTGCCCGGCGAGGGCATGTGCTACTTCTACGACGACGGCAGCCACTGCAAGACGGTCATCGACGGGGAGGCGGTCAACGCGCACTGGGGCGTCACCAAGGCCGGCAAGCCGCGCAAGAGGCTGGCCATCGCCTGCGTCACCTGCCGCGAGAAGAAGATCAAGTGCGACCCGGACTACCCGCGGTGCGTGCAGTGCGAGAAATTCGGGCGGGTGTGCAAGTTCAAGAACGCGTACGTGTTGCATTCTCTCCCCCCCACTAATCGGCGTGATATTAACCCACCGTGCGCACTTATAGCCCCCGAGGCGGCCACAACACCTCCCCCTCCACCCCCCCCGCCGAGCTCGACGACCTGCGGCGCCTCGGCGGCATGCCGGCGCGCCCGCCGCCGCCGACGGACCACGCGCGGCCGGGCAGCCACTCGAGCGGGTCGGTGTCGCCGCACACGTCGCTGCGGCGCGCCAGCCCGGACCACCACCACCACCACTCGGCGTCGGGCCCGCCGCGCAAGCAGGCCCGCGTCGGCTACGAGCACTACAGCCCGACGGCCGGGCGCCGCTCGCCCATGGTGCCGTCGCCCGAGACGAGCAGGCCGAGTTACTCGTGGCGGCAGCCTGAGGCGCTGCCAAGGATTCATGATGATGTTTTGAGGAGGGCGTGGCAGACTGAATCGTATGTGCTAGGAGATGAACGCTGGAAACTAGGGATGTTACTAACAATGTTTTCCAGACGACCTGATGCTCGGGTATAAATCGGGTTGTCTGTTTCCCTTGGAACCGCGGCAACCCACCCCGCCATCAGCACAACCACCACCACAACCAACCTGCCCTCAACAGAGGGCGCCTCGCTGGGCTCCTCCCGGCATAATCGACTAGGTACCCGGTACCTATCCGGATTGCGAAAGAGGGAGAATCGGGAGAGTCAACACCATCTACAAAAACACCAACTATTAGTAATGCGACGGCCGACACAACAAAAACAACACGCATGACTTGAAACGGCCGACCATTTGCGACCTAGATACCACCATGGAGGGGGGTAAATATTTGGAGGAGAGGGAGTTTTTTGTTTTGTTTTGGGTCATGTGTTTACGGATTACGGGCGGGTTTATCTGTTTCTTGGTTGTTTTTGCTTCAAGCTTTGTTTTTGTTCTTCTTGTTTTTATCTGATGTATTGTTATGGGGTTTGGGGTTGGTTGGGTCACATCATTGCATTATCAGTACGGCGTTTGGTTTGTTTCTTTGCTTTTTTTCTTGTTTTACTCGGGGAGGCTCCAAAAGGGCGAGAGACGAGGGGGGCAGGGGGAGGCTTCAATACTTTCTTGTCTATACTGTCTTGCCATCTGTTTGTCGGATGCCTGTACCATCAATACCCTGGATTTTGCTCTCGTTTTCACGAGGCAAGCCATTGGATTTCTCTGACCTGACCTGACCGTCTCCTCTGTGACCACCTGATGGCGTGATCCAACCCGGAATGTCTCGGTCATCATCAGCAGACAGACAGGCAGTCTGAGACCGGCGAGGCTGCCAGAGCCCCCCTCGTCCCGTTTGGGAGAAACAGCACGGGCTGCTCGGTGCGTGTCCCGTTTCCTGGTCCAGCTGTGTTTCCCCGGCCCCTACCGCGCAACAATACGATGCCGTGGGTGCGTGCGACCCCGTCCGTACCACAGCAGCAGCAGCAGCAGCAGCCAGTACCAACAAAGCAGGCCAGCGGGCCACCTCAACCCCCCAACAAACCCCGTGCCCGAAGAACAGCGCAGGCCCCGAACGAGCCCGGGCTCGCCGTCTTCACGAGCCCGCTGCATTCTCGGCACATGCACGTCGCAAACTAGGTGCCGTTTAATCTCGGCGGGTTTGGCCTGACAAGGCAAGTCGAAGCGTTGGGCTGCGCTGGCGGTCGTCGTTCGGCAGGCGTGCGGCGCAGGGCGCAACGTGCAGCGTTTTGGTTTTTTGGGCTTTTTTGCTTTTTTCTTCCTTTTCCTCGGTTCCTGATGCGGCGGCGCAGGGGGGGAGGAGGGGACTGGGGGCGTTTCTTGGCGTGAGATGTCGGTGAAGTTCTAGCGTGCTTCCAGAAGGATTCCCTTCTTGGGCGGGGAATGGATGGCTGGGGAGGGGTGGGCGGAGTGGGGTGTCGAGAGGGGGTGGGTATAGCTCAGTTAACGGTCGCTTCCTGTCAGATTCCAATTCTCGATGCCTGCCGCCGCTGCCTGTCTGTCGCCTTCTTTTCCGGGCTGAACGTCAACAATTTCCTGACCGCCGCCAGGCAACCACGCAAAAATAGTGGCTTATTTTTTTATTTTCTATTTTCTGTTTTCCCCCTCTTTGAACACACCGCACGTGAAGAAAAGGAAGACAATCCGTCAGCCGCCACTTTTGCCTGCGGCTTCGTGCCCGGCCACGATTCGACGGGCAGTCCAGCCACAGCTCACTGCCCGGGCCGAGGTTCCAATTACAGCCCCCCCCGAGGACCGTGTGTTCGGCGCGAAGGAAGGGAGGGTGGGCAGAGGCAGGCACACAGGCGCGTCTGGCGCGCAAATCAGCAGCGACAGCGCCGGCAGCGCAGAGGTCAGGTCCAAAGATAGGCCTAATACGATACATAAGCCGCGGTGTGGTTGGCTGGGAGCGGGCAGCCTCGAATTCGCAACGCGCCAGTCGCATCCGTCCGTCCGTCGGGGCTGGCCTGCGCACCCGGAGGATGGGCGGCTATCTGCGGGCTTCCAGTTCATGACGTTGTGATTGAGCTCTGCTGCATCGAGGGGGCGTGTGAGACCGGAGTCGCCCATCAGTCATGGCACAGCGTGCGCCCAGGTTCCCCACGCGGCCGGTGGCCCAGCTGGTCGGGTCGAATGGTAGGTTCTGTCTCTCCATATCTCTCGCTAGCTCTCGTTTCTTGCATGATGCCACAATCCTGCCTCGTACAAGCCCGGCGGCCACTGGCTGTCCAGTCTGGCAGCGAACACACCAACCCTCCCCTCCACTCAACCCTAACACTCCCTCTCCCAAACCCCATCCACCCAGCTAACCCTCCTCCCAGGCCCCGTCCACGCAGTAACCTACTCCTCCTCACCAGGCACCTACATCCTCTCGGGCTCCTCGGACCGCTCCATCCGCCTCTACAACCCCTCCAGCACCACCACAAGCACCAACCCCCCACCCACCACCTCCACCATAACCACCACCACAAAACCCCCCCAACCCACCCCGCGCCAAATCCCCCCAATCCAAACCTACACCTCCCACGCCTACGCAGTCCTCTCCCTCACCATCTCCCTCTCCAACAGCAACTTCGCCTCCGCAGGCGGCGACCGCGCCCTCCTCCTCTGGGACGTCGCAACCGCCAAAACCACCCGGCGCTTCGGCGCCTCCTCAACAGCCCACTCCCACGCCGGGCGCATCAACGCCGTCTCTTTCGCGGGAGCAAACGACAGCTTGCTCGTCTCCGGCGGGCTGGACTGTACCGTGCGGCTGTGGGACGTGCGAGCACACAACGGGGACCGGGCGGTGCAGGTCCTCAGCGAGGCACGGGACGCGGTGACGTGTCTTGCTGTTGGGGAGGGGGAGGTGATTGCTGGGAGCGTGGATGGCAGAGTTAGGGGGTATGATGTGCGGATGGGGAGGTGTGTGGTGGATTGTTTTCCCGGGAGTGTGACTAGTTTGGGGTTGGCGAGGGATGGCGGGACGGTGTTGGTGGGGACGTTGGATAGTAAGGTTAGGTTGATGGATCGGCGGGATGGGGGGTGTTTGAGGGCGTATGGGGAGGAGGGGTGGCGGAATGAGGAGTTGAGGGTGCAGAGTGTTTTTGGGGGTGGGGAGAGGTTTGTTGTGGTTGGGGATGAGATGACTGGGTCGGGGTTTGGGAATGGAAAGGGTGAGGGTGGTGGTGACGAGGGCAGGGTGTGGGCGTGGGATGTGTTGACGGGCAAGCTGGTTGCTACGGTGGCTGTTCCGTGGGGCGGCGGGGGTGAGAGGAGGAAGGTGGTGGGCAGGGATGGGAAGGAGAAGGAGAGGAAGAATGTCGTGAGTTGTCTTGCGTGGAAGGATGGCGGGTTTGGAGACCAGTTTTGCGTCGGCGGCACGTCTGGCGTGGTCACGGTGTTTGGGCCGGAGTGAGGGATGCCGCCGGTCCGCTTCACGGCTGGCGCTGGGCTTTTTTTGTTATGATGGGTGGTATCCTGGCTTGAGAAGCTAGGTAGTAAACAAAATGCTGTCCCCTTCTGGGACGCTGTAACCCTACCACTTCCTTTTGGCCCCTTCCCCTTCCCCTTTCCCCTACCGTTCCGCCTCAGTCATTATTCTAGAGCATCAAACCCAAAAACACGCCGCCCCTACGCCGGACATCCTCGTCGTTCCCAATGCTGTGCTAGTCCAAAACCCGCCCGCTTGCTTGACCGCAACAATAGTATACATAGGTACAAATCCAAACCCGCAGCAGGCCGGCCGCTCAGCCCATGCCGGCGTACTTGAACCAGTTGGGCCGGCAGTCTTCCTTGTAGAGGAAGGCCTCGCCGTCGGTGAAGCGGCCGGTCACGCAGCCCTTGCACTTGGGCGAATTGGGGCAGTTGAAGAAGGGGATGTGCTGGTAGCCAATGTCGCGGAACCTGCGCGCGTTCTGTTAGTGTGCGGCACTCTCTCTTTATTCGTCCCAAAAGAAACCCACCAATGGATGCGGCTCTTGTCCTCCAGCAGCCCCAGGGCGATGCTGTGGACCGGGGCGTCGCCCCAGCGCTCGTAGAAGAAGCCGCCGGCGCGGTCGAGGTGGTTGAAGTAGTCCTCGTAGGGCTTGCTGCGCCAGAAGGTCATATCGGCAATCTCAAAGTTGCTCCAGAAGTGGCAGGTCGAGTAGCCGTTGGCCTTTTCGTAGTGCTCCGGGCGGCGGTCCTTGTCGGTCAGCCAGTCCATGGCGTTGTTCTCGTGGACGTGCTCCGGGTGCTCGGCCATGAACTTTTCCGTCTCGGGCCACAGGGTGCGGATGGACTGGGGCGAGTCGTACAGGTTGATGGTGAAGCCGTACGTCTTGTTGTTGTCCTGCATGTAGCGGAAGACGTCGTAGTCGACGTCGCAGAAAAAGTGCACCTTGGGCTCGACGCGCCAGTAGTACTGGGTGGTGGCCAGGGCCGGGTGCTTGTAGAAGAGGCCGCTGTTCCAGCGGCACATCTGGTGGTACGACACCATGTCGGCGTACTGCACCTTTTGCTCCTTGAGGATCTTGGCCGACTCGACGAAGAGGTCGTTGTTGATCCACGAGGGCACCGCCCAGTGCTCCTCGGGGATGAGTTCTGCGTCGGTCAGCCATCGGCCCCGTTATCCCTCATGCGCCGCCCGCCCAAGACGTCGTACCGTATCTGCACTCGGCCTTTGTCACGGCCTGCGTCTTCTTCTTGAACTCGGCGCTGAAGGGGACGTCGTTGAAGAAGGTCCAGGGGTAGTTGAACTTGTGGTTCCAGGTGCGCTCGAGGTCGCGCATGGCCTGCAACATGCCGTCCAGCTCCTCGTTGCGCACCAGGGCCAGCAGGGTGGCGTTGATGCGCGCGGTGCCGGCGGGGCCCGGGGCGTATTCCTTGGACGCATATGTGAGGACGCCCTCGGGCTCGCCCGTGACTGGTGGGTGCGATCAGCGTCAGCGGAGGAGCAGCAGGCGTGCCGCGTCCTGCACTTACGATCCATATTGGGATCCCGTTCGAGAGGGATTCGGGGGTCGGCAGTCCTGATGGGCCCTGCGGTGGGCTTGAAGAGCTGCCACACGAAGAAACACCACAGAAACACGGCGGCGAGGCCCAGGGCCCTCACGGGGCGGGCAATCGCCATGTTCGCGGATCGGGGTGCGGGTCAGGGTGCGGATCGGAGATGGAGAGTCGGATCCGAGGGGCGGTGGCTGCGGTCCGCTGCGTATCTGCACGGATTGGCCGGCGTCGAACCCTCTGCTGCTATTCGGGCTTCGTCATTTGCCGTGCGCCGTGTCTGCGCCGCCTGTCGTGCGTCGGTGTCGGTTGTGTGTGTCGTCGCGTGGGCCGTGTCGATGGATTCGAGGTCTGCGACAGTGTCGTGCGCGTCTCGTCGTGGGCCGGGCACGGCAATTAAACCGGGGATATTTTGTAGTGTCTCTGTACGGGGTGGAGTGTCGGCGCGGTGCGTGCCCGTGCAGCCAGACGCAGGGCCAAAATTTCGAAAAGGGGCGGCGCGCGATGGCTGATGTCATTTGGTACCAGCTGCGGCAGTGGGTGCCAAGTGCCAAGAAGTAGGTGGTCTATGCGCTCCGAAGCTTGCTTCTGGAACCGAGCGGCCCAGCTCAGATTCCCAGCTCAGCCTAGCTGCACTCGTTGCATCAGCCAGGCTCTCAAGACTCGAGACTCAGGATCCGTAACTGGAAGAGACAATCGTCTGATCCCAAGGAGTTGGCTTTTTTTTTTTTTCTTTCTTTTTTTCCGATTTTCGTTTCCTTTTTTGGACGGGAATGAAGAGAAACCAAACCTCACGCTGGACTACTTTTTGGTGAAGCTCGACGCGTCGTGCAGCGCGTCTTGCCACTAAATTGGAATTCATCCCAGGCCCAGCGGCCCGCAGCTTCAGTGGATCAGCGGCCATCCACCAGCACCACACGGTACCTCTCTACTGTGTAGCAGGATGCCCAGCTCGACAACGCCAACAATATGGCACATCTCGCGCAGCTGGGAGCATTGACGGACGAGCTGGTTGCAGCCGTAACCGCCACAGGTGCTCCAGAGGTGCGTCTTGCTTGCTCGCAGCCCCTCCGAGCCCCCGCTGATGACATGACTACGGCACGGTAGACCCAACGCGGGACACTCAAATCCAATGCCTACCGCGATCCTGTCTTGGCCAGTCTGCGCGGCCACAGCTTCACGCGGACGAACCAGTTCGACGTCGAGGCTCGCCTGGCCGGGCTGGTGGAGCACTTCAGCGTGGTAGGCCGAGATGCCCTCGCCGTCGCTCTGCGCACCTGCTTGGATGCCCTGGAGCCGCACCGCACCCAGACCACCCCCGAGATCCTGCACCTGCTGCTCGAGCTTGCCGATCAGCCTGCTCAAAAGTCCAAGTTGGCCGACTTGGACGCGCTGGTCGAGCCCGACGAGGACGCCCCACCCCCGCTGACATGGCGGGACATCGCGAGAGAGGACGGCTGGAAGCACGAGCGGGACGTCTGGCGATTCGTCGACTATTCTCCCGGCTCCAGCGACGAGGACGACGCCGATGCCCAGTCCGAGGCCTCGCTTGAGTCCCTCACCACAGCGTCCTCGGCCGAGGACAGGTACCAGCGCACAGCCCAGGACCTGGCCGTCGCGCCGCAAGGGGACGAGGTGCTGAAGCAAGTCAGAGAGTCCCAGGCGTGGAGACATGCGTCAACCATCACCGAGGAGGGGAGGTCCAGGAAGATACCCATCTCCACCACCCAGCTGCTTCGGGAAGCCCTCTTTATGCTCGCCGGTCTCGAGACGAGCCTCTTCGACCCCAACTGCAACCCGCTCGCGAAGTACCAGCTCCAGGGGGTCTCGTGGGATTCCTACAGGGCCTTGGTTACCTCGTATGCTGAGTGCGGCCGGAAACTGGCGCCCCTGCGGGATTTCTCTCAAAAGACCGAGCAGTCGCCTCTTCTCCAGGTCTTTCAAGGCTGCTTGCAGGACGCCCTGCGCTCTCTTGACTTGGCGCTGTCCTCGATCCACACCCGCCTTGTTGCTGTCGAGGCCGACGTCATCGTGAGCCTCGCGGGAGTTCTTGAGGAGCTGAGCCCAAAGTTGACACCGCTGTCAGCGCTCGCAGATATTGTGCGCCAGCTGCGGGAGGAGCGGAACCCCCACGCCTTTCGCTACCTTGAGCTCTTGTACGACGCCGTCGGGATAAACCAGCTGCAAGGCAGCCGAGACACATTTCGACTGCTTGGCACCATCTTCCTGGACTGCTTCCAGGTGTATCTGAAGCCCATCCGGCTGTGGATGGAAGAAGGCAAACTTCTGCCTGGGGACCGGACCTTTTTCGTCTCGGAATCGCCGACCAAGCTTCCACTGCCCCAGATTTGGACGGGCCAGTTCAATTTGATGCGCACCCCCGAGGGCAACCTCCACGCGCCACGGTTCCTCAAGCCGGCCGTCCACCGCATCTTCACGGCGGGCCAGAGCATCGTGGTGCTGAAGCACATGAAGCAGCACCAGTCAACCAAGAAATACCGAGCCACGGCGGAGCCCAAAATGGACTTTGCGACTGTGTGTCCGGACGAGCTCGAGCTCGCGCCCTTCAGCGAGCTCTTTGGCGGCGCATTCCAAGCCTGGATCCAGAGCAAGCACCACACCGCGGCCGCGACGCTCCGCGAGCTGCTCTTCAGCTCCTACGGCCTGTCCCAGAGCCTAGACGCCCTGGAGCACATCTACCTAATGTCCGACGGCGCCCAAGCCGACTCCTTCGCCTCATCCATCTTCCGCCACCTAGACAACCTCAGCAACAGCTGGCGAGACCGCTTCACCCTAACCGAGATCGCCCAGGAGGCCTTCTCGGCGCGCGTGATCGACACCGACCGACTCTCAGCCGAGATCGACCCGCGCGGCAGCGGCAGCGACAGCGACACCCTCACCGCCAACCCCGCCGCCGCCCGCCGCTCCGTCCGCCTCAGCCTCCCCGCCATCCGCCTAACCTACCGCCTCAGCTGGCCCGTGCAAATCATCATCCCCCAGGACGCCCTCCAAGGCTACCAAGCAATCTTCACGCTGCAGCTCCAAGCTCGCCGCGCCGCCTCCCTCCTCCGCCGCCTCCCCAGACCAACACTCTACAATAACAACAACAACGCCCCCGAAACAGCCACCTACCACCTCCTCCGCACCAAACTCCTCTGGTTCACCTCCACCATCACAACCTACCTCACAACGCTAGTCCTAACCCCGGCGACGGCACACCTCCGCGCCGCGCTGGCGGCCGCAACAGACGTCGACGAGATGCGTGCCGCACACGCGGCGTTTGTGGCGCGCGTTGTGGCGGAGGCGTGCCAGGGCGTAAGGCTTAGGCCGGTGTGGGAGGGGGTGTTGGATGTGTGGGATTTGGTGGTTAGGTTGGTGGATGAGAGGGCGGGGGAGGTGAGGAGGGTTGAGGGGGTGGTGAGGTATGTTCTTTTTTTCTTCTTTTTTTATCACCATTGTTATGTTTCTTTTTCTTTGTTTTGGTTTCTTTCCTGGGCACTTGCAGCTAGCTGGCTGGCTTTGAGAGGGTTGAGGGAGCAGCCACTCATGTGTCTTTTTGACACGCAATCGAGATGGGAATTGATAGCTGACTTGTTTTCGTCAAACAGGGAGGGTGAGAGGCTCGCGGGGCTCGCGTCGCCTTTGAGGAGGTCTGTTGGGCCTGGTGCTGCTGCTGGGTCTTTTAGGGGGTCTGTTGGACCTTATGCGTCTGCCAGGAAGAAAAGGAGGGGTAGGGATGAGGACGACGATCTGGAGGACGGCGAAGAGGACGAGGAGGGAGGGGGCGAGTGGATGGCGAGAAGCAGGGGGAGGGCGGAAGGCAAGACGCATGCGGCGGTGCTGGGGGAGATTGGCGGGGAGTTTGAGAGGCTGTTGCGGTTTGTTGCTGGCGGGATGAGGGGGGTGGCGAGGGTCAGTCGGGAGGAGGCCGCGGGGAAGTGGGATTTGCTGGCTGAGATGTTGGAGGTTGGGATTAAGGAGTAGGAGGGAGGTTGGGATCGTGGATTCTGGGAAAGGATCGGGATCATGGAGCTGGAAGGGGGGTGGAAGCTTGGCCCAGAGATCAGCGTTTTAGCTACAAGTCTAGAGTGTGTGTGGGTATCAGCTCTTGACCAAAGGGAAGCTTCGTCTAGAAGGAGGAGTGGAAGTGTTGGCGGAGATGGTGGAGGTGTGAAATCCAGGAGTAGGAGGGGGTGTTTTGGCTGTGATCAGCTGTCGTGTCAAAGAAAGCTTGGCCAGCTTGGAGCGTGGATGGACGTTGTTTCTGTGAGTTGGAGACTTGACATTGGCCGAGCTCTAAGAGCTGAGCTCAGCTACCTGAAACTGACTAGACATCGTAAGGTGCTAACAGCTATTCGTCTGATCTTTCTACCAGGACGCTCGCTGTCAAATACACACCAAGCGCTTGGCAAACTCATTCATCCACTGTCGGCCTGATCAACGGAGGTGCCTCGGATTCCTCTTCTTCGTGGCCGACTTACTCGGGGTGAAACTCCGAAAGACAAGGTTCCCCGAGGTGACGGAGAGAAACCGGAGGAAGGGAGCAGCCGTGCGCCGGAGTGTGATAGGTCATGGTGCTGTCATGGCGCCACTTTGGTCTAGATGGACCATTTCTCCATGTGCTGCCACGTGGAAGCAGCCCGCCAGAGATGCTAGGGTGTTACCGAGTGCAGAGCTCGGTATAATACAGTCGGCTGCTTTTGATGTCGCCAAGGCGAATGCTGTCGAAGAGCACGGGATGTTGGCCATTGTTGCTCTGGTAGCCATGTCGCTGCTCCGCCCGAGCTTGGTTAAGCACACACTCGACCGACATCTACTGTGGCACCGCCGTTAGTCACTCGAGCTTCCGGCCATGTTCGGCCGACAGCGAGCGCCGCGCCATCGCCGGGAACCATGTCGACGCCCCCGGGCTTCGTCGAGCCGTACCCGGGCTGGGCGCAGGAAGACAACAGACCCGAGATCCTGGGCGTCGCGGGCGGCATGATCGTCCTCGCCTTTCTCTTTGTGGCGGCCCGTGTCTACTGCCGCATCATCTCGATTGGGAGACTCGGGATCGACGACTACATTATCGTCTTCTCTATTGTGGGTGGTGCTCTGCCCGGAACCGGATAGAGATATCTGGCCCCTTTTGGGACAACCAAACAGCAAGGCTGACTTGAAGCGTTGGGTCCTCAAGCTGGTGGGCATCGTGTACGTTGCGCTTACGGCCGTCTCGATGTCGTACGGCTTCGGAAGGCACATGGCGACGCTTTCCGCCAACAGCATCATGCAGGCGCAGAAGTACCTGATCATCTCGTTTGTGCCAGGCATTCTCATGTTTGCGCTGCCCAAGTTTGCCGTGGTCATCTTGCTCGCCAAAATCCGTACGTCAAGCCAGAGTTGTTCATGTCCCCTTGAGCTGTTTCAGAAGTACCTTTGATATTATCGGTTAGTCCACCCCGGGCGGTGCCACCTGGTGGTGCTCTGGATCGTCTCGGTGGTGTTTGGCCTGATGCTGGTCGGGCAGCTTCTCGTCAACTTCGTGCAGTGCAGGCCGGTGGCGGCGCAGTGGCACGAGGTCCAGGGGGCGTGCTGGAGTCGCCAGGCGGTGATCCAATACTCGATCGCCTTCGGCAGCGTCTCGGCCGCGTTTGACTTTTACCTGGCGCTCTACCCGACCATTGTCATGTGCCGGCTGATGCTCAACTGGAGGAAGAAGCTGGCCCTGTCGTCAGCGCTGGGCTTCGGATACGGGTAAGCTGGCTGCCGGTCTGTCTCTGGGGAAGCAAGAGGATGCAGGTGTATTGACCGCCGAGACGATTAGTGCGGCAGGCATTGCAGCGTACAAGGTGTACGCGCTCAGCGTGCCCACGCTCGGGCTGGAGGACTTTACGTTTGAGGTGGACGACGTGGTGCTCTGGACCATGTGAGTTCAGCGACGCTTCATCAATCACCGACACCTCCTTTGCTAAGCTCGCGGCCAGGATCGAGGGCACGTGTGTGGTGATCGGCGCGTGCATTCCGTGCCTCTACCCGCTCATCAAGAAGCTGTTTGGCGTCCGGGCGCTCGGCAGCACGGCCGGCGAGGGGCAACACGCGCTGGAGACGATTGGAGGCACGCCGTCGGCCGGCCAGAAACGGGGCAAGGTGTCGCCGCAAGGGGTCTCGAGGACTTCGGACACGAGCAACACGCTCGAAGTCGAAGAGAGGGAGAGAGCGTCCGACGCGAACTGGCCGTACGCGGTGCTGCGAGACGACGACGAGAGAAACCGACGGCGGCATGCCGACGCCGCCGAGCAGTGGGCCGCCGATGCCGTGGCCCAGCTGGAGCTGCAGCAGCGGCGGGTCGAACGAGAGGTGAGTTAGACGGAATTGAAATTAGTGATGATTTTATTTTCTTGGAAGGGAAAACAAAAGTCGAGTGTTTTTAGAAAGAATGTAGAGTACGGAAGACAGACAGAGCCAGAATAAGGCAGCCTAGAATACAGAATACAGCAGGCAGCCGCGTCAACCCCAACCCTGACGGGCAGGCACCCTGCTGGCCAGCAGCCACAGCAAGTGATTGATTGGCCTGTGATTTCAGTGGCGCAGAGGCAGTCACTCCTCCAACTTTCGACCATCAATCCTCCATCCCACACACCCCAAACCATCACATCACAACCAGCAAACCGAAACCCAAAACCACACCACCACCAACTTATCCGACACCCCCCCCCCAAAACCACAACAATGTCCGAACGCAAAGTCCTGACCAAATACTACCCCCCCGACTTCGACCCCTCCCTAGTCGGCCGCGCCCGCAAGCCCAAAGGCTCCGCCGCCGAAGCGGCCGGCCCCAAAGTCCAAACCGTCCGCCTCATGGCGCCCTTCTCCCTCCGCTGCGTCGCCTGCGGCGAGTACATGTACCGCGGGCGCAAGTTCAACGCGCGCAAGGAAACCCCCCAAGGCGAGCGCTACCTCGGCATCCAGCTGTACCGCTTCTACATCCGGTGCACGCGGTGTTCCGGGGAGATTGTGTTCCGGACGGATCCGAAGAACCAGGATTATGTGATGGAGCGCGGGGCGAAGCGGAATACGGATCCGTGG
>OUNM011169969.1_pt1 | contig 29656 bp, 17 predicted proteins | sample 1769961 | NCBI WGS metagenome assembly OUNM01 (sample SAMEA3914820, study PRJEB12502) | metagenome | biome: forest; material: soil | place: USA | collected 2012-03-12 | depth 0.3 m | reverse complement strand
CCCTCGCCCTCCGCCCCCGAACCGCCTCCCCATTCCCATCAACAACCTCCCACTCCCGCGCGACCAACCTCTCCGTCTCCCGGCCCGTCGGCGCCTTGACAAACACCTCGAGCGTCAGCGCCTCGCCGGGCGTGTCGGTCCGGTCGAACGAGTAGATGAACGGGTCTACCGCTGTCGCTGTTGATCCTGCCGGTGTGCCGGGCGTGGGAGGCAGGGTGGTGCTGTCTGCCGAGGTGTCGCGGATCTCCTTGTGCGCGTAGATCTTTGCGCGGCGGCGGGCGTCGGGGATGCCGGAGTAGCTGTTGTTGTGGCCGTTGAGCTTGGTGAGGTTGGGGGTGGGTTTGTATTTGTGGGCGGCGTGGCTGGTGCAGGGGAAGTGGGGGTTAGTCTTGGGATTTTTGATGGGGGTTGTGGGTTGGAGATGGGAGCTTACTGCTGCTCGCTTGGGCGCTTGGCGGGGCGGGCCTTGGTGTTCAGCGCGAGGTCCTCGTCGATGACCTCGCCGTAGGGGTTGCGGCGGATGCCGTAGAGGTGGCGGCTGCCGTGGGACCACTTGGCGGAGGAGTCCTTGGTGCGCTTGAACTCCCTGTCGGCGGAGCGGAGGTCGCGCTCAAACTGGGCGGCCATGGCGGTGGATGGATGGCTCGGGGTGAGACCGGTGAAGGTGATGGTTGGTTTTGGAGTTGGGTGAGATATAGCAGGCGGGCTGTGAAAGAGTGCCGAGCTAGTGAGGGTGTAAAAGGGATGCGGATGCTTCTTAGGGGTCGATGCCGAAAGAGGTGGGACGACCGTGAGTTACGGGGAGCGTTTTCCGCTCGTTTGATGCACCGTCAACACTCAAAGGAGAAGGATGAACAGCCTTTGGCAATCCAGAAACCCCAGGCAGGTTTAAACAAAAACACAAAAAAGAGGTTGGCCTCTTTTGGTCGCCGGCCGGTGACTCAGATGACCAGGGCGCAGCGGGTCAGGGGTGAAAGGCGTTCTCAATAATCAGTGCTGCGATAAGGGACGCCGAGATGACGGAATTCCCGAGTGGCAGGGGTTGCTCTGCACCACGGTGAAATTTACAGACAAAGACAGGACTGTGTCGACGACGAGGTAGTCAAAGAGCTCCGAGTGAGAGCTGGGTGGATTTTAGGGTGTGGAGGGAGAGACATGAGACAGGAGGAGGGCCGGCAGGTCGAGGTTATAACTCTCAGATGCGCCGCTTGGCGGGACTTTGGTCGTCAGTTTATCGGCGTTCTTGGGGGTTGTCGGGGAGGTCCCTGGGTGGGCAGCTGATAGCAGGGGGGTGGCCAGTGGCGCCGTCTCGAACACACGGTGGGGTCAGCGAGGTACCGAGTGACTTCCGGGGAGTGACGACAGGCCGGCGGATGACCAACAACGGCGTCTCGGACAAGGAAGTCGAAGGAACGCAGCCGGCGGCACTCGCTGTCCAGAAAGTAAGCCGCGGGCCAAGGGGGCTCGGGGGACGGCGGGTGACCACCTGGACTGGCTGGGCTCCTAGGCTGGCTCGGCTGGCTGGGCTGGACGTGCCCTTCTTGGTCTTGGCCGTTCGACTCAAACCGGGCGCGGGCAGCCTGGTCTCTCCTTGTTCTGTTTGCCGATGACGAGATGGGCCACGAAGGTTCTCGCTCCCGGCGAGGCGGCATTACGCAACCTGTTTTGCCCGCTTTGAAACGACCGTCACCATCGCCAGGACAACGTGGGAAACAGACTGCCGTACGGACAGTCTGGAATGCCCGTAGTTTCTTGGAACCTGGCTCGCCTGGACCGAGGTGATCCATGGCCGTTCACGTCAGCTAGCGCCGCGCGATAGGAACGCGATAGTCGTCGACGTCAACAACGTTTGCATCGACTGGGCCAGATCCGGTCCAGCCGTCCCCGTCCATGCGCCTTGCCGCTCAGTTATGCAAACGGGATGGAGCAGCCGTGCAGCGGGTGTGTCGCGCTGCAGATGCCGCCGGCCGCACCGGGCATCAGCAGGAGTCGGGGCGCGTTGCAAGTCGGCCACTCCAGGGCTGCCTCGTTTGCCCGTGGATTCGCTTCCATCGTCAGTGGCTGTGGTCTCATCCGAGACGCCCGCTGCGCATCCATGCCCGGCGAGCCAGCATAGCACTGTCGTGATCGGCAGTGCTCAGCAGTGCTCAGCACCGTGCCCCTCGATCAGGGGCATGCCCGAGACGCGGGCTGCAATTGGATCTCGGGAAGCCGAGGGTGGGAGGGTGATGAGGAGGGATTCCCCAGATGGGGAGCGCGCAGACGAGGCTACCAGACTGAGCGCGGCCGTGATGGGGTGGGGTCCTGCAGGTACCCCCCACTGCCCGCGGGCATATCCCCGTTGGCTTCCCCCGGCAAGGCGTCCGTGTCGTTGGCCAGGCTGGTGTGGTTTGGTCTGTTTCTCCTGGCCTGATCTGCTTGTGTCGACCAGCCATGCCATTGTACAAAACAAACAGTAGATCCAGAGGAAGCGCTTCGGATTCCTCAGGTTCTCCACGCCAAGCTCAGGGGAAGATGGAGTCCGAAGCCGGAGGCATCCGCACCAGCCGTGCCATGGCTGAATACCCGGCCGGCATGCCCCAGCCCGTCTTGGACTTGGAGGGGTCCACGCTGCGCCAGTCAAACTGAGCCAAAGCACGCCTTGCACAGTGGCTTGCACGGTATCGTGGAGGGCGGAAGGTGGCATCATATCATCACCTCTGATACGGAGGGGCTGGACGTCCCCGAAGCGCCGAGACGGCAATTGCCCAATGGACTGCGAGAGACGAGCTCGCTCCCCGAAGGTTCAGGTTGTGAGGTGTGCAGCAGCCCGCCTCGCCCGCCAAACGACCCGAAACCAACCAGAAACAGCCAGCCAACCAAAGCAGGCCCTGGTGAATCGTGATCTTGCCATGTGCAGATCAGAGGGATGCATGGGATGCCATCAATTCGTCAATCAATGCGGAGCGGTCCCGATATGACCCGAGGCATAACACACCAGATTCCGTGCTGTGCAGATACAGAATCTATGGGCAGAATAGGTCCAACTCGAAAGCGGTTGACTGGAGCCTGATTGCAGCCTGGGCCTGCTGTGCCTGGGGCTGTTGGGACCGAGGATGCCTCTTATCGCGGCGTATCAGTGATGTCATGTGCTCCCCCCGGCCGTCCGACCCACTGCACCCCGAAATTTCAGCCAAGACCACTCGCGATTCGTGACACCTTGATGGCAACGCGACTGGACCCTGCACGCCAGCATCAGCCTCCACATTGACATCGACACCACATCGGCACCAACACCGACACCGAGATCGGCCTGGGAAAGGAATACGTGTGCCATCTCCCATCTGCAGACACCACACACCGCCCGCCATGCCCTCGGACAAAGCAGCCTACCTCGCAGCGCACTACCTCACCGCCAGCAGCAAGCCCTCCTCCTCCTCCTCCTCCACCACCAAAAAGCGCAAGCGCAAGCAAGCTACCTCCTCCGGCCTCATCATAGCCGATGACGACGAAAGCGGCTGGGGCGGCTCCAACCCCAACCCCTCCGACGACGATGACGCCCCCCTCACCCTAGCAGGCACCACAACCGCCGACTTCCGCCGCGCCAAAAAGTCCGCCTGGAAGTCCCTCGGCGGCGGCAGCAGCAGCAGCACCCCAACCCCCAAGCCCACCTCCGCCGACGCCGCCGCCTCCGCAGCAGCAGAAGCAGACGCCGTCCTCGCCCAAGCCGCAACCGACACCCTCGCCCTCACCACCCCGCAAGACGACGACCCCCCCCCAGCAACCCTCCAACTCATGTCCAACGGCGCCCACGCCGGCCTGCAAACCGCCTCGGCCCTCACCGCACAAATCCGCGCCCGCCAGCAACAAGACGCCGCCGAGCTCCTCGCCCTGCAACAATCCCTCTCCCAAACCCCCCAACAACAACAGACACAACAAACAGTAACCCACCGCGACGCAGCCACCGGCCGCCGCCTCTCCACCTCGCACCTCCTCGCCACAGCGCGCCAGGCCGTCGCCGACGAAGCCCAGGCAAAGAAAACAGCCCAGTCCCTCCTCCGCGGCGAAGTCCAGCAAGCCCAAGCCGCAGCGCGGCGCGAAGCGCTGCAAGACGCTGCGCTGATGCCGCTGGCACGAGGAAAAGATGACGCAGAAATGAATCGGGAGATGAGAGAGCAGGAAAGGTGGAATGATCCCATGGCTGAGTTTCTTGCTCCGCAACAACAGCAACAAAAAGGGAGGAGTGGTGGGGGTGGGAAGGGAGGCAAAGGGAGGCCGGTTTATAAAGGGGGGGCGGCGCCGAATCGGTATGGGATTCGGCCTGGGTATCGGTGGGATGGGGTGGACAGGGGGAATGGATTTGAGGGGGAGAGGTTTCGGGCGTTGAATCGGCGGGAGATGGGGAAGGGGTTGGAGTATGCTTGGCAGATGGATGAGTAGGACTTTACAGTAGATATGCGAGTGGAGGGTGGGTGGTGAGGGGGATTGGATGGTGTACCTAGTCTGGGTGGTGCAAGCGGCAAGCACAGTGGTATGTGGGAAGATAAAAAAAAAAGTTACCAGGGGAGCTGATGCTCTACCCTCCTCAGTACAGTACAAAACGACGACGCCCTCCATCGTTGGAACGGGCACATTTGATCCTGCGCTTTTCCTCCGCTCAATGCCAGCCGCTTGCCATTCTCAAGAAACCAGGTCTGCATGCGGAACCAAGCCAAAAAGAAACACCGCTGCCCCACGATCTTCTACGTCCACTGAGCAGGCAGATAAAACCCCCCGCCCGCCACCCAGGCTACCCAGGGCCAGCCTCTCCCACCTGCCATTCACAACCCTACGGTGCCGCCCCAGCAGCTTTAGGCCGAAGCAGCTTGTCCGTGTTATGATACACGGCGTGGGCCTTAACCATCTGGATCCACTCCGACTTGGTGATGTTGCCGGGCTTGTTGATGCGCTTCTGGAACACTCTCATCAGGTTCGACAGGCTGATGCCCTCCTTGGCGTACGGCGCGAGGGCCTCGGCGATCTCGTGGGGCTGGATCCTATCCGACGCCCCGCCGCCGGGCGAGCCGACGGGGGGCGAGCCGGGAGGCGGGGAGCCGCTGGGGGTGGTGACGCCTGCGAGTGGGACCACGTTAGCATATTCCTTGTCCGGGATCGGGATGTTGGTGGAGCGTGCCGGCAGGGGCAGGGCTGCCGGCGCGCGAGCCCGAGGGCGTCGCGCCCGTCCGCATGCCCGCCTTGAGCTTGAGCTTCTTCTTAAGCTTCGCCCCCGCGTCTGACGTCTCGCCGGCCGTGGCTTCGCCGTCGCTCATGGCGGTGGCCAGCGGTTTCGGCCGCCCGGGGAGGGGCGTGCCGCCGCGGCTGGGGGCCACGGACCCCTTTCCGGTCTTGAGCTTCTTGCGGATGGCCTCGTTGTCGCTCGACTCGGACATGTTAGGTGAGCCGGGCCGCTTCAGCTTGCCCTTCTTAGCGGCTTCAGCTGCTTTCTGCTTCCCCGACGGCGTCGTGTTACCCTTAGTATTTGCCCCAGACGCGCCTGGCTCTTTCTGGTCCGCCTTCTTGGCGGCCTCATCCTCCTTCTCCTCGTCCTTATCCTTGTGGTCGTCGGATTCGTCGTCCGTGTTCTGCAGTGTGTCAGCCTCAGTCGAGTGTTTGCCCAACCCCCGGCAAAGTCTTACTGATTCCTCGTCAGTGAACGGGTTGTTATCCTCGCCAGATCCGGATTCCAGGTCGTCGTAGTCCAGGCCGTGCTCAAGCTTCTTCAGGGTCTTGACTGTCTGCTTGCCAATCATCTTGCTCCGGAGCTTCTCCAGCTGCTCCTCCCGCTCCTGCTGCTCCACCTTGTCCTCCTCGCCTGCGCCGAACGTGTTGGCCGTGTGCTGCTCGCGGCGGATGCGGTCCTTGGCGTCCTTGGTATCTTCGTCGTCGTCGCCCTCAAAGTTGGGCGCCTCGTCGTCATCCTGGAACTCGTCGCCCGACATGTCGAGCTCAAAGTCGTCCTGCCGCTCGGTCCTCCGAGCCATGCGCGACGTGGCGCTCTCCATCTTGACGCGAGTGGGCCCACGCAAGAACTGGCGCGTCTCGTTCTTCTCCCTCTCCACCTGCTCCTGGTCCTTTGCTTTCATGACCCAGCGCTTGATCTCCTTGACCTCGTACATCATCTTCTCGGCGTCGTCTAGCGAGAGCGTGTCAAACTTGGGCTTCTCGTCAAACTTGTAGTGCCGCTCCAGCGGGATCATGCGGAAGCGGGCGCCGTCAATAACGAGGGCAACGTTTAGGTCCGACAGGCTGGCGATGTATGACCCCACCCACACGCCCGCCTTGCCCTCGGCGTCTTCCAGGTGCCACGGCCAAGTCTCCTCGTAGTGGATTTTCGACTCCTTCTTCTGGGCGTCCGAGTTCCTACCGTAGAATGCCGTCGGTTTCTCCTTCTTGTTGTTTGGCTTAGGCTTGGGCTCGTTCGCCCTAGCAACGGGCGCAATCTGCGCCTGGTCCAACGCCTTCTGAGCCTCCTTATCGGCCTTGAGCTGGCGGGCACGCTCAAACTCGGCGGCTTCTGCGGGATCCATGGGAGTTGGCTCGTCTCTCACAACCATACGGTGGGCAGGCGGGAGTCTGGGGTCACGGCGGAGCAGCGTGACGGGGCGAGGGAACTGGTCCTGGTTTGTGATGTCGAGAATGACATCGCCTTTCGCCTTGTTCGCTTCTCCCTTGGCCTTGCTAAGGCGCATAATGTGGTGGCGCAGACCCTCCAGCATGGCCCGCTTGGTCGTGACCAGGGGGAAATCCTGGAACGTGTCTGGCGGCTTCTCGGTCCAACCCCCATTCTGTGCCCGCACTTGACCCAGCTGCCTCATGGTGGGATCGTTTGGGTCGTTGAGCTTAGGCTTTGTGGGCTCTTCCAAGCCGCCTTTGCCCCCGGCGCCCGAGCTGTTTCTTGGTGGGCGCGAGAGTACCGGCTGCGGCCTGGGCTTCTTCCTCGCCACCAAGGGATTGGAGTTGGGGGGCTTGCGGATGAACTGCGGGCCGCCGGGAGGGCGCGGAGGGCCGTTGCCCGGGGGAGGAGGCGGAGCGCTCATGGTAGGCAGTGCTTCAGCACAAGGTGCGGCTAGAAGATGGGAAGAGCGGGATGGATTCGACCGGCAGCGGTCGGGGTTGAAGGTCGGTTCTCAGGCGAGGCGCGTCATCGAGTCGCGGCGCCAGGATACGAACGGGCCCTGTTGCGGAGGAAGAAAGGCGTCAATCGGTCTCGGTCAGAACGCACGGCAAAAGAAAATACTGGTTGTCGGCGAAGGGCGCCGTTGCTCGGGTGCAGAATGTGAATGATGATGGAGGCTCGGAGATGGACGAGGTCGAGGGTTGAAAGCGAAGCTGGGAACGGCGCTAACAGGCAGGCGCCAAGACAAAGAAGACCCACTGGAATTGCAGTGGCGTTGAAAGGCTCAGGTCGGTACCGGTAATGCGGTGAAATGTTACCAGCCTGGGCAAAGCTGAGGTGGGCTTTGACACTGGCAAAACAGGCACAAGGTCGACATTTTGAAAGGAATGGGGAGAAGCACCGAGATGGTTATATAGTTGGCTGAAAAGGACGGAACCTTAAGACGAGTTTTTTGTTCATTTATCTAGGCACCTTTTGCAGCCACGTCGTGGTGACTGGCGAAGTGCAGTCTGCGCCGTAATCATGGCGATCGGTAAAGTTTTACACGCGCTTGACGAAGGTTCTGAGCTCGCAGCTGAGTGGGTCCTTTTTGGAGCTGCAGCTTCAACTTCACTCCCGCTGCAACCTCTCTGAGCCTCTGCAGCCAGCCCTGGAGCTTTTGATGAGACATCCGGGAACCCGCAGCTGCATCACCGGATTCCCGCAGCACCCCATGACAATCTGTGGTCCTGCCCTACACACGCTTTTTGCGCCGGTTTTCAGGCCACAGGCCCGCCTTGGCCGAATTGCGCAGTTTTGAGTCTGCACTTTGCTGTTGCTCCATCAGCAGCTGTTCTTGTTCCTCTGTTGTGCTGCTTGTGAGTGGGGACTGTGAAACTCCACCACGCAGTCCACCACGGACGGAGAGAGAGGGCCTGGAGCAAACATCGCCCGTTTGTTTGGCATGGAAATTATCCGTTGTTTCCCTGTGAACACCGTCTCTACCTCCAGACGAGCCCGGGATTTTCTACACTTCTAATTTTTCGAGTTCTTCTGCTTGCTTGCCAACTCTCTCATCTCCAAGCGTTTCCTGGGGTCCATCGTCCATTCATCAAGACCTTCACTGCACAAGACCGAGGGCATACGAATACATACCTCGCTCGCTGTTGCTTCAAAAAAGGACGCCAGCCGTAGGTTTTGCTGCGTCTTTTGTCGAGGCCAGAGAACCAGGCAAACCCCGGACTCGACCAGTTCCGCGCCATCAGAATGGCATCCCACAACCAGCCCGGAGAGGGCGCCCTCGAGAACCGGCTGCGCAATCTCATCCTCAACAACTCGGAGCAGCCTCAGAACGGCGACGGCCAGTCCTCGTCTGCCACACATGCTAGGGATGATCACGCCAACGCTAACCCGCCGGGCCCGCCCTCCCCAGGCAACCCAGGCACAGGCAGCCCAAGCCATCAAGAGGCCTCGGGGCAGCAGAAGGCTTCTCGGAAGCGGCCAAACCAAGCCCAACGTCGCCAGATGTCCTCTCAGCTCTCCATTCCGATTGACACGCGGCCCCAGTTCCAGCACTCCCCGCGCCCATATGCGAGCCCGCCGGGCCACCACCAGAATCAACACCAACACCACGCCAGCAGGGGCAGTGGCGGCCACCACAGGTTCCAGGAGCCACGCTCGGCCACCTTTCTCCCATCCAACCGTGGCCACCCGATACCGAATGCCCCTCTGACAGGCGTGCCATTCCCTCCCAGGTCTCGCCATCAATCCTCGCTCTCCTACCATGGGCCCATGCCGACGCCGAACCAGTTTGGCTGGCCGCAGAACCCCATGCATCACGGGGACCCAAGGCTGTCGTATCCGGCGCCAGGCATGCCATCTATGCCTTCTATGCCTTTCGATGCCCCGTCGCCGATGCACTCGGGACAGGGCAGCTCCGATCTCCACAGTCCCGACCTCAACAGCCCCCGGAGACCGCCCCATCCTCCGTCCGACGAGCTGGTCGCACAGTTTACCCTCCTCGAGGACCTCTGCAGTACCATCGTTGCCGATGCCGAGATCGACACCGCCGAGATCATGGAGAAGGAAAACTTCCGCCTCATGATCGAGCAAGTCGCCCGATCCGTCATCACCGAGCATGAGAGAACCCAGAACGGCTTCCACAACTTCCCTCCCGAGAGCGTCCAACTCAAGTGCTTTGGCAGCCTCGCATCCGGCTTTGCCACCAAGGCTTCCGACATGGACCTCGGCCTTTTGTCACCGCTGTCGGCCCTTCAGCCTGATGCACCAGGTGCCCAGATCCCGAGACTCGTCGAGAAAGCCTTCCTCGACATCGGGCTTGGCGCTCGCTTGCTCACGCAAACACGCGTCCCCATCATCAAGGTCTGCGAACGGCCTCCCGAGGAGCTTCGTCTGGCTTTGGTGGCGGAACGGACCAAGTGGGAAAGAGGTGCCACTGAGGATCCTGAGGAAGACGAGGCGCACGAAACCCATGGGGCCTCGGACCCGCACCCGGTCGAGGATTTTCAAAATCAGCCCGAAGCGCACTCCCCAGGAAACCCCGTCACGCGCGAGCAGTCACTTCAGAAGCTCAAGCAAAGCGGGACAAGCGACTTATCTGCCTACTACGGCCTGGCCAAGCGCCTGCTTCGGAAACTCGGCGGTCGCGACATCACCCACTCGAACATTGCAGAGTTTAAAGTAGAAGACGCCAAACTCTTGAATGAGGTCGGGCTAGCATTCGTCCAAGGCCTGGCCGACACCAAGCTGCGGGATCGCTTGCTGCGGTACCGCTCTTTCAACCAGTACGAGCTCGTCTCGCACGACAGCCATCTCCGCACCCTGCTCGGCGTCTTCACTCAAGTCGAGGGCGAACATATGGCCATGACGTGGGAGTCTCGTCCCTTCCAGGAGAAGGACAAGTCTCGCGAAGCAGCCGCAGAGAGCGCCGTGAGGTCATGGAGAGCAGTCCAGGACAAGCCCGAGTACGGCCGGGACCCCCTCTTCTACCAGAAGGAGCTGCAGATGGCGGTGGAGCAGCTCAAAAAGATCGCTTCGATCCAGGTCTCGCTTCTCGCTCAAACCCAAAACGAGTCGGCAGCAAATTACTACTCCAGAGCCCAAAGACTGCTCCGCGACCTCGGCGGGCAGGACTCGCGTGCCCGAGCCGATGCGATCCTGCCGACCTTGGTTCACCATTATATTGCGGGCATCTCGAACAACGCCATTCGGGAGGAAGTGCAGGCTTTTCAACAGGCGCACCAAGTCAATAACCTGCAAGCCATCGGCTCCCGGCACAAGAGCCTGCAGCTCGCTCACGAGTACGAAATGTGTCTCAATAAGGGCCTCTACACGGAAAACACTGCAGCCAAAGTTCAGCAGTACGTTGAGTTGCTGCGGGCCCCGATCGCCAAGTCACCATCAGGCTACTCCAACGGCGTGATTCCCCTGCCTCCGGACTCCGCAGCCCTTCTCTCCGAGATCCGTCTGCTCGGCGATCCATCCCGGGCGGGACCCAACCAGCCGCGCGACCGCTACAGCAGCGCGCTCGAGTTCCCCAAGTCCGGCGTCGGCGTGCAGTGCGACATCAACTTCTCGGCGCACCTGGCCGTGCAAAACACGCTGCTGCTGCGCTGCTACTCGCACTGCGACCCCCGCGTGCGGCCGCTCGTCCTCTTCGTCAAGCACTGGGCCAAGGTCCGGCGCATCAACTCGGCCTACCGCGGCACCCTCGGCAGCTACGGCTACGTCCTCATGATGCTGCACTACCTCGTCAACATCGCCCAGCCCTTCGTCCTGCCCAACCTGCAACAACTCGCCCGCCCCGCCGATCCAAACCTCACCCCGCAGCAGGCCGAGGAAACAGTCCGGTGCAAGGGCTGCAACATCCAGTTCTGGCGCGACGAGGCCGAGATCGCGCGGCTGGCGCGCGACAACGCGCTGACGCAGAACCGCGAGCCCGTCGGCCAGCTGCTGTGCGGCTTCTTCGAGTACTACGCCCGCGGCGGCTCCAACATGTCGGCGCTGCCCTGCCGCAGCTTCGACTGGGGCCGCGACGTGCTCAGCCTGCGCACCCACGGCGGCCTACTCAGCAAGCAGGCCAAGGGCTGGACCGGCGCCAAGACCGTCGTCGAGGTCAAGTCGGCGCCGACTCCCGCGCCTGCTCCAACTACCCAACCCCAATCCCAACCCCAGCAACAATCACCGCAGCAGCAGACACAGCAACAACAAACCCCCACCCCAGCCGTCGAAGTAAAAGAAGTCCGCTACCGCTACCTCTTCGCGATCGAAGACCCCTTCGAGCTCGACCACAACGTCGCGCGTACCGTCACCCACGCAGGCATTGTCAACATCCGGGACGAGTTCCGGCGGGCGTGGCGGATCATCAAGAACGCTGGGCGGAGCGGTGGTGGCCCTCACGGTGGGCAGGGGCAGGGGCAGCAGGGGCAGGCTCAGGCTCAGGGTCATAATGGTATGGTAAGGAGACAGGAGGATTTGCTTGAAGATGTTGGGGGCGCGGAGGAGGTTAGGGAGCGGGAGGGGTTTGTGAAGTTGTTGGAGGAGTTGCATGGGTTGGGAGGGCAGCAGCCGGGAGGAGGGGTTGAGGGGGCGGCAGAGTAAGGGAGGGAGGGAAGGGACTGAGTGGGAGGAGTGAGTGGTTGTGGTTCCTATGCGGGTTCTTTGTGGTTTTTTTGTGGTTTCTTTAGGGGGGTGGAAAATGGGGTTTAAAAATGTGTTGGGAAAACAGGAGGAGGCATCGTTTTGCGTTTTATGCCGGTAGGAAGGGTGCTACTCTGCTGGAGCATACCCAAGTGTACCTTATGTATGTTGGAACAACCTCGGTGTTGTGGCCAGTTTTCCGTGTTTCTTGTGTTTCTCGTGCAAACTAGCAAGGGAAACAACTTGAACAAAGTAGGCGGGTATCAGGTGCCTTTCTCTTCTTAAAGTGTGTTGGGTCACGAAAACCAGACAAGCACCAGCATCAGGACTCGGCGACAGAAAGACGAAGGCGGAAAGGCATGTTCTCATTTATGGATTCATACCCTCTACACAATCTACAATTCACAGAACGACCTGCTGTGAGATGTACCGAGGAGTTCTCTTGCCCCTTGCCCACCAACCTTGCGGAAGCGACTCTCAAGAGAGTCAGACAAAGGGCCTTCTGTCTCGGACAGTCCCGAAGGACAAGTGATCTACCAACGTTCCGTTAAGAGACATGACCTGAGATGGCCAATGCTCCTGCCGTCGTAAGTGACAGCATCGTTGGGGTGTGTGAAGGGGGAGGGTAGTGATGGGTGAAGTGGTAGAGCCGAGAAACGCTCTGCCGCGGGAGATGTTCACGGGCGATTGGGCCAAGCCCGCACCGACTATGCAATGTCAATTCGGTACCTGACTGCTTGCGCCGTCCATCCATGCTGCCTGTGGCCCCAAGTCAAAAGAAGAGCGCCGTCCGTACCGCCCAACGCCAACGCTTGTAATCCGACACGGCCCAATACCCTGGGCCAAAAGAACCTCCGTGTAGCCCCCGAGAGCCAGGTAAAAACGCCAAGAGAAAATGAGAGATGACCTGCCATGTTTAATCCATGAGATGCTGGAACAGCGGCGACATGGACTCGCCGTAGTGGTTCCGCCGGATCGCCTCGGCCAAGAGGAACGACAGGTCGAGAACCACCAACTTGCTCGCCTGGCGCGTCTTGTCCTCAGGGATGGGATAGCTGTTGGTCACGACGATGGCGTCGATGCAGTCGCACGCCTGCATCTGCTCCAAGCAGTCTCCTCCGAAGACGCCGTGGGTGGCAATGCAGTAGACCTTGCTGGCGCGGCCGCGCTTGACCACCGTCTCGGCCGCCGCAATCCATGAGCCGGGCTTGTCGATCATGTCATCGACAATGAAGACCGTCCGGTCTTTGACGTCGCCCACCAGCGTTATCATGTGCTCGACCTTGGGGTCCTTGAGGATGTCGTCCTCTTCATCCGAGCTCTCGCCCGCCTCTGCCGACCCGCCCAGGGCGTGAGGCTGCGGCGCGAAGAAGGACGAAGCATGCGACAGAGCCATCGGGTCCTCATCCAGGTTCGTATCGGCCGCCGACATGGCCGGCGAGGGAAAATCGTCGGGAACGATGTGACCCTGCACCAGCCGGCCGTGCGTCACCTCGTGGACGCGCTGGTCGTTGAAGTCCAGGCCGTCGGCCTCCTCTCCCTCCTCGTCCAGCTCAGCAATGACCGACGACTGCGACAGCATGGTCTGCGAGCGTCTCGGGGGAGACTTGCGGAGGGCCGGGTTCCGCGGGTGCGTGCCATTAGCACGCAGACGTGGCGATCCTTGAGCATCCGCGGCGCAGCGGGAATCTTGCGATCGTGCGCCGTCTGTAGCGGGGTCCCCATTCTCGGGGTCCGACGAGTTGTTACGCACCTGGTTGCTGGTGGAGTCGAGCGCCGGCGGCCGCTCGAGCCCGTCGAGTGCGTACATGATCATGCTAGCCGACATGTTCGGTCCTCTCTTCCTGTCGGTCGTCACCATGCCGAAGTTGAGCTTGAGAGCGTCGGCAAGCGACGTGACTCTCTTGGTGCCGCCGGCGTTCTTGGACACCACCACTGCCTCTTGCCATCTGGGGACGTTGCGCCGGATCCAACGGGCGATCAACGGTTCCGCGTGGAGGTTGTCCACCGGGCACTTGAAGAAGCCTTGCATCTGGGACGCGTGGAGATCGACCGTGACGACGTGCTTGACGCCCGCGACGCCGAGGAGATTGGCCAGCATCCGAGCCGTGATGGCGCCCCTGTGAGACTTCTTCTTGGATTGGCGGCTGTAGGGGAAGTAGGGCAGCACGGCTGGAACAGCAGTCAATCTCCGTCACTTCTCCACGACAGCCGAGCCGCGATTGCAGCGTTGGAGTGACGTACCCGTAATCTTGTTCGCCGAGCCTCCCCTGCAGGCCGAGATCATGATGAGAAGCTCCATGATGGTGTCGTTGATCCTGGGGCTGCCCGACTGCACGACGAAGACGTCCTTCTCCCGGACGCTGGTGAGGATGCGGACGCTCGTCTCACCGTTGGAGAACTGGGTGAGCTCGGCGTCAGCCCGCGCCATGCCGAGGTTGTGGCATATCTTGTCTGTGATGTCCGGGCAGGAGCTGCCCGCAAAGATCAGGGTGCCGCGCATGGTGTCAGGCGGTGCTGAATTTGTTGAGAGAGGAAGAAAATTGGGATTGTTTTCGATTTCCCTCGAGAAAAAGCGGTTGGCGGAGAGTGGGTCGGACCAGAATTTCAGGTCGGAAAGACCCGCGAGTGGCGGTCGGGGCAGAGATGAGTGGGGCAGATGACCGTTGGAGCTTCTCTGGGGCACGAGAAGAAGGAAATGCAGGTGATGAGTTGTTTGTTGTGGTCGGAATGGGCACAATTGTGAAGTGCGGGTTGGAGGGTGAGGAATTGGTCGGTCAGAAGCAGAAGCGAAGAGAGAAACGAGGTTCAAGCCCTAGAATTGAGCCTCGTCGTTCTTGCCTGCTAGAGTGCTTCACCGAGGTGCGGAGTGCATGGGCATTTGATAAGCGGAAGCCTAGGTTCTTGTTATCGCAAACAAAGAGCGTCTGCCGGCCGGGATCCAATACAGTAAGCTCCGGGTACAGTACAGTACCGTAATTTCAGGCCGAGCTCCCCTGTTCTGTATTCTGTATTGGAGCGTCCCTCAATGACATCCAGTGCTGCCTGTTCGTTCCAACTTGCCAGATAAACCTTAACCTGGACGTCAACAGTGAGCCGTGACATAGAAAACAATTAGCAAGTATCAATTTTAACCCCATCTTGAATCCAAACCCAAACCTAAACGGCCATGCCTCTGTTTGCCAACGAGCAGCCCACGGGCCTCCACGCCCTCCTCCACCGCCCCCGACCCAGCAGCTGGGAGCAGTTCCTCGCCCATCCATGCATTTTCCTCGCGCGCAAGCTCTACACCTGGCGGCAAACCGTCCCCTCCCAACCCCTCACAAACCCAGTCTCCGTAGTTTGCGTCTCAGACACCCACAACACCCAGCCCAACCTCCCCAACGGCGACGTCCTCATCCACGCCGGCGACCTCACCCAGTCAGGCTCCCTGCAAGAACTCCAGACCGCAATAAACTGGCTGCGCGCCCAGCCACACCCCGTCAAGATCGTCGTGGCCGGCAACCACGACCGCCTGCTGGACCCGAGCTGTGACGTTCAAAGCCGCACGGGGAACGCGGCGGCCGAACGCGCGGCCATCGACTGGGGCGACGTGATTTACCTGGAGAACGCGGCCATGACCGTCACCTGTGCCAACGGCCGCCGGCTGCGTGTCTACGGCAGCCCGCGCTCGCCGCGGTTCGGGAACTGGGCGTTTCAGTACCCACGCGGGGAGGACGTCTGGGCGGGGACGGTGCCGCGGGATATTGATGTGCTGGTGACGCATGGTCCGCCGAGGGGACATCTTGATCTGTTGAGGTTGGGCTGCGAGCATTTGCTACGGGAGGTGTGGCGGGTTCGGCCGAGGCTGCATGTCTTTGGGCATGTTCATGAGGGCGCGGGGACGGAGTGGTTGCGGTTTGATGAGCTGCAGGATGCGTATGAGCGGACTGTGGTTGACGGCGGCGGGGTGTGGAATTTTGTGTGGACGGTGAAAGCCTTCATCAGATCGCTCCTCAGGCCGGCGGCGGAGGCGAGGTGCTTGCTTGTTAACCCAGCAATTGTAGGGGGTTTGAGGGATGAGGAACGAAGACGGCCTATCAGGGTTGTGATATAAGGAGTAAACATTCTTTTTTAAAGAGAAGGGCGTGTGTTGTCGTTTCCCAATTCGACCACAGTCCGGAAGTCTAGACTCATCGGGTTCACTCCCTCTCTTTTTGAGAGCTTTACTGCCCCGAGAACCATGGTCGTCACTCTCAAAGATCGAGCATGCATAGAAAAACGGGCCAATACTGGTCTCGCTCGCAGTGAGGGTGCTAGGGTATCGGGTTATGCTTGGAAGGCGGCCGGAGAAGAGAGCCGAGACTCGAGATGTCAGTTGTTGGACCGGCGGCAGTCCCTCATGTATTTAAGCACCTCGAAGAGTTGAGTCTATCACATACGACCATAACCACGATAAAGCATGGGATCCCGTCCGCTCTCCCTTAATTAAGTTCGTGAGTGCCCGATCAGTAGTTGGGTCGGTGACGACCAGCGAATCCCGGGTGTTGTATGTTTTTGTTTTTGGACGCAGTTATCCCGATTTCTTGGCGGTCCGCAATGGTGTAAGCGGGCTGGCTCGAGGCTTGGTCGACCGGCTTTACAGGTCGGCACGCCTCACAGAACCCTCCAACAGTTGAGAGATGAATCCCCTCTCATCGAGAGGTAAGTCAGTAAGAACTCACCGCAGGTTAGAGTAATTCGGGGGGTTGATATGCCGACCAGAGAGCGGAGAGGAGAGGCATGAGGTCGGCGAGACAGTTTTGGTTTAGCGCATCGAAGGTCAGGAGCATCACTTCCTCCGACAATACAAAAGGACTGAGATCCCCCAGCTGAAAAAGATGGAATGGAAACACTAAGTCCCATGGGCAAGAAGTGAGCCATCCAACTCTTCGGTACCCTGTCTTTCGTGAACCTGCTCCACACTCTTCGCCCACGATGGGTGCCTCGTCTCTCCCAGCCACAGTCGAGGAGATTCTCTCGACTGGGATAATGGATCCTGCCTTTGAGGAGGCCTATGCACGTAAAGGCCGTCCTCCTGGCTTTCCAGGCCTAGAGGTCGGCGCCCTCAAGAAGATGGTCCAAAACCATCTGCCCATTCTCCAGCAAAAGCTGGCGGCTGCCCGCCCCGAGGGTGTCATCGAGACGGAACACACGATTACTCTCCACACTGGCTTCTCCTCACGAACGATCATCTGTCAGCCTTCGACGCCGGCACGCCCCTGTCCCGTCATCGTCCTCTTTCATGGCGGTGGTTACTGTCTCGCCTTCCCGGAGACAGAAGTTGAGCTCGCCCGGGAGCTGGTCAAGGCCCACTCCGCCATCGTCGTGTGTCCTTCCTTTCGCCTTGCCCCCGAGCACCCCTTTCCGACGCCGATAGAAGACGGGTGGGCCGCTCTCAAGTACATCGCAGCCGAGCTCCGCTCGCCACATGATCCCGAGGCACCCCTTTTCCCCCACCAAGCCGATGCAGCAGCAGGTTTCATCGTCGGGGGCAGCTCCTCGGGCGCGCACCTGGCCTCCGTTGCCTCCCACCTCGCTCAGTCAGACAAGCTATCCCCGCCGTTGACCGGGCAGTTCCTCGTGGCGGGAGGATTTCTCCCTCACTCACGTGTACCGGAGAAATACCGCCCCTATTACCTCTCGTGGGAACAGAACAAGAACTCCCCGATCGTCAACAGGACGTTCCTGGAGAACTTCCAAGCAGCTGTGGCTCCTGACCTCGACTCGCCGCTGTGGGCGCCGTTCGATCAACAACATCCCGAGGATGGCCCTGGCGAGGTGAGGATGGGGCACATGGGGCAGCCGCCTGCCTACTTCCAGGTCTGTGGGTTGGACATCAACCGTGATGAGAGCTTGGTTTATGAGAGAGTTTTGCGCGAGGAGTGTGGTGTACCGACGAGGATTGATCTTTACAGGGGCTTTCCTCATTGCTTCTGGAACGAGTATGGCGATCTCGAGGTTAGCAGGCAGCGAGTGAAGGACAGTGTGAGTGGAGTGGGTTGGTTGCTGGGTGTGAACAGGAAGTAGGTGGTCCCGAGTATGCTGAATAGTAATCCGTGTGAGACCAGCGAGTCCCGAGTGTTGTGTGTTTTTTTGCTCTGAAATAATTTCAGGAGTGCTGGGCTGCTGGCAAAGGAAGGAGCACAATACACGATACACCGAAATACAGTTTCGGATGCACAGAATACGTAACTTACAGCCTGACACGAACTTCGACAATCTTTCGTTCATCGGGAATTCTGGGTCCTTCACCGTTTTGATGATCTCTTCCCGCCCTCTCCTTCTTGCAAACTTAGTTCCTAGATTGCAGGACTTGCATACGAGGCGGCGCCTGTTTGCTTCCTTGTTGAAAAAGGGTTGGTCGTGAGGCGTCCGTTTGAAGGGTGGCCCTTTGTTGAATCCTCGCCCTCTTTCCCCCTTTTTTTTCTGTCTTGTTCTTCTCACCATGGGCATCCCGCAGCTCAAGAGACATCTGGAACCCTACGCTGAGAGGGCCGACATCAAACCCGGCGATGTAGTCCTGGACGGGCCAGCGCTGGCCTACCACGTTCTCAGTCTCTGCTCTCGAGCCATCCGCAAGACCAGCCCCCTTGAGCAGCCATCTAACCACTTGCTGGGACAAACCGCCGTCGCCTGGCTCGATCAAATCCAAGCATGTGGGCTTTCAGTGTACGGTAAGCTTCTTCGCTGATCGTGACTGTCTCAAACTAATGGATTGTCAATCAGCTCTGCCATTTACTTCGACGGTTACCTGCCGACTTCGAAGCGCCCTGAGCGGATCCAACGGCTCATCAAACTGTCCCGGGATCTGACCAAGTATCACTCCACATTCCCGACAAAAGTGCCCTGGGGAAATGCACGGCTTGCGGTCGACGCCACTGTCGACTTGTTCCCCAGCGCGTGGCCCATGGAAAAGAAAGCGAAGCCGCCCCCGCCACCTTTTCTCGTCCCAGCCGTCATCGACGCCTTGAGATTTTCACCAAAGTTCGGCTCTTTGGTGAAGCTGGTTTCCGGAGAAGCCGATGGGTTTTGCGCTGAACATGTCCGCCAGAAGGGCGGAACAGTGCTGACGTCCGACTCCGACCTGCTGGTCTATGATCTCGGCGAAAGCGGGGGGGTTGTCTTCCTAGCGGACATCGACCTCGACATGGAGCCGCACCGTCTCAGGGCTCCCCAATACCGGCCCGCAGATATCTGCAGACGCTTATCCCTAAAGACAGACAGGGGCCTTCAGTATCTCGCGTTCGAGCTCAGCAGGGATCACCACCTGACGTTGGAACAGGCTGTCGAGAAGGCAAAGAGGAGTGAGGCCGTCTTGACATCTCCAAACGAATATCTCGAGTTCATCGAGCAGTATCTCTCCCCGGAGGTGGTGCCAACGCCTGGGGAAGCTGGGATACCCCCTTTAGACCCACGGGTCTCCGAGATGGCTCTTCGATCTCTTCGACTTACGGGGGCCGCAGCTCCAACTTCAGACAACATTCTGGCATCTCAGGCTTCCAATGACGCTGGGTTGGAAATGTTTCTGCCGTTCCTGTTGGATTGCCCATCCCGAACGAGCGCGTGGGAAGCAAGCAAGCCAATGAGACAACTGGCATACGGGCTCCTCCACTCCGGCCGGAACAGCAGCATAGCCTCGGTATCGGAGATGAGAAGACTTCAGTCCGCATCTTCGGGGTCACAAGTCAGTGTTCCATCCTCGGCCGACATGGACGAACTTGGCTCTTCCCTTCTCGGAGTCTTGTCCAAGATTGAGACCGGCACTGACAAGGTCGGTGCCAAATCTGTCCTGCTGTGGGTGGCGCTGGCTATCTACCAAGACATTGTCATGACCATGGATCGCGGGAAAGGCTATCCGCTTAGCCTGGAAGTCCTTGGCCAGGATGCCAAGGGGAAGCTGGACATTTGTTCCTGGGAGTTCCTCCACTTCCTCGCGCAGGCTCAAGCAACCTTCTACTCGCTCAGGATGCTCTGGCAGGTACTCGACTTTTCAAGACAACAAACCGGGGCTTTACCGGCAAACATACAAAAGTTCATGATCTTCTTGCCATATCTGCCGCACTTGGAAACCTTCCCATCGGCCGGCACTTTTGCAGCATCACTCCAGAAAGCGAGAGAGCCCGAGTGTCTCTCGTGTCTCCAGAGTCTCTGCGCAGAGTACGAGGATATCGTACCGCTGATAAAGTCGATAAAGCGGCCACAGGACAACAAAAAGTCTAAGAAAAGAAAGGCTGCGGCCTCGAGTGAAGGGAACAACGCCAAAGTGGCCAAGCCCCGTTCCAACAACCCCTTTGATCTCCTGGCTGGGAGCGGCGAGTAGGCTTGGGTTGCCGTGCTCGAAGATTTTTCACGCGACTACCGATGTATCAAAGAAGGCCTTAACAGCACCCATCGCATTCCAGAGGTTGACACCCTCACAGACATTCTTTGACAGTCCCGAGATGGCACCCATTTCCAGACTCAAGTTGTCTAAGGGTTAGGGTTCTACACGTCGACTTATCGTTATCAGCCCCCAAGACCCCTCCAAAATTTTGAAGCCCCGCGTCTCGGCGCGCGTGCCAGTGTTCAGTGGTCGTCCGATATCCGCCCACCATCCACCATCCACCGCCCTCCTCCCGACCCTCTACACCCCAACACCCTCTTCCCAACTCCCAGACCACTACCACCACCACCAAACCCAACCCAACACACCAAGAAACAAACCCCCGCAAAAATGGCCACCCCAGACGAAACCCTCTCAACAATCGCCGCCCTCCGCACCTCCCTCACAACCGAAACCACCCCCCTCCCCGTGCGCTTCCGCACCCTCTTCTCCCTCAAGCACCTCGCCAAGCAGCACCCGCCCACCTCCCCCGCCTCCCTGGCCGCCATCGCCGCCATCGCGGCGGGCTTCGCCTCCCCCTCGGCGCTGCTCAAGCACGAGCTGGCCTACTGCCTCGGGCAGACGGGCAACGACGCCGCGATCCCGCACCTGACGGCTGTGCTGGAGGATGTGGGCGAGGACTCGATGTGTCGGCATGAGGCGGCTGAGGCGCTCGGGGCGTTGGGGAAGGTGGAGAGTTTGGGGGTGTTGAGAAAGTTTTTGGAGAGGGAGGGGGAGGAGGTGGTTGTTACTGAGACGTGCGAGATTGCGATTGAGAGGATTGAGTGGGAGAATGGGGAGGGGAGGAGGGGGGAGAGTTTGAGGGCTAGGTGGGTTTTTGAGGGTTCTTGTTTTTTTTGTTGGCTGGGGGGCTATGGGTTTGCTAACTATGCTGGGTGGGACAGTGATTTTGCCTCGGTTGATCCTGCGCCGCCGACGGCCCAGGGCCAGGAGGAGCAGACGGTTGAGGAGCTGGGCAAGGCCCTGATGGATACGACTGCCCCGCTGTTCAAGAGATACCGCGCCATGTTTTCCCTCCGCGACTTGGCTTCGCCGCCCGACCTGCCCACCGCCGTGCCTGCCGTCCTCGCCCTTGCCGAAGGCTTCGCCGACTCGTCCGCCCTCTTCCGCCACGAGATTGCGTTTGTCTTTGGCCAGCTGGCGCATCCGGCGTCCATCCCCGCCCTGACGGCGGCCCTGAGCAACACCGAGGAGGCTAGCATGGTGCGGCACGAGGCTGCTGAGGCGCTTGGCAGCCTCGGAGACGAGGAGGGCGTCGAGGCGACGCTGCTCAAGTTCCTGCACGACAAGGAGGCGGTGGTCCGCGAGAGCGTCATCGTCGCGCTGGACATGGCCGAGTATGAGAAGAGCAACGAGACCGAGTATGCGCTGATTCCGGAGGCCGCGGCGACTGCTTAGATTGGGTTTGTTTTCGGGCGTTGGGGTTTTCAAAACGGTATTAGAGGGTCCTGGTAGCACAAGGGTGTGACATAGATGGCGGGAAGTTGGTTCGGAATTTGATTTCGTCACATGGTGGTGATCTCAGTTGTTCATCGACCATCTGGAGGTCTGAAGTTAGCAAATTACCAGCCATTAAGCGAGTTCGATAGCCCGCACCTTTCACCGCAATCGCAGTTGTAGATAATGGTCGAGCCTTCATCGGCACCTCTCTGTTGCACCTCGGAGTAGCGGATGCCGACCTTGCCACACTTGGGGCACTCGGTGTTGGCGTCGATGCGCTCGGTCTGGATCTGATGCCGTTCGACAGTCTGCACAATCGAGAGTTTCTGCCGCAGCGCCGAGGGGAAATCGGACGGTTTCGTTCTTGTCGTCACGGTCCTCCAGGGGTGATCTACGCCAGTCAGCGACCTCGAGCCCTTCGTCAATTGCACCCGCAACCCGAGACATAACCGAGACACCAACCTCTGTTTTCTGCTCCGCAGCAGTCGCAATGAAGGATGTTCTTCTCGGTGCCCTTGGACGCAGGCAGGAGGTTGCCGCAGTCAGTGCAGAAGATCAGGGAACCAATCGCGGCCATGGTGTCGTCCGTTGTTGTCGCTGTCGCTGTCGTTTCGCAAGGCTGCCTCGGAGAAAATGCTTGTCGGAGATCAATCTCGAATCGAACATCAACAATTGGATTTCTTCAGCGCAGCCTGTCAAAATTTTAGTGGGGCCCGCAGCCAGCGCAGCCAGACACAGCAGTGGATCCACACCAATTCCACAGATCCCACCAGATCCCACCCCGGACGGCACGACAGCGCGTGGGCCGAAGGATGGCCTCCTTGGCGGGCCGACTTGGCAGTGCAAGGCTGCCTGTGGGTCCTCTTTGGGATGAACCTCGACAACCCCTTCAACCTTTTTGTCGACAAACCCAATCCGACACACAGAGACACGCCAGACACGGATCATCAAAGGCCACCGTGCGGCCGGCAACGCAAACGAACACACAAACTTTCCCGGCGCGCCGAACGTGCCGCATGGCCAAAACACGACCCGCAGCTCACTCGGCACTGTACTGCACCCAAACCATCGTTACCCTCAACGTTAGTGGTTGTTGAGCCGAGACTCGGGCCAGTCCCGCCATGTGCCGCCCTCAACTTTGATTCAGCTTTTCCTCGACAATGGCAGACCCGATGCCAGACTACTACAATGACCCTTCTCGCGATCCCCCCAATTCAGCGCCCCACGCCGTGCAGCCTCCAACAACAATGGCCTTCACCAGGCCATTCACCCTCTATGAGGCCCTCCCGTACACGCCATTCTCTGCCATCGCGCCTTTCGATTCGGGTACGCTTGCGCACCCTCCTACTTCTCTGCGGCGCTCCTCCATTTAGAAGAAGAATACTTCGTTTCTGACCCTTCCATCTCGATTCTACAGGCGTGCTTCCGTCGCCATCAATCGGCTCGGCTTCCCCCGCGCCTCCAGTGACCGACCTCGTCCCAGGCCACGAATTCGCAACACTCAACCAAGAGGCCACGGCTCAGAATCCCCCCTCAAAACGCTTCCAACAAGCAGTCAGCCAAGTACACCATCTATTAGAGCGTGGGAATATTCCCGAGTTGTATGTTTCCAGGCGCAACCTGGCGGAAAACCCACTGACAACCTTCGAAGCAAGTTCAAGACGGGTCCGAGGACTTCTTCCAGCTCCTCCGCAACTCCAAGACCACCCTCGCTGCTCGCTTCCCTGACGCCATTCTCCAAGATGGTTTACGACCAGACCGCGATACCGTTTCGGTACCCGACCCCCGATACTCCCACGTCGATCGCGACGGCCGGTCCGGCGCATCCTCTGAGCACTCCCATCCCGGCGAAACAAAGCCTCCCGGCCGAGCAGAAGGTGGCACGACCGAAACCGCAAAGCCCCATAACGCCGATAACCCGACAGCCGCATTCGCAAAACAAGGCGAGGTTTGAGATTCTCTTGCCCACGAAGAGTCAGCTTGAAGCCGCCGCCGCAGCCGCCAGTGTGAAGGTCGATACGGATGTGCCAATGCCTTTGGCCCTTTCAGATATCCCACAATATCCTCAGCACCCAGCACAACATCTGGCATCACCAAGTCCCGTTGATGCTCCGTCAGGGTCGGCTTCAAAAGAACCAAGCCACACCCCGGCAAACGCGCCGTCGGCTTCACAAAAGCGCCCAATAGCTATTGAACTCCCGGCTGCGGCAAACTTCGACAGAAGCGGGTTTCTCGTAGTCCCCGACGAGCCTGATGAGCCGACAAATCTATCGCTGAAAAAGCGGAAGCGAGACGACCTCGACGGCGATGACCTCTACGGAGACAGCCTAGACATGCGCCAGAGAGCCGATGCTGCGATGCACGAGCTGAGACTCTTTCTCCACAATGTATTCGAGGCCGAAGACCATGCTTTGGCGCAACAGCGCGGCGACGCCATGGTCTGGGTCCTTACTGACAACGAAGCCACCTTGACGGCAGCCGCCCAATCCAAGGCACAAACGCTGCTTTCTAGGGCGATATCGCTGAACTGTTACAAGAGGGTTCCCATCGACCATCTTCTCCGCCTCCTTCGACTCTCAGAGGGCGCCTTGAGGCAGGTCGAGTCTCTCGACATCAAGGTCGACGAGTCATGGGGTGCCGCCGAAGTTGACCAGTGGCTGCAGCAACTTCCCGCCCTCGAGACGGCCATGCGAGCGGCCCGGACTTCGCTGAGGATGATGTGCGGCGATCGTGAGGACAAGCAGCTTTACCCGGAAGACATGATTGAGCAATGTCTCAACCTGTGCAAGCGCCTCATCGACGGCGTCGTCATCCCCATTGTGGAGCTGAGGAGTGCTCAGAACACGGCTGAGCTTTTCAGGGCCTTCTCTTCCCACAAGAAGAAGATCGTTTCTCTCTTTACCGACTGCCAAAAGCTCTTCTCGCTGATGGCGACTTTGATTTCCAAAGTTGACACTTCTGATACCGTCACCAATACCCTAGAGTTCGCAGCATCGCGCCTCATCTTCATGGAGACTGCCCATGCGGAGAAAGATTCCGTTATCGACACTCAAAAGTTTGACGGTCTCCGTTTGGTTGCTATGGATATGCTCTCGCAGATCTTTCTCCTGAACCCCTCGCAGCGCCAAGGCATCTTTGACGAGATCCTTACCTCGTTGGAGAAACTGCCGCTGGGCAGACGAGCTCGGACGTTCAAGCTGGTCGACGGCAACAGCATCCAGCCCGTTTCCGCTCTCATCATGCGCCTTGTCCAGACGAGTGCGGGCAAGGTTGATGAGCGGAAAGGAAAGAGTCAGAGAGGGGGTATGCTTGGCGAAGATGGCCAAGAGGTAAACGGCGACCGCCAACAGGCCGTGCCGGACTCGTTCACGATCCAAGACGAGGACCATGCCACCTCACAGCACTCCACTGCTATTCAGGAACTGGATGGCCTCACGGCGTCTCTCTTGGATGCGGCGAAAGCCAACGCTTCGTACGTCATCAAGTTTATCGTCAACCGGGCGCTCAAGTCGACCAAGTCGGGCGACACACCATACCGCAACCTCCTCGATCTTTTTGTCGAAGATTTCACAACATGCCTAGACAACCCGGACTGGCCGGCAGCCGAGCTGCTTCTTAGGCTTCTCATGGTCATGATGGTCAATCTGGTCGAGAACGACAAGTCGGGCGTCCCGGCAAAGAATATGGCCCTCGAACTGCTAGGCAGCATGGGTGCCGCCATCTCCAAGCTTCGCGGCCACGTCCGGAAAGTTGCGAGTGCTTTGGATGCCTCGGATTCTGATGAGCTGGGCATGTTCCTCTCCGATCTGGCAGCCTCGGCATTGGAGCTCAAGTCCCGCCCAGAGCACATGGTGGCCTGGACAGGCCCCTATCGCGCCACACTCGAATACCTCGAGAGTCGCTTTTCGGAGGACCCGCATCTGGCGAGCGCCATCTCCTTCATTGTGTCGGATTGGGGCGCCAAAGTGTGCGCTTGCTACGACTCGTTTGAAGACGACTTCCGGGAGCGGGATCAAGAGCTAGGCCGACTGGCCTACCGCCTTCGAGAGATGATCCAGGACCGCCGGTGGTTGTCCAACGAGTACTCATTCAAAGACGTCAGCTCCAGCCAAGCCAAGCTATCCTACTCCATCGCCCTCCTGCGATCACAGCTCTGCGAGGCCTTCAGCGGCATTCTGAACATCCTCCTGAATTCGATGGCTAGCGACCAGCCGACCGTGAGGAGCAAGAGCCTCAAGAGTATCAACCAGGTCCTGGAAACTGATCCCTCCATTCTGGATGGCGACTCCGTGGTCATCCAGATGATCCTTCGGTGCTCCAACGATTCGTCCACGCAGGTCCGAGACTCTGCCCTGGGCCTGATCGGCAAGTGTCTCGGCATGCGGCCGGCACTGGAGGAGCGGATGACGGAGACCATTGTCGATCGGTTCTCTGATGCCGGTCCGGGCGTTCGAAAGCGAGCCATGAAGCTGGCAAAGGATATCTATCTTCGCAACAACAACCGGGCCCTTCGCAGCGCCATTGCGAGCGGCCTTCTCCACCGCGTCCAGGATCCGGAAGAAAGCGTGCGGGATCTCGGCCGCCAGATGATCGAGGAGATCTGGTTCACCCCTTTCCACAGCGGCGAAAACTCGACAGCATCTCAGATATCTCTTTCTGACCACGTGTCTCTCATGGTTCAGACCGTCAAACGGGGCAACGTTGCCAGCGTCCTCGACAAGGTCTTGCAGGCCCTGTTGGCCCCCGAGTCAAAATCGGCGCAGGCGTCCATGGAGGTGTGCACCAAACTCGTTGCCAGTATGTTCGACCTGGTCGACAACGGCGATTCCAACGACCCATCCGCTCCGTCTGGGCGGGACGTTCTTCAGGTCTTGATGATCTTCTCCAAGGCCGAGGCTGCGCTTTTCACCTTTGAGCAGCTGCGCCTCCTGAAGCCTCACATCACGAGCATCAGCAGCAGCGAGGATCTGGCTGTCTCGCGTGCGGTGGTTGATATCTACCGCAGGGTTCTCCCCCAGCTCTCGAGCGCACACAGCCAGTTCCTGGCCGATGTGCGCAAGGAATTGCTGCCTGTTGTATCCAAAGTCACACGGGCTCTGCTTGACGACGTCATGGCTTGCCTGTGGATCATCAGCACTTTGCTGGACACCTCGGAGCATCTCGCCAGATTGGTGCTTTCAAGCTTGTCGGCGATTCAGAAGCTGCGCATCCTCAGCCAGAGGGAGCCGCTGGACCAACTCAAGACCCGCCAGTTCGACCGGTATTCGCTCATTGTGGGCATGGCCGGGAAGCACTGCAATCTTGACAGCCATCTGGAGATGTTCCAAAAGGGTTTTCCCAAGTGGAGCGGGGAGACTGTATCGAAGCTCATGGTCGACCTTGTGATTCCTTTCGCTGGCCCCTCGCAGACATTGGACGTCAGAAAAGCAGCACTCGACTCGGTCGGCCTGGTTTGCCAGGCGTCGCCACGGAATTACGTGTCTCCCAATGTCTACACCGCGTTTCAGCAGGTGTTTGACGAGCAGACGCCGGCACTGGAAACCATGATCCTGCGATCTCTCAAAGAATTTTTGTTCATCGAGGAGAAGCGGTCCGAGCAAGCCTCCGAGGCGCCCGCTATCAATGGGGCCAAGTCCGAGAAGAAGCGGGAGCTGACTGTGATTGGAGGCACCAACTATGACGACGTGGCGAGCGCTACAACCCATCGGTTTTTGAAGGAGGTCACCCGCATCGCCACATCCACCCAGGACGACCATGCCTTCCTTGCCGTCGAGGTGCTCGCAAGCATCAACCGGCAAGGTTTGGTGCACCCGAAGGAGACCGGCGTCACCTTCATCACTCTCGAGACCTCGTCAAACCCGCGGATTTCCGAGCTTGCCTTCTTGGAGCACAAGTCCCTCCACGGCAAGCATGAAACCGTCGTCGAGCGCGAGTACGTCAAGGCTATCCAGTCGGCGTTTTCGTACCAGCGAGACATCGCCAAAGACCCGCGCGGCGCCACCATGAACCCCTTCACGCCCAAACTGCACCTGTTGATGGAGGTGCTCAAGATCAGCAAGTCGAAGAACCGCCAGAAGTTCCTCGGCAAGTTCTGCACCCAGGTCGACTTTGACATCTCCAAGCTCGACATCTCCGAGGCAATCCCCCCGCACGTCCAGTACTCCCGCTTCATCGTCGAGAATCTCGTCTTCTTCGAGTACGTCACCGTCGGCGAACTGCACTGCATCGTCGCCGCAATGGAGAAGCTCGTCACCTCGACGGGTGCCACCGTCGCCCAGGCAATCGAGTCTGAAGTCTTCCAGGTCCGCATGGACGCCATCGACTCGCCGCCGCCCCAACCCGCCGAAACAGCCATTGACAACGGGCAGCCGCAACCCGAAACCAATCAACCCGGCCCCGCTGCGCCCGAGCCCACCATCAACCTCCCCCGCCTGCGCCAGCTCACCGCCGCATCCATGATCCTCCTCGCAGTCTGGGAAGTCCGCACCTACCTCCGCCGCCTCTACGGCATGGGCGCCGCCCACCGCCGCGAGAGCAAGGGCAAGCCCCAGTCCAAAGACCTCAGCAAAACCCCCGTCAAAGTCCAGGGCGTCACGGGCGACAAGGTCTGGGAGGAGATCGCGGGGATCATGACTTCCCTCGCGGACCGCGAGCGCATGACGGCCACGTGCAAGGCATTTGTGGAGCTGATGAATGTCGACAAGGAGTTTTTAGTGCCCGCTGAGGAGGACGATGACGGGCTGGATGTGGATGGCGGCGGCGGTGGGGAGGATGGGATGGGTGGGAGTGATGGCGAGGATGATGACCAGCCGCCGTCGGCCGGGAGGGGTAGGAAGCGCAAGTCCCAGGGCGGTGGGGGTGCGGGGCCTAAGAAGAAGGCTAGGTCGGGCTCGCAGGGGCCGAGGAAGAGGGGGAGGCCGAGGAAGAGTGCTGAGGCGGTTGTGCAGCAGCTGCAGCAGGAGGAGGATCTTGATGGGGATGCGGATTGGTTTTGATCTTTTTTTTTCTTTTGTTGGTTGTTTTGGTGGGGGACATGGGGCAATCCCCTTCTTTTTCTTCACTTTGCAGATATGCTTCACATTTTGCGACGGCGGCGCATCACATGGGCTGGCTGGTTGGGACGGTGGGATCAGGCACGGACGGTGTGCTTTGCTGCTGGCATTTTTAATCACTTACCGTATGCTGGACGGAGTGGGGGTTTTCTGCCTGGGCGGCGTTCACCATCATTGTTATTATAACCGGGCACCTGGCAGGAGTTTGCTCTTTTGCTTTGGTCGGGACGGTGGGAGGGGGGGGTGGTTGATACAATTTGGGACTTGGCGGCACATGGCAACAATATGGCGTTCGGGAGGGGTGGGTGAGGGTGGATGGGTGGGTGGATGGGGTTGCGTACATACATATTACATACTAGATGAGATGGGCATTTTATGCATTTTCTCTCTCTCTCTTCTTTCTCTTCTTCTCCACTGAGTCTGTTGCGTGGGAATGTGATTTGATGGGTCTCATGATACCTTTTTCTTGCTGGGTGGGCTGGGTTGGGGTGAGAAGAGAAGGGGGGAGATCAGGGGTGGCTGTTGTTAAGGTGGTTGAGACTGGACGCAGTCTCATGGAAATATCATCGTATATTTGCTCCAGCAACATACAGATCGTGGAGGTCATGGGTTGAGCCGAGATTTGCATCGGGCAACCACTCACTGGATGGTGAACCCAAACGAAAGGTTGTTGTCAACACAGTCCTCGAGAGAAGCATGGACCTCGCAGCCCCGGGCCCCTTCAGGTTCCTTCCCGCACCTTTCAGCCAGGGTTAGATATACAACTTCCCGCACGAACCGATCACCGCCTCTCGCAATCAACCCACCACTCGAGTGGTCAAGCGGCTTTGGGAGGGGGTCAACGGGTGGAGCGTTACTTCCAATAGCTTGCGTCAGATTACACATACCAATTTCTAGTTCCAGAGGCCATCATCAGGCCATAAGTATACCAATGTTTATCACACCCATCTTGGTCCTCCATGTAATCGAGAGCTCAGGTCGAAGCTG
>OUNM010563637.1_pt1 | contig 29660 bp, 35 predicted proteins | sample 1769961 | NCBI WGS metagenome assembly OUNM01 (sample SAMEA3914820, study PRJEB12502) | metagenome | biome: forest; material: soil | place: USA | collected 2012-03-12 | depth 0.3 m | reverse complement strand
GTCTTCTACAATACTATACTTAGCTTTAACGTTCTATACAAAGGTAAACCACTCGCTAATGACCTTTAGATCCTTACACTTAGCCCTTTAATAATCGTATCTACACGTATAACGCATTCGGAGCTCTAGCTAGCGTTTAACGAAGTTATATGCCTAGAGTTTACTAACAAAGGGCGCGTTACATACGCGTAATAGTTGGTTAGCTATATCTTCTACACTACGCAGCTTTAGTAGAAAAGATCGTACATCTAGCTCAAGAACGTATTAAATAATAGCCTTCTCTTCGGAATTAGTGAGCTAGCGCGAGTTAGGCGTAGTATCGCGTCGTATAGGCTAGCTAACGCGTCGGTTGTAAAGAGTAGTATAAGATACAGAATAGATTTTTGACACAGCAAAAAGACTAAGTTTTGGATTCTCACCTACAGCCTTGAGAGCGAGGTTTATTCTTGCTTCACGTGGAATAGAAGACATATTGTACGGCTGAGAAAGCTAGTGTTGAATGTAAGGGAGACGCGTTGTGTGGGAAATTAACCATTCGCTTATATTAACCGTTCGCTTATAAAGCACGTTAGGGTTCAGACAGTGTCGAAGACATGATGAGTGCCATTTGTTCAGAATCGAGGTCAGACGCTTGTAGTCTTCCAATATACCCAGGTAGTTAGCCTTGTCAACATTTGTATCCGAGTGAGACAACTTGGTGGAACTGAGAGCAAGGCATGAACACCAGGTGGGACTCAAGAGAGAGAGTGAATGTAGGTGGGGAAACGCAGGCCCCATCAACAAATTCTGCGCGTGTCCGGCAGCTCGGACTCCAACCCTGCGTCATAAAAAAACAAAACCGCCAATCAGAAGTGCAGCTGGTGCCCTTGCAGCGCACAATCGGGGCATTTAGCGAGCGGGGCAGGCTTGGAGCTCTTGGCCTCCAGACATCGCGAATTTGATATTTGAGAATTGGTGAAGCTGCGAGAGTGAGAGACTGGGAGTGAGTAGCAGCGTGAGCAGCCCAACCTGTCAACGGTCTCACCATGGCTTCCAAAAACCCCGACAGCACCGTCTACCTGACTGAACAAGAGGCCGAGCGCATCCGCAACACGGCCGAGGCGCGCATCAAGAAGTGCTCAGAAGTTGTCGGCCATGCCCGCGAGCCTAGGGACGAAAGGGGGGCCATCAGCCAGGCCACGGGTGCCGCGCTCATGGCTGATATGGGCTCCATGACCGAGACCCAGGGGAGCACACTGCCTGCTCTGGTCGTCGGGCAGCCGTACCCGCCATGCACCGTCCCCCTCAGTGAGCTGCAGCCAATGAAGGTTGCCGATCTCCAGCTCGAGACTCACCACCGCGGCCGCCAACTCACGGTCAAACGAGTAAGCCCAGTTGTGACACTCACCACCCGCTCGTGGACGATGGTGCAGGACGAAGCCGGCGAGACGGAGCGTTTGGAGATGGTCCTGCACAAGACACACCACGGCGAAGACATCGTCGAGTCCACACGCGCCTTCGCCCTCAAAGAGCCCTACTTCACCCTCACCGAAGAGGGCGAACCAACCCTGCGAATCGACCACCCGTCCGACCTAATCATCGACCCGCCTACCACCACCATCGCCGCCCCTCCAGCAGACATCGAGAAGCGTGCCACCTCCCTCAAAACAAAAGGCAACACCGCCCTCTCCTCCAACAACCCCTCCCTTGCTCACACCCACTACACCGCCGCGCTCGCGCTCACCCCCTCCGAAACCCTCACCCGCGATTTGCACCGCAACCGCGCCCACGTCAACCTCCTCCTCGCCCAATACCCCGCCGCCCTCGCCGACGCCGAGGCCGCCTTGATCCCCGCCCCTGCCGACGGCAACCTCGACGCCCCCTCCACCGAGCTCAACGCCAAGTGCTACTTCCGCGCCGGCACAGCCGCTTACAGCCTCGCTCAGTTCAGCCAGGCGCGCGACTTCTTCGCCACCCAGCACAAGCTAATGCCCGCCGACAAGGGTGCAGCGGCCAACCTGGCGCGTGCCGAGGCACGAATCCAGGAGGCCAAGAAGGGGGTGTACGACTTTGCGAGGCTGCGGAAGGGGGTGGCTGCTGGCCGCGTAAGGGTTGATATTGCGAGTTATGACGGGCCGACTGAGGTTAAGGCGAGTAAGGGGATGGGGAACGGGTTGTTTGCCACGAGAGGTTTGGAGAAGGGTGAGGTGGTGATGGTGGAGAAGGCGTTTTGCGTTGTGTGGGGGTATGAGAAGGATGCGATTACAGCTGTGACGTATGATGTGAGGGACAAGAGGATTCGGGTGGCGCCCGTTGGGTTGGAGAAGGCTGTCGTGGCGAAGTTGGAAGCGAATCCGTGCGAGGTTGGGGGGGTGATGGGGTTGTTTTCGGATTGGGATGGCGGAGAGGCGAAGAAGGTGGAGGAAACTGAGGATGGGGTCGTGGTGGATGTGTTCAGGGTGCATGATATCGTGGCGCGCAACGCGTTTGGCGTGGGGAGCGAGAAGGGTGGGGCGGGGAGTGCTGGTCTTTGGGTGCGCGCGGCGTACATCAACCACTCGTGTATCCCCAACACGGAGCGTGAGTTTATCGGGGATGTGATGGTGGTTCGCGCGACCAAGGCCATCGCCGTCGGGGAGGAGATCGTGCACAGCTACGATGAGTCTGGGGATTACGACGCTCGTCAGCGAGCGTTGATGACCACTTGGGGTTTCGAGTGTCGCTGTGCGCTGTGCGTGGTGGAAAAGGGGGAGGACCCCGCTGTGCGGGAGAAGCGCCAGAAGCTGGCCGAGGAAGCGGACGCGCTTGTAAGGGGGCCTGCTGGGCAGAAACTCGCCGTTGTCAAGGCAAAGCGCTTAGCTAAGAAGATTGAGGAGACGTATGACGAGAAAAAGTATAAGGGGCTGCCCCGCCTGGCGGTACGGCCGCTTCAGGAGTGGATTGCGAAGGCGGCCGCGGGGCGATAACGACTGAACATGCCCAAACCAACACAGAGGAGAAAGGCACGGGGGAATGCTATCTAAGAGTTGGTTCTACCTAAGCTATCTAAAGTGAACGAGTGACTGTCGCGATCCCACCTTCCTATCCTTCGTTTCCACCACCTCACCAGAGTGTTCAAACCAGTGTCTAAACCAAAACGCCGAGAACGCCGAACCAGGGGGTCGAAGTCGGAAAGAGGAGCCAGCAGTCGAAGGTAGCAGTCGAAGCCAGCCAGTAGTCGAAGCCAAGGAAACGACCAAAAGAAACACCGAAATACTGTGCTCACGCCTCAGGGGGGATCCAAGGAGTCGACTGGCCGAAGCAAATCCAGGAAAAAAAGCCAACTCTAACGCCAAGTACAGCTTCACCAAACCCCCACCAAATCTACCACTCCACGAGGCACCAGTCAGACCAAAGGTAGTACCTGTTCTTCCTCTCCTTCCTCCTCTTCTCAACGCCGCAGTAACATCTGGAGCGCGGTTAGCGACACCCCACGCACATCAAAAGGCGCAAACCGGTTAGAATTACTCACCCTTCCACCCCCCAACACCAGGAACACACCTCCCTACGCCCCTCCACCCTCCTCTTAGTCTGACCATTCACTATCCACACACCTCCCGTTGAACCACCAGAACCACCGTCGTCCCAATACCGCAGGTCACACTCCTTACACCTCCCTCCACTCCTCCCCCCCCTCCGCCGACGACGATATTCGTCGCTGTCCAGACAACAACAGCCCGTACCCGATTCCATACTCAGCTGACTAACCCGACATCGCACGCTCCCGCATACGCCTCCATGGATCTCGGTGATGCCCGCCATGGCGGTGGTGTACCGCTTGCAGGGCACGTGGCGGCCGGTGCGGGAAGAGACGTGGGAGTGCTCGCAGTACTCGCGAATTGTGGACTCGTGGCCGCAGGCTGTGTGGTGTGCGTAGTATTTGTGGCACATCGTTTTTGTTGCCAATTTCGTGCTTGTCGTTTTGTTGGCGCAAAAGTGTGAAACCGGTTGAGCTGGGAGTGGGTGTATTTGGCGCTGCGGAGTGACGGGGGCGCGGGGGGGCGGATGGATGAGGGTGCCTGAGAGAAGAACCGGAACAGACCAAGAAGACAAAACCCGCCTGGTGTTTGATATGCTCTGGGAATGCGGTGATGTGCTGGTGGTCTTCTGGGGATGCTGGCGGCGGTCTGAACGATTTGGTTGGTTGGGGTTGCTGGCTCTGGCGGAAGACGTGAGAGTTGCCCCTGAAGAGGGAGATGAAGGGCGGCTCGATGGCAAATCTCTAGTGGGATATATACTTTCACATTTTAGTCTTCTTTGACTGCCCATTCTGTATCGTGGTGTGCCTGGAAAAAACCTGCATGACTGCCAGTCCCGTGTCAGTCGAGCTAGCCAGTTTTCCCGGGCCACCGTCCTCGGTCAGCGCCATTAAGGCGGCCAGACCACGTCACACCCTGACGATGGAACCAACAGTCCAATATCTCTTCTCCGTCTAGGCTCTGCTACGGCTAAACTTTCACCTAGACCGCGGGTGGGCTCCACGTTGGCCAACGGCGGGATACTCCTCGTGACTTGGGAGTTAGGAAAGAATGGTGCAGGGGCTCACCGATACTGAGTTCGCATGACTTTCACCGAAGATTGATTTAGAGGAGGCGATGGGGGATGTCCAGTATGTCACGGGTATTAACCGCCGTGCTGGCCCCCATTCCAGGCCCGGTTGGTTGGGATTCCCTAGCGTGGGAGTAGAGACCCAGATGTGGACCCAACTCTCCGTGCTTCCATCTCGCAAGCGTCTATTTTGTAAGGAAACAAGTACCGTACGAAAGAGAGATAACCCCTTGCAACCGCCGCCTAGCTCCCCCATTCTCAGGGCTTTTTGGCGCATGGATACATCTTGTCCACGAGTTCACTCCGAGTCGGAGTTGCAAGCCGGGCTTGACGACGCTTAACGACCTTGTAAGCGCCGGGTGCATGGATTTCTTGTCCCGTTTCCCCATTATCATCGACATTCGAGCAGCCTGTTGTGATTCTGACTGGTCGAAGGATCCTACCATCACAACCCTCGGAAGACAAGGGTTGGAATATCTCGCAGGCAACGCGGCGCCATAGTGTCCGGAGCTGAACACAGAACAGGCATCGAATCAAGACGCCGAATCCGCCGCAGCATCACGTGCCAAGGTGCGTTGCACAGCCCGCTGGCCCTCATCGCTGACGAGGGGCGAGGCTACGCCGAATTCGAACCTAACCATTGCCCTCATTTAACGTTGAAGCACTGAGACGCCATCTTCACCTGCGCAATGTGGTTGATCAACACGCACACGCTGACGCTCAAGTTTTTTATGAGCAGTGAGGGATTACGCTTCGCCATCCTTTCACACACCTGGGGCGATGAAGAGGTCAACTTCCGAGAGATGGGTGCGAGGGGCGAATCCGGACTGCAGAAAGCCGGCTGGGCAAAGATCGTCAAGACTTGCGACATCGCCCGCGACATGTTCGGGCTCGACTACGCCTGGGTAGACACATGCTGCATCGACAAGTCGAGCAGTTCTGAGCTGAGCGAGGCGATCAACTCCATGTTCTCCTGGTACAAAACGGCCGCAGTCTGCGTCGTTTTCCTCGAGGACTTGGAGCTCCCGGCCGATAAAGACTGTAAGCCCGGCAGCATTGGGTTTCGTAATCGCCTGGGCGCGTGCCGGTGGTTCGGCCGGGGCTGGACACTGCAGGAGTTGATTGCGCCGTCGGAGATGGTGTTCTATGATCGCGACTGGGTGCACTTCGGAACCAAAGCCGAGCTGGTCAGCGACTTATCCGAGGTTACCGGAATCGAAAAGAGCATTTTGCGCAACGTCGACCTGCTTTTCACTGCGCACGTCGGCAAGAGGATGTCTTGGGCTGCGTCCAGGCAAACCACAAGAGTCGAGGACCTGGCATACTGCCTGCTTGGCATCTTCGACGTTAATATGCCGCTGTTGTATGGCGAGGGGGAGAAGGCATTCTTGCGGCTTCAGGAGGAAATCGCTCGGTCTAGGAACGACCTCACGCTTTTTGCATGGCTGCAAGATCGCGGCCCTGTTCACGGGCCTGCGTTTCGAGGAATCTTTGCGGCCTCGCCGGCCGAGTTCCGTCATTGCCATAAGCTGAGGGTTCCTGAAGAGCCTTTGCAACAAGACGTGGAGTTCAGCCTCACAAACCGAGGGCTTCGCATCGACAGCAACATCTACGACTCGGACTTCGGTTACCCAAACAGCCTCACGCTGGCCCTTGATTGCCTTGAATACTCGGACTTCCTGCCCGCCATGGGGATATGGATGTGGATCCACATACACCTGACTAAAGTTGGCTCGAGATATGTCAGGGCGCAACCCCAGAACTTTCATCACGTCCATTCACGGCAGCAACAACAACTCCGTGTAGCAACGAAAGACTCGGCCATATACATCGCTCCCACCATCCCGAGCTTTGTAGCGAGAACCATGTCCTCTCACCTCGATGTCGACCTCGTCTACTCCAAGGCTCTCCGTGATCGTGTCGGGCAGCGGGACGTCAGTCACGAGCGCGTACTCCGCTCTGCGGACTTTGAACGAAGCCGTGTGGGCGTCATCACCTCTCCGGAGTGGATTCAACGTCGAGATTTTGTCTTGAAAGATGTTCCCCGCATGTGGCATGCCGATCTCGACCGAGATCTTTACTGGGTAACTCGGTTTACTTCGCAGGGGTTGCAAAACGATCAATTCTGTCATGTGTTTCCGTGTCGGTTTGGTTGGCGTGGTCCGGCAGCACGGATTGCGCTGGTCTGTGGGCTCTCTTGTCTCAACCCAGGTGGCTCGGGTCCCGAGAGCGCACGCTTTCCCTGGGCAGCATTAGTGAACGAAGACGACCCCTCCATCAGCCTCCTTCATCCAGTGGATCTGTCTGCAACGGCGATTTCTCACGAGCAGAAGACCAGACTGCTCCACCGCTACATCTTTGCGCGCTACTCTGATGAGGGGGGTTCATTGCGGTTGGGCGATCTGCCCACAAAAATTAGCATCAGCGATGACAAGCTGACGCGTTTCTGCACAATCACCGCCAAAGTTGTGTTAGGCCTCCAGAGCAAAAATGGCCTTACCATCATGCTTTCCTGCAACAGCTGAGCACCGTTCTAGAACTAGAATACAAGCACCAGGGGTCAGTTTTAGGTGGCTGGATCTTATCGCCCGTGACGCGCAGTTAGATATTGGGATCGCGTATACTAGGAGGCAACGAATGCATCTCCAACATGAACATGCCCCTTAGGAGCTTGTGGCTTTGTATCCTTTACCGAATGAACTATCATCAACCTCATAACGTACAGAGCAAGACTCATTAGGTAGATTACAGCGGATGAAAAAACGCCGAAAACGTGCTCGGCTGACAGCATACGGAGAAATAAAAGAGAAACCCCCATTAATGTCTCACGGCTTCAAGCTGATGCAGCCGTCAGCGCTATCCTCCTGAAATATTCCTCCGAAAATCACACCCTCGTTAATCCCAGCTTCCTGGAAGCCGTTCTTGGTGATATCGCCGACACCGCCGACGGGCTTCTTCAGGACGCCAAAGTGAAACTGGCCTTGTCCGCTGATGTCGTTCTGCAGTACATCTGTGACAGACACAAGGTCATCCTCGCCCCGGGAGAAAAAGACCTCAGTCGTTCTGTGGCCAGGTCAGTACATCCCGACATGTAAGAATCGGGAAGATTGGGCTCCATACAATTTGTCAAAATCCAGCTTCAGGGCAAAGTTGTGGAAGGTGCTGGGCTCAAACGCGGTGCTGAACAGCAGCTTGCCCTGGTTCAGGTTGCCAAAGAGCTGCAGCGTGTTCGGGTCGGCGGTCTTCTGTCCGAGGATCGTTCCCGTCTTGAGCACAAACTGGTTCGTGCTGAAGTCCTTGCTCTCCAGGAACACAAGCTGGTACTCGTGGGAGAGGTTCAGCGGCCGCACCACGTCCTGGAGCACGCTGAAGTGGAGGGTCTTCACACCCTGTGTGCTGGGGTCGCTTCCATCGTTCGACGCCGGGAGGAGCTCGGCACGGCGAAAGCCGACTTGGCCGTTGAAGATGGATTTGTCGCTGATGAGGACTTCGGCTGGTTGGGCCTTGCTGCCGAGGTCGAACTGGCGGTCCGTTAGAAAGGAGCCCATTTGACGCGAGACATGGAACTGTTGGGACGACAAACCAAGGACCCCGCGCCGGCCGGCAGCAGCCTCAGGGCGTCACTAAAGACGAGTCCCTGGCCGAGGACGAACTTCTCGCTGAAGAAGTCGTTCGCCTTATTGAAATCGAGGATGGTCAGATCGGTTGGGACGCGGCCATCAAACTGGAGCTTGCATGTCTGCGCCGCCACCAGAGACGATGCGATCAACGAAAGTGCAAAGGAGAGACGTGGGGAAAGCATTTTCGCGGGAACCTGTCCAAAGAGTGAATGGAAGCCAAGAAATGAATGACGAAAGACAAGATCGATCAACGACTGAAGTTTCCCTTTCCGATGCGATCAGCAAGGACCCTGGGTCTTTTGTACATGCCACGAGGCTCCCTGGGCTCGTTCAAGGGGCATGCCTCATGTTTGCCGTCATCGGCACCACCAGCGTGGAATTTATGCAAGGGGTTTCCCGTTCGATTTTGGTTGGCTGGCCAGTCTACGATCGCCGCATCGCTTGGCGAGCCGTGTAAGATGGTTAAACGGGCTGGTGCTTGCTCCGGGCCGGGGTTTCAGACGGCGAATGCTTGTCTGTGCGGGCCCAGAGATCCGCGACACGGGGCCTCTAAAATTATGAAGGGCCAGCAGGCAGTATTCGTACCGTCAATCACCGTCAAACTCAAGACACGGCCGCACCGCCAGGTTGTTCTTCATTTTGTGTGTGCAACAAGTATCTATTCTGGCTTGGATAAAAAAGCACCCTGGCGCGGGATGGTACCGATGTTAAGCCTGAGTGATCTCCAACACGGTCTTTCCCAACCCGCCCTTCCCGTTATAAACCAACTGACATGCCTCTCTCACCTTGTCGATATCTCTCATGTCCACCCTCGCACCCACCACGGGAAGTAACTTCCCCTCCTCCACATATCCTGTAAGCGTATCCAGATCCTCCTTGTTCGGCTGCAAGAACCAGTACATGTACGTCACACTCCAGCGCCACGCTCGTAGTCTGCGCACCGCGTCCGTTGCGTCCAGGAACAGGCGCGCGAACAAGGGGATTCGAGGATTGTCGGGTCGTTGCATGACGCTGGCCGCCTGGAGGGTCGTAGCAGAGGGTGTCGTGGAGATAGACACAATGCTGCTGGTGGAAGGAGCCATAAGGGAGAGAAACTGCATGGCTTGACCGGTTGTGTCAAAGAGGAAGTCGACGGAGCGTGGGGGGATGATGTCCGACGGATTATGTTTTGTGTAGTCAATAACTGCCAGCCTGGGTCAGCAGAGGAACATCAGAGCAACGTTTGTACGCACCTTGATCTACGACCCCTTCGCCGAGAAGCTCTGGGATCTTTGGAATCTTGGACGTTGAGACCGTGGTGATGACTTTCCCGGCCTTGAACACGTGCTTGGCGATTTGGCAGGCGAACGCTCCGGTGCCGCTTACTAAGCCACAACCGTCAGATCAGTAAAGCCCATGGATGGATACAGGGCACAGCTTACAGCCAGCAGGTATAAAGACCGTTTTCCCTTCCAGTGAGCCGTTATATTTCCTCAGGACCTGCAGCGCCGTGACACCGGCCAGGGGCAGAGATGCAGCGTCGCTGAAGGACAGGTTCTTCGGCTTACGAGCAACGAAGCGCTCCGGGCATTTGGCATACTCACTCCATGCGCCTACCGACAGAGTCAGCTTTTGGTTCTTATAACCCCAACTATCATCATTACCGTAGAGGGGCAGTGTGTATTACCTCGGCCGGTCTCCGGCAACCGCGTGTACACTTCATCGCCGACGCGCAGGTCTTTTACATCTTCCCCAACCTCGGTAACGACACCTGCGGCATCGTACCCAATCTGGTATGGAAATCTTGTAACAACAGCATTAGCGCGGGCTGTTTTTGCAAGGCGATTGTGTACTCACACTTCCTTCCGCACCATCTTGAACACACCACTCGCCTTCTTGACATCGACAGGATTTATGCTCGCAGCGTGAACCCGTATGACGACGTCTGTCTTTTCGGTGACTGTCGGCCGAGGCAGCGTCGACAGTTCATACCGAGATGGGTCGGTGTACGTCGGAGCCGTGACGGAGAGCATTTCCGCTGCCATTGTTGAGGTTGCTAAGCGGTTGAGGTAGAAAAGAGTCTTTACTCGGCGGCATCAGCAGAGAAACAAGCCTAGAGTTAGGTTTTTGTGTTCATCGCCACAGGGGCTTTGATTGGTGAGCAGTGAAGCCAAGATGCCGTGTCTGTCAATCATCCCCTCCACTGTCTTCAGCCTCGGTTGGCCGGGCCGGAGCTTCAGCGGCGTCCGTCGGGGAGACGGAGGGTCTTTTGTCCGAGCAGGCCAGGGTCCAGGCTCCGCAGTCCACCCGGATTGGGGAACCCCCGAGTCGGGTTCCACGTTGCATTGTGTCGACAGGGCGTTTCTCGAGCATTCATTGCTCACTTGGCAAGGCAATATGTCTGACTGTGCTCAAGTATCGTGACTTTTGCGCCGAGGGACTCGTACGTGCTGCAAGTTGGCGCATAAAAAGCGCCGACCCAGAGCTGCTCACACGGCCGAAGTGCTGGGACGAGGCCGAAAAATACGAGGACGCGACACAGCAACGCTGTATCGCACGATAAGATGAGTCGCAAGCCGTCAGTAGTCCAGGACAACCAGGATTCAATTTCGGAACCCGGTACTACACTCGAGAATGATTGCTTTGCACTTGCAACTGGTGCCACCTTGACCTAGAACCATTTTGGAGAGCAATCTCAGGCATCTGGTCGGTCTGGTCGGCAGAGCGAAGCAGGGATCTCCCCTGCTGAATTGCTCAGAGCGAATCCAGCACGCCGGTTCGCCTGCCCCCATCAACAAACGCGACCCCAGCCCTCACAGCCGCACCCCCCAGCCTCAAACCGCGACCGCCGCCCTCATCATCACGGCCCTTTCTGTCGGAATCCTGCGTTGAGGGAAGAAACTTGAGAACAGTCTTGGTCATTATGATGGAACGGAACCAGGATCGGGTGGCCCCCGGCAAACGGAGACAAAGACTAGGGCCAGGACCAGGCCATGAGATCTCCGGCACCCACGATGCTCACCGCCACCATCGTGCCGGCCCTCCCCCGCCATCAACCCCCCTCCTGGAAACCTATCGAGCATTCCAAAATGACGCCGAAAGCATCGAAGTCACCGGCTTCCTCGGCTTCACGCACATCCGATGCCCCACACGCCCGCCGAAGGCTTGTTACTGCGGACGTTATTCACCCCACATCGACTCCCTCGTCGTTGCCATCGATGGCGCGTGCCCGGCTCATGGCACAGATAAGGCCGTCAAGTCGGCCTACGGGGTGTATTTTGGCCCTGACACCCATGGGCAACGAAACATCGCCCGGCGCATCCAAGACAGCCCGGACTATGCCCACACCAGCCAACGCGCCGAGCTTCACGCTGCTCTGGGCGCGCTTCGTGCTGCCAAGCCGTATGTGGCGAACGGCGGACAGTGGCATTGCGAGGAGTGTCCCCAGCCTTGCCCAGTGAATCACCTTGTTGTGAAATCGGATTCCGCCTATTTGGTCAATGCAATGAATGGCCACCTCGAGAAATGGGCGTCAAACGGCTGGAAGACGGCAAACAGGACACCCGTCAAGAACCGTGATTTGTGAGAAGAGATGATCGGCCGGGTTGCGGACCTCGAGGCCATGGGTGCCGTCGTGCAATTTTGGCTGGTTCCCAGGGAGGAGAATCAGGATGCCGATGAACTTGCCAACATCGGCTTGCACGAGGGTTTGGCTGGTGGTTGGTGGTGAGGTTTTTGGCGCTCGGATTTAGCATTGGCGGAGGTCGTGGTCCAGGCGAGAAAACATGATTAGTTAGATGGACAGATCCTAGATGTTCACCCCAAAACATTCCACCATCACGATCAACAACTCTCAAGGAATCTGCGTCAATTTGGAAGCCACTCGGGTCTTTAAGCCGAGCCCGGCACTAAACAACCGTTTTGAAGGCAGCGCTCGAGATTGCGAGCCCGATCCCCTCGGGAAGCTCACGATAAATGCTCATGATTCAACTTCTGATCGGCCCCTGACCCCTAACCCCTAACCCCTATTTAAGGATCCACCCACCAGTCAACAACAGCAGGGCAGCCAAGGTCAAAGAAAACAGCAGGGTGCAAATCGAGGAATCAATCGGGCATAGAAACTAGTTGAAGACAAGCACGGTGGAAAGCAGAGTCCGACTTCTCTTCCCAGAGATTTATAGTAAGCCATCGCAGGCCCCAAGCAGACACCAGCTTCTCCCCATCCTTTCAACGCCGGCATCCGCCTGATCAACACCAAGCACCCCTCATCTCCACCTGTCTCTCTTCCTCACGCCCGAAACCACAACGAAAACGCCCGCAGGACTTTGTACACCAGCCTCGTAGCCGTGTTGGGAGGCTGAGAAGCAACAGGCCGGCCGCCCCATCTGCAAAGGCAAAAGCAGAAAGAGATTGCGACCGAAATAACAACCGCCAAGACGCAGCCGACGATCAACCCTACGTTGCTTCCACCACCAAAGCCCGGAAGAGGTGGCTCTGGCGCCGGCGACGGATCCGCGCTCGGCCAGGGGCTGCTGCAGTTCGGCGCGCAGGTCGTGCCGGCGGCGATCTCGTACTGCACAACAGCCGGCGAGGCGACCAGAACGTCGGAGTTTGGATCAATGGTGGCCATCACGGTCTGGCTAGGGGCTGTTCCGAGGGGCTCGGTGGCTGTCACGGTCCAGGGCGGACCGCCGCGCCCGGGAAGGTTGGGTTGTGTTGCGACGCAGGACGACTGCAGAGCGAGGCCCTTGGGGCTGGCGGATGTTGGGCTGGGAGATGTGTCTTGCCACGTGAAGCCGTATCCGCTGTGGAAAACATGTTGGTCATGATTCTCGTCGAGAGTCTTGGGGTGGGGTTTGGGGTAGCCCACCTTGGACAACAGTACAGCTCCACGGATATTATCTTAGCGTTGTCGACCAAGTTATTGGACCCTGCGCTGGTGTATGACTTGGGGCAGGTTGTGGCTGGGTAGGGCGACTCTGGGAGGCAACCGTCTTGCCCATTGCGGCTGCCGAGGTGGAAAAAGGTGCACAACGTTTGCTCCAAGCCACAGCGTGTTGTCAAGCGATACAAGTCCGTGAGGCAGCCGGGCTGCACCGTCATTGGCCGGTTGATGACATCGGTGGGTGCTGGGGTCGTGCTTGTGATGATGGTTGTAGCCATTTCTCTAAATTCCGCTGTCAGCAAGCATTGTTCGCTGTCCAGTAATCGAGGCCGAGTGTCGGAATGGAGATGAGTCTGGGGGTGCGCCGGGTGGCAAGCGGCGGCCGGTTGATGTAGATTTCATGTGTGTTCATGCAACCGGACGGGAGATATCACCAACAGCCAAGCCGGCTTAATGGTGCCATCAATCTAATCCGGCTCGGCCCGTGTCCCCCTCAAGATGCCGATTCTGTGACTGTCCAAAGGGTAGGTAGTCACCTTTTCTCCCTTCTCTTGTTTGTCACTCGCTGTTCCAAAGACACCGCAGCAAGGCGCCCTGGCCTCGCTTGTCGCGTTGACAGTCGGCGGGGGGGAATGAGAAGAATTTGTTTGACGTGGCGAGATGGTGTGGAAAGACAAGATTTGTTGAGAATTGAGAATTCCCGGTCTTCTCGAGGAAATGAGGACATGGGCGGGACAAGGGAGAAGTCCTGACAGGTGAGGAACCTGGGAAGTGGGAGAAATCAAGATGGAGGGTTCTAGACTGAGTTGGGTGTGGGGGTGATAGAAGTGCAATTCTCGGAGGAAATTGGCCGTACCTATATGAAGAACGAGGTAAGATCTAGAGAAGAAGAGAACTGGTAAATTTGAACGGGGAGAGACGCCCAAGACTTCAAGGTACGTCTCTCTCCACAACTTTGCGGCTGGTACTATCCAGGCGGTCGCCACGTGGAGGCTTGAGAGTCCGATTTCGCCGCCCATAAGAATACTCTGTGCTGTGCTGTGCTGTGCTGTGCAAGGGAAATGAAGGCAAAGAAATATATGTTACTCACAGATTAGTTGGCACCCCAGCCACCCAACCCCCGCTGCAGCGCCTGCAGCGCCGCTTGCGCTGCGCAGTGGCGGAAGACCGCCCGCTAAACGGCCTCTTCGGCCCGAGCCAACTTGGCCTCGGCGACGGCGTCGCCAGCGGCAAAAACCGCGTCTTTGGCGGCGGGGACGGCACGGTGGGCGGAGAGGCCCCGGCCAGACATTGACGCTGCTGCTGCTGTTGTTGTTGTGTTGTTGTTGTTGTTGCTGCTGCTGCTGCTCCTACTGCTGCGATTGCTGCTGTCATTTTTGCTGCTGTTATTGTTGTTATTGTTGTTGTTATTGTTGTTGTTGTGTTGTTGTTGTGGTGGTTGTTGTGGTTGACCTTCCGTTGACTTCGGCATTGAGAAGGTGCGGATTCCCAGGTGTGATTGGACCTCCCCACAAATCATCTCTGTCGTCCTGAGAGGTAGGTACCCTCGAGGTACCATAGCGCGAAACGGTGCCCGGTCAGTCCTACCTAATCAATGACATCCGCACAGTGGAGTCACTGCCTTGGACATTGGGCCTGCTTGGCAAAGAGTCCCTCCCATTCATCCTCAAGCGGCCGCCATTCAGGGCGGCCTAGAAGTTATCCCGAGCGTCTTGAAGCACCTACCCGTCGACTGCAGGCGCGATGCAGAGTCTGGTACTTGCCGAGCTCTGATGGACGAGGCGATCAAGCTGATTCCCTTCACGAGTTGTCGCTAATATGACCTCTACCCAGTTGGCGGACATCGAATCCGCAAGCCCGACGCCTGAACCCCAGGAATTAATCGCGAAGACCCTGACGTCCCCGCCATCGCCCAGCAACTCACAGTTGAGAAGACCCAACGGGAGCGACCCATCTACACACTGCATCCGGAGGAAGTTACAATCCGACAGAGCCGAATCCCGGGCCACCACCACGCGACCGAAGAGGACATGTTTGGCTGCGACGGCAGGTGGGAGGAGGACTCCCACGCTAACTGTTACTCTCAATAAGCGCCGCGGCATCGGGCATGCCGCCGTCGACCTCTGTCGGGGCCCCGGCCCGGCCCTCTAAACAACTACTCGGGCCCAGTCTTCAATATCGATCACAAGGCACACTTTCATGGTGATGGCCATCGCCATGTTGTGGCAGGTTGCCGTTCAAGTCATCCCAGACCATTCTGTCATTATTTACAACCGACCCGGCAGGTTGTGACCTCGGTTTGATGTGGCGTGTCCGCTCCCAAGGCCCAAGTCACGCCGCGGACACCCCCGCCTTCTCTGCTCCTCCTAAACCGCGAGCTGCCCACCCTCCAACTCCTTCACTGTCGCTGCCCATTCAAGACCGTAGTAATTTGATGTTGGTGCCACTACATGCATCTTCGAGCCTCTCCCTCTTCAATGCCACGAGATCCGGTACTCGTCGCACCCCATGGTCATCAGAGAACTGTCTGGTGGCAGCAATTGGTTCCCAACCTGCCTCCTTGCGCTGATGGCCAGGATGAGCAAGGACCACGGACCGAATTGCACCTTGGCTGGTGAAATACGTCTTGAGAGTCCTCGCACACACATTGGGCCCATTTAGCCGTTGGTGAAAAGCAATGTCAAATTAAACTAAGTACCTAAGTACTTAGGCCGAATGCCGCAGATACAGGCATTCGTCCTCTCGAGCTCAAGACTGCAAAAAGCAAAAGACTTCTAAACTCCAACACTGCTAAGACCCCCCGAGTGCGAAACCTTGCCTGCCACGGCGTAAACAAGGGTGAAGAATCCGCAAACATCGAAGCCATAGCATCTCTCCGGCTGTCAAACACCTTCTTGTGCTGACCCAGATTCCAGGAAAGAATTTCTCCGACTCCGAAGCACCGCCTGCCTGAACGCATCGAGGGAGCCCCCTCGATTGTTCCCGGTGCTCTACTCGCTTATCGGAGAAAACTCGCCATCATACGCCTGCTGGGCGTTGGTGCCGCCGGCCGTATCTTCTACCAGAGCACTCACGTCGTCGATAATACTGTCTCGGAAGTTGGCCATGTCGTCTCGCACTTTCTGATCCATCTCGGACCGCACGTTGTCGTTGGTGCAGAGGATCTCGACCTTGCGGGACAGGACGTCGTTGTCGGTCCGCAGGATCTCGACCTGACGGGACTGTTAAAACTGGATCTCTCCGATTGCCTGTTGCAACCGGAGTGCGGGTAGTACCCTTATACTCAACAGGGACATGTCTTCAAGCTGGCGATGGAGTTGATCGAGCTTGGCCTGGTTTTCCATATCCATCGAGCTGCGCATATGCGGTCCGTCGGAGAGCACGCGACGGGGAGATTCCAACGGCCGAGGGCCGTTCCTGTCCGCTTGGGTCTCAAAGGAAAAACTACTCGGCGAGAGGAGGTCGGACTGGCCCACCCAGTCATCGGAGGGGGGGGAGTGCGAGGGGGGCTTCTCCGATTTGCTGGGGGTAACGGTAGGCGAGTCTGTCTGGACGCCCTGATCCGTGGCACTGTTCTTCCTGTCCTTCTCTGCACCTGGGAGTTTTGCCAATTTCGAAGTGAGGCCCTGATTTTGTGCCGCCAAAGCATCCTTCTCTGCATTTACCCGTTGCAGTGTGCCTCGCAGCTTTGCGAGATTGACCGCGAAAGCGCGATTCGCCGCCTCCAGCTCTTCGACACCATTTGATGCCTCCTTTCCTTCGGCCGTCGCAGTCGCCAGCTCCGATTCCAGGTCCTTGATCCTCTGCTTCGAAACTGCCGACTGTTTCTCAAGATCGGCAATCTTGTCCATCAGCTCTTGGTTTGCCACCTGTGACAGTTGGCCTGTTCTCTCCTCTGCCGCCGCCAGTCGAACTGTCTTGTCACTGAGTTCGGCATGCAAGCCTTGGATGCTCTTCTCGGCATCCTCTAGTTGACCTCTCTTTGCCTCAAAATTGGCATTCAGGTTCTCGATGAACTTCTTGCCCACCTGTAGTTGATCTTTCTTTTGTCAAGTTCGGCCTGCAGGGTTTTGTTCGCCATCTCGGCCACATTCAGTCGAACTTGATGCCTACCAAGCGCAGCCTGCAACTCCTTGTTGCTTTTCTCAGCTATCTGTAGTCGAGTTCCCATTGCATTGCTTTCGGCTTTTAGGTCCTGGTTGCGCTTCTTAGCCGCCTCGAGTTGAGTTTCCCGATCGGCGAGCTTGGCTTCGAGCTCCCCAATAGCGCGTTCGGCTTGTGCGGCAATCGCGCTTGCGAAGCTCGTCGTGGATGGCGACGATGTTGAGTTGTTGAGGCCTTGGAGGCCCCTCGACACCAGATTTGTCGAGTTCGAGGTTTTAGTAGGTGAAGGGGGTGTGTTGACTGAGAGATCGAACCGGACTTGTTTTGCCGGGACTGATTCCCCAAACATGTGGGTGGTTGGAGCCGCCTTGAGTGAACCTGGTATGCTGAAAGCGCTCGTGGTCGGCAAGGGCCCAAAGATATCACGAGGAGCTGGGGCAGCCTCGTTAGAGGGGGTCGGAACCAAGGCCGGCTGGGCCTTGAACCTCCCCAACATTCTGGCATGGCTGGAGCTCTGGTCTGCAAGGGCAGTCGGTGAAGGATCGGAGCCATTCGGATTATTGTGCTGTGAGGCCGCCAACTGGCGCGACTCGAGAAGAGCTGCCTGCAAGTCGGTGTCCAAATCATCGCCCTCATCCTCGGGAGAGATAATCGACAGCATGCTGAGTCTGTTGTTTTTGAGAGGCGGCAAGGCATTCTTTTTCTTTCTCTTGGACACTGCCGCGATGTCGCCTGGGTTTGAGACGCTATCGGTCTTGACGTTGCCGGGCTGGATAGCGCTGGGTGGGCGGCTGTCAAGGTTCGAGCGACCAGGCTTCGGGTTGCCAGGCTGTAGGCGGCGAGAAGGGGGTTTGTCGAGCGAGTGGCTTGGCTCGAGTTCACCAGGCGGGGGACTGTCGAGCTGAGGCTTGGGGGGCTGGGGTTTGGCTGGCTGGGGTTGAGCGGGCGGGGGATTGTTGAGTTTAGCGGGCTGGGGGTTGACAGCCTGGAGGGTGGTGGTGGGCTGGGGTTTGGGAACCTGGAGGGTGGTGGTGGGCTGGGGGTTGGGAACCTAGAGCGCGGCAGGCTGCGGATTGGCCGGTTGGGGGTTCGCGAGCTGCTGGTTGCCCGGCGCTGCATGTCCAGCCCCATCCTCCCGCTCATGAAACTCTTTCTGAAATCAGGGCTGTCCAAGTGCGCCCCCTTCCAGAACGGTGTAGACAACCCCCCCTCGAGGTACCACATCAAGTCGGCGGCCTCTAGCTTCGGGCCCAGCTCCTTCGCAACGTCTGGTCCGCTCTTGAGGTCGAGGTAACGAAGCGGTTGAAGTTGTGCCGAAGTCGGCAACCGGGGCATCTGCTTATTCTCATTCCAGACCCCGTCCCATCGGTTGGCTCCCGACTCGTCCTTCTGCTTCGCAATGTCCCCAAGGATTTTCCCCGCCGACTTCCAGATCGTATGATTGCTTGGGCTTCCAAAGTCGGGCTGCGAGCGGTTCAGCTCGTCGATGATGACCTCGGGCGCGTCGAAGTCCTTGAAGTCCTTATTGAAGTTCCAGTGGTACTCCACGTACCGTAGAACAGCGGCATCTTGGCGAATCAAGCCCTCGAGCTTCTCACGAGGGGTGGGCGCCAGCGGCGGGACAGCTGGTTGGCGCGGCCTCTTTCGCTTCGACCCCGAGTCCTTGTCCGCCGAGCTGAGAGGCGAAGACTGGGAATTGCGCCGCTTGTTATGGCCCTTGTTCGGAGTGATGGTGGCCATTTCAGGTCAAGTTTGCGATGTCGGTTTCAGAGGTCGGTTCTAGCTTTAGATGTTAGAAAATCAGACAGTTTTCGACGGCTGGATTTTAAATTGTTTCAAACCTGTGAAAAGAAGAATTTTGATTGCAACAGATGTCGAAAACTCGTAAACACCAAGAAAAGTTTGGTGTTTTGGGGTTGGGAGGTTTGGGAGAGGATGGAACGAAATGGATGAGAGTACCTGGCATTTTTGAGGTCGTGAATTGCGAAGTGGTGGGAAAAACTACAGTGCTAACAAACCGATCAGAATCACCAAACTTTCCAGTTCTTTCCTGAACAATTCACCTCAGCAAACCACCTACCTAAGCACATCCACATCAGCTATTACTCTGTATCGCAATACCGCCGGCCTAAGTTCAGGCGGGCCGACGGCCAGGCGGTCAGTACATCCAATCATTCCAGGCTTTCCCAGACGCGTCTCTGAACCCGGCATTCGATGGAGGGGGGCATCAAGTGGTTCCGGGCAAACCGGAGTTTTCCGTGGGCCGGAGCAGAAGGCTCTGGAGGGCGCAAAGACGGTGTGATTAGGTACAAAACGATACATTTAGTCGTCAGCGCGGGAGAAGTCAAAAGATTAGGTGATAGAGGGGCGGGCTAAGGAACCAGAAAACGGCATGCCTCTCCCCGGGATATGCTTTTCACCCCCCGGCTTGTCGACAAGGATGCTGGGGATCGAGTTGCTGGGCCAGCATCGGACAGATCAACAACTTGTCTCACACAAGATGCGATCGGGCAGCCTTTACTGGCCCATACTGCTGGCATGATCGGCGAAAGCAAAAGGGGTTCGCACGGAAAGTCTCTTCCTTTTCGCACCTTCTCAGACAATCAGCAGATCTGCAAAGAGACAAGCGTCGACAGTCAAAGCCCAGGGTGATTGGCCCGTGTCCTGAGGAAATCGATCGATCGGTCTCGAACAATCAAGAACAGTGAGTGGGTGGGGCGAGGCCTGTCTAATAGACACAGAGAGGAGGGGAGGAGGTCCACACTGGGACCCCCGAGGCTTGTGGCCTCTGATCTTCAACAGGCAGGAATGAAGAGAGATGGCAAAAGTTGAAAAGGGAGAGAGAAGTCGAGTTGGGGTTTCTGGTTGATGAAAAGGGAACGCTGGGCCGTCAGGACGGGGAGGAGTTGATGGAGAAAACTGAGCTTTTCTGCAGTTTTCCTTACCGCGATGAGAACTGCGGTAACTGTCGGCTCGATCAAACTCGGATCTCCTGATCCCGAATAAAGGATGCGGAGAGGAGAGATTGGTTGGGCGGGACGGTGATGGCAGCGACAGTGATGGCCAGAAAGACTTCGTATAATCTTGCGTTTTTCGAGCTGCGGCGGCAGAAAAGACCGTGGACTAGTTGCGGCAGATGCAAAGTCGCGGAGTTTCTGGTGAAGGTAGGCTCGGCGGAATGGATCAAGAATCTAAAGGCAAACGGTCAGTCGAAAGTACGGTTGGCATGGAGAAAGGAATGGGGAAGCGGTCGCGAGGGCGTGATGGATTGGGACGCTGTCGATGGCACTGTCGAGGCGCAGTTTCAGAAATAGCGAAATGGGGGGTGCAGCATCAGAAGTTACAAATAGCTACCGCAGCGGGGCTCTATAGGGGGCAGGTATAGTAGCTGGCAGAGGTATCATAGCTTGAAAAGGTTTGACAGTTTAGTCAGCTAGCCTTCCCAGGTCAACTAGCCTTCCCAGATCAAATAGCCTTCCAGGATTCAACAAGCCTTCCTCACACAAATTAGACCCCCTATACCTGCCCGCCCACCTGCCCGCCCGCCTGCCTACGGTACAGCACTTGCATCCAGCAACCGATTCAACATTTCCTACCGCTACACTATAGGGCTTCCAAGCCACAACACAAAGTCCCAGACCCAGCCGCACCCACTGCCAGACTTACCCTGCCGCACCCACCCTGCCGCACCCTGCCACTACCCGCCCTGCCGTCGCCGCCAGGCAAATCCGCCAATTGAACTAATGATCATGATCGCGGTTGCTTACCTAGTTGATTAATGCAGGCAGCGTTGTTGATGCGGGTGTTGTTGATGCGGGCGGCGTTGATGATGCGGGTGTTGGAGGTCGGGTTGTTTGTTGAAGGTTGAGAGTTCGGGTCTGCTAGTTCAAGTCTCCCAAGTCTTAAGTCCGCCAGTTCTACCAGTTCTATCAGTTCAGGGAAGTTGAACCTCTTGCTCTTGCCATATTCAGCACTCGGTGCCTAAAAATTGGTGGGCAGGCTGGAAGGCTAGTTGATCTGGGAAGGCTAGTTGACCTGGGAAGGCTAGCTGAGTCAGGAATCATACATTGCATTGCAGGAATGCCATGTACCATACCCGCCCTGCCCATTTTCCCACTATGGTAAGTAGGTTCCTGAGGCCATGTTTTTGGCAGCAGTTTCAGGCCTAGCTGCCGTTGATACCGCCAAGTAACAGAAGAATTCTGAAGACCGAGGAAAAAGAAACGGCAATGGCGGTGATTAGTGCAGAGCCGCAATATGGCGGCAAAAAAAAAAAATGATCGACTCAGGCCGTCAACAGCGCCAGTCTGGCACCAGGATGTCGTTGATGAGGGACGCACGTGACGTGACGTCCAGAAACGGCACGAGCCACCAAGCCCACGTGGTCCCTGCCCCCTGGACTCGGTCAATGCCAGTCGCGCGTGGGGGACTGGGGAAATGGTGCGCCGCCCTGCGCAAGCCACTGAGCCACCATTCCAGAATTCTCCCGTAGATAATCCACGGAAACCCCGAAGTCTTGCCAGCCAGCGCAGAGGCCAACGCGCGCGAATCAGACGCGCCGTATTGCGAAGATGGCAAGCGCCTACCCACCACCGCCGTCGACGGACAACAGCGCACCAACGCCCGATCCGGCGCAGCAGGGCCAATTGCACCCCCAGTACACGACCGACTCTGCAGCAGCTGCCGCTGCCGCTGCGGTTGCCGCCGCCCACCATGGCCTCCAGGCCCTCCAGGCCGCCGTGGCCGCTCCGACGCCGGGCCAGTCGCTGAGCCCCGTCACGCCGCAGCATCCGTCGCTCACCGATGCCTCGTATCTGAATGTGGCCGGCTCTACGACAGGGCCGTCGCCCGTCGGCCCCGGCGCCAACCCAAAGGTTACGCGCCTCCGCCGGGCTTGTGACATGTGCAGCCAGCGCAAAGTCAAGGTACGTGCCGATGGGCCAAAACTTGGCCGTTCTACGTGTCTACGTGTCTGCGTGGCCTCAACACGTTAACATTTGCCTCCTTCTATCCAGTGCGACGAGACCCAGCCTTGCCGAGCATGCCGCGAGCTCGGGGTCGACTGCACCTTCAACCGCTCCATGAAGCGGCGTGGTCCGCCGAACAAGCACGCCGAGGCCGCAAAGGCCGCCAAGCAGCAGCGACTCGAGCCAAACATCAGCCCGGGGCCGCACAATGCCGCCGAGACCCTCATTTCGATTGCCGGCGCCCAAGATTCCCAGCAGATCCTCGACGCCGAGTCCATCGCCCCGTGGCCAGTGCTGACCCTTCTGATCGACGACTTCTTCACATACATCCACCCGCTCACGCCCTTCCCCCACGAGCCCACCTTCAGAATGTCCTTCACAGCACGAGAGGACCGCACAAACAGGTCCTTCTTGGCCCTGCTCGCGAGCATGATCAGCTGTCTGGTCGCCTCCTTTCCCCGGACGGCGCGACTGCACCTCAAGGCCCAGCAACACGGCATGCACATGTATCCCAAGGCCATCACCCTGATCGACCGGTGCCGGACCGTTGCCCTCGAGGCTCGCGGCGCTTCGTTCTACAGCAGGGATGACGTCACCGTCTACGATGCCGCCACGAGCTACTTCCTCGGGCTTGCTGCAGCATACACCATGCAGTGGAAGGTGACGCGCCGCTTCGTCGCCGAGGCCATGGCCTTCATCCGGGAGCTGGGCTACCACAAGCCCAGGGACATGGGGTCCTCCATGTTCGGCGTGACCTACCGCGGGCCGTCCTTCAACCACGTCGAGGACCAGCTCGGCAAGCGCATCTTCTGGTGTATGTTTGTGGGGCTACGGTGAGTCTCTTGTCTCTGAAACATGGTGCCATATTGCTGACAGTATTCTAGCTCCATCTACCAGCTCGGCAACCATCAAAGCGACGTGGTTCTTCCTCCGGCAACGCCCAGCGAGCCGTACCCCGAGTTCCCTGTCGAGGTGGACGATCAGTACATCCTTCCCCACCAGATCCTGGGCCAACCCGAAGGCCGGGTCTCGCTCCTCACGGGCTTCAACCAGGGCATCAAGACATACATGACCATGAACGGCTTGGTGAGCGTCGAGCTCTCCTACGGCATATCCACTCTCGCGTTCCACGACCAAAAGGCCATGTTGGACGAGGCGCTGCAAGCAGTCAAGCAGATGATGGAGGGGCTGCCGCGCGAGCTGACCATAGACCTGAACCCCGGGTCCATCAACCCCCATCCCCTGACGAGCCTGCTCCCCACAGGCAACAGCATGTTTGAAGACACCACTGGCGGCCTGCACTGGGGCTCCTTACCCTACCAATCCCTGCCGCAACAGCAGACGACTCCGGACTTCCGCCCCGCCGCCGGCGCGCACCCCGAACGCCGCCGCCTCCTCCAGTATGAAATCCAAAAGGCAAACATCTACGCCTCCCAGCTCGCCACCCGCTCATACAACGTCGAGCGCTACCTCAACCTCCGCGACGCCCACCGCGAGCACGCCCGCGTCCAAGCCGCGCAAGCCTCCTTCGCCGCCTCCCAGCAAAACAACGGCGTCGACCTCTCCACCAGCGCGGGCGGCGCCGACGCCAACAGCGCCAACAAGTCCGTCGCCGCCGCGGCCCTGCACGCCGCCGCCGAGCAGGCCGACCCCATCGACGCCATCATGACCTCGGAGCGCGAGCTCATCGTCCAGCACCTGCTCACCGTGCTCACCTCCATCTCGCAGCGCAGCATGGAGCCCAACGGCGCGTCGCTCATCAACAAGATCCGGCAGGTCGCGAGCACCCTGGTGAATGACGCGCCCGAGCGCAAGGGGCCGGTTGCTGTCAAGGCGCAGGAGTCGTTGAGTCGGTTTGTGGAGATTTTGATGCGGCTGGAGAGGATCCCGCCTGGGGGAGGGGGAGGGGAGGGTGGGGTTGTGGGGCTGGGGCAGGGGGAGGATGAGGAGTTGGAGTTGAGGAATTGGGCGGATTTGAGGGAGCATCAGGCGAGGTTTTTGCAGGGGGGCGGGTTTATGGGGTTGCCTTGATGTGGCTGCCTTGGTTTGTGTGGTGATGGAGGTTCCTTTTCTCGGTGGTTGGGGGTGGGTTAAAATTGCTGGTTGGCGTTTGGAGGCTATACTGATCGCCCCCCTTAACCGTTCGACTGATGCATTCATGCATGGAATGGTCGTGATCTCGGAGTTGTTCCATGACATCCAGCCCGAAGAGTGGCCTGAAGACGGGTTGGTGATCATGACGGGCTGCGCTTTCCCCTTCGAGGGGTTCGCCAGACTTGGTCATGTCGGCCTGATGCTCTTTCCTCAATGAGAGCTGAGGATGCCTAAAGTTTGTGGGGGAGGGCTCATTTTCGAGCAGGGCTTTTTGTCGAGGGTTTTCTGTCGAGTCGCGAATATCTTGAGTTGGTCGAATGTGCAGCGCTGTCGTCGACGCGAAGCTCACAGTTTTCTCGAGACCGTCACCCACCCTATCGCTCATGCACACAATCAAGTCGCCATGAATGAGCCCAATTCCAACCATACGCTTTCGAATCCAGGCGGAGGAGGACAGGCCGAGTTTCCCTGGAACCGCACCATCATCGGACTCCCCTATTTCCCACCGTCCGCCTCGCCCCCTTCTACCCCCCCCCAAGCACTCGACAATGAAGCGGCTGGCGAACTCGACAACGACACGGCATCTCTTTTCGTCCACGCCCCACGGTCCCCCTCCCCGATCGAAGACGAGCCAGCCTTGAGAGAGCGTACGATATGGGTTGCTGGCAGCTTGGCCCCATGGGAGCTCGAACACCGCCAGCCTGAAGCGTATGACTCGGAGCCAGAGAGATGGGCGACTTCTACCCCTCGGCGCCATGGAAGGACACTATCTCCCCTCCCGTACTCCGCCCGCAAGCGCCAGAGAAGATTCTCGACATCTTCCTCGGCGAGCAGCACCGATGACGACGCAGCATCAGTGCATGCCATTGCCCCTGGCTCGCCCCAGGGCCCAAGCTCTCCCCAGTCTTTGAGAAGCACTCGAAGCACTTGCGAAGTCGATGCCCCGCCCTCGGATCCGCACTCACAGCACAGAAATGCCCCCTGGGTCGCGCCAAACACCGGTGAGGAAGATCAGCACGACCACCACAACAAGGGAGGGGTGGCTTGCTGCGGCGACCCCGAAGACGCTAGCAACAAGGTTGACAAGGCCTCGACATGCAATACTCTTCCTCAAGACACCTCCATTGCTACGTCAAGTGTTTCGCATCCTTCTGCCACTGACGAAGATGCGACCTATGTCGACGAAGGTCTCGATGACGATGAGGCGTTTGACGACGAGTTAGAGGACGAGGACTTGCTTGACGCTGCATACGAAGATCGATACGAAGAGGAGGATGTCCTCGACCAACACACCCTCGAAGATACCAGCAGCATTCGTGCCGACGAGGATGAACTTTTCGATGTTGTGACGTCCAGTCCCTCCACCTCAGCCCCCCTCGACGAAGATGCAACTCGCTTCGAAGCTTGTGTCATTGCGTTTTGCAGGTACTTAGTGGAGTATTGCCGCAGCGTTGGTACTCTGTCGGATTTCTCGGCTCTCGGCTCGGAGCAACCCTTTTGTCACTCTGCTTTCGTGCTGCTCATCAAGTCCGAACCAGAAGTTTTGGCGAGGAATGTTCTTTCTATCATTCCCAGCCCTGTCAAGTCTCTTCTCGGTCGGCGAAATCTCTCGGTCAACGATCTGTTTGCTCTCCCCGTCATCCCTCCTCTTTCGAAGAAGATTGGGTGCTACTTGGCTTTGTCAACGAAGGAGGTGGAACTGGACGCTCCCTCTTCAGTCTACCCAACGATACTGATCGACGGCGAGCGCAACGAAGCAGGGGTTTATGCAGGCTCGACGTCGAAGAGTTTTGGGTCTCGAATGGACGAGCACCAAAAGCAAGCCGACAAAAGACACAGTGGGATCATAAACCGCGTGACGAGCTCCAAGCAGTATGTCTTTCGAGGTCGAGATGACGTCCGGACAAGCACCTTCGCCCTAGCTTGTGTTCCGCCGAGCCGTAAGGAAACGGCTAAGTCACTGTCGTTTCTCGTGGAAGCGCTGATGCAAGCTTACCTCAACCTTGTGTCGCCAACCGAAACTATTACGCCATGGCATCGCCCAGCAACATGCCGCTTCATTTCAGCTATGAGGGCGGCATCGGGTCTCGAACCTCCCGATCTAAGCCAGTATCGACTGAATAAGGCTTGGTCCTTGTCCCAAGGCGGCTTCCTGATTCCGAAATCGACCCGGAAGTGTCACGTTTGTGATAAACACGCCAAGCTATTGCGTCTCGCAACTGCAGGTGACATGTTTGGGAAACGGGTTTGCGAAGAACACTACTTCGAGGCGCAACGGGAGGACCCAGTGTGGCTCGCCGGCGGCCCTTGTTGTCGATGCCATCGGCCGCGTGGGAATGGGAAATAGAGATTCCTAGGCCACGGTGCGACCTCGACTTGCAAATCATGCGCCTACAGAGTAGTATTGTTGGTACGGGCAGGGGAACCGGTGCCTTCTGTCGAAGAAGACGCGAACAACCACCGAGGATGTCGCCATTGCGGGATCGGAGAGTGGGAGTTGCCCCTAATCTACAGAAACGGCTACGCTGCTTTTCACGGGGACGGAGAGGCCCGCCGATGCCACGCCTGTTTCATGTATCACGAACGCAATGGTGTCGAACGTCCCTCGGAAGACTGGAGATCAGAGCTCGTCAGCAAGGGCTGCGCAAACTGCTTTGAGCCGGAGCCGGAAAAGCCAACGGTTGCCTGGTTTGGACGTGGAAACGAGCGCCGATGTCCAACATGCATTCAATACCGACGCAATCACAAACAAGAGCGACCAGAATCCCTGTTCGCGGTGCCCCCCCGCCAACCGATGGTTAAAGACGGGTGCAAGAATCCAAACTGCATGCGGACGGAAGAGGAGATGTCGAAGGGTGTATATTCGGGTGACGATAGGCGGTGCGCTCGGTGCCGGATGCATACTAAGGCGCATCCTGGCTATGAATGGCCGGTGAAGGAATCTGGGGTGGTTGTGTTTCATCGCCCTGTTATTAATGTTATTAAGAATGGGTGTGGCAACTGTGGAAAAACCGAAGAAGAGATGGGAGGTCGTGGTGTCGGCTCGGATGGTGATCGAAGGTGCGGTCGTTGCTATAATCATTTTAGGAACTGGGATCGAGAATGGCCCGAGAAGCCTTAGAATGCATCTCGGACCAACGGATGGGTTGCTCTAGTCGACTAGCATTTTACACTTGTTTGACAAATCGGAAAGTCTTTACCAATTTGCGAAAGTCACTATTATTATCACTTTTAGTCTATTGCTAATAAGTTAACGTATCTTATTAGCGAGTGGGCAATATCAGCGAGTGGGCAATTTCCCACGCAACGCGCCACCTCTCTTGTCAACACTAGTTTTCTTCACCATCCAAGATGCCCTCTACTTCAGATGAAAGCAAGGTAATCTTGGCTCTCTAGGCTCTCCAAAACGACAAAAAGCTAAGCGTTCTAGCTGCATCCAAGATCTACAATATCAGCCGGACGACTTTAACCCAACGACGCGCTAGCCAGCTTGCACGACGCGATACTACGCCTAATTCAAAGAAGCTTACCCAATCTGAGGAGGAGGCTATTATTCAATATATTATTGAGCTAGATGCACGATCTTTTCTACCAAAACTATCTAGTATGGAAGATATAGCTAACCACTTGCTACGCGAACGCGATGCGCCTCTTATTAGTCAACTCTGGGCATATCGATTTGTTAAACGCTAGCTAGAGCTCTAAACGCGTTATACGCGTAGGTACGATTACTAGAGGGCTAAGTGCGAAGACCTAAAGGTTATTAGGGAGTGGTTTGCCCTTGTGTAGAACGTTAAAGCTAAGTAACGTGTATTATAAGCGAGTGCACCATATAAGCGAGTGCACCATATAAGCGAGTGCACCACTTTCTACCTCTCTACTAACACTATCGTCAGTTACACCGCAACAACATTAGGAACTAACTATAATTACATCAGAAGCAGCTGAATCAGATGCTTCTGCAACCTCCTAGCAAGTGCGGGCATTATAGCTAGGCTTGCCGCAGACACTATAACACCGAACCTTCGTACGAACCCCCCCTATACTACTACCACCCGACTGCATTTCTTGCACTCCCTCCCCACCTATAGCTCTCTAGCCTAATACATCCTATGCATCCTATATAGCAAGGGACCCTCTAAGCTGTACATACGTCCGTTTGGCTCTCTAGCGCTTATTTAGCGCCTCGTTAGCCTTATAGAGCGAAGAGACCTCTGACCGAAGAAGAGCTACTTCGTATATTACAGCCATCGTACCTCTAGTAAGCTAGTCTATAGCAGTTAACATCGAAGTCAGAGAGCTGTTTTAATGGTTGGCAATGCGAGTCTTAATAAGCGTTGACTACGAGTTAGCTTTTCGAAGGTTATAAGATGTCTAGAAGACCTAAGGTTACGCAATGCTAGGCCGTAAGGTCGGAGGTATTAACGTATAAAGCTTGACATCTAGCTTGGAAAGCACTCTCTCTAGATTGTAAGGCATAAAGCTAGCCTTTATAAAGCCGCCTTAGATATTCCTCTTGGTGATAGAGGCAAAGAAGGCTGCGCGAAAGCTGTAGAGGAACTCGAGCTTGCTTACGTAGTTGATATACATCTGCATTAAGTCTTTAACCTAGCGACTATACGCTTGCTTTAGCGGCCTAAAGCAGCTGACATCGAGTGGCTAGAGCAAGTGCGACGAATGTAGAGGCATGTAGAGAGTGATGATGTTGTTTTGCTAGTAATGGAGCTCGAATTCAGTTGAGTGGTGGCTTTTGTAGCTATCGAGGATTAACAACCTATATTTGCCTTTCGTTTAAGGCGCTATATAGTAGTTAAAGTGCTTGATCTAATCTAGGCCTACCGCATTGGTAGTCCAGCTATTTTTAGTGGTTACGATGCGCTAGTTGGCTAAGAGGTCGTACTTAGTATACTAGTTAGCGAGGTAGTACTGCGTAGCTAAGATGATGAAGGGGAAGATAGTCTATCTAAGGGCATTGACGCCTTATATTACTATTGCCTACTCGCAGTTGTTAAGCTAGGCTAGCTTTGCCTTGTTACAGCTATCTAAGGTTATAACTACTATGCCTATAAAGATGATGCCTATTATAAACCTAGTCTTGTCGAAGTTGTAGATATCGTCTTCTATAATGCTGTACTTAGCCTTAACGTTTTGCATAAAGGCAAACCACTTGCTAATGACCTTTAGATCCTTGCACTTAGCCCTCTAGTAGTCGTATTTACACGTATAATGCGTTTAGAGCTCTAGCTAGCGTTTAACGAAGTTGTATGCTTAGAGCTTGCTAATAAGAGGCGCGTTATATACGTATAATAGTTGGTTAGCTATATCTTCTACACTATATTGTCTTAGTGGAAAAGATCGTGCATTTAGCTTAATGATATATTGAATAATGTCCTTCTCTTTAGAATCGGTAAGCTAGCGCGAGTTAGGCGTAGTATTACGTTATAT
>OUNM010630142.1_pt1 | contig 29733 bp, 30 predicted proteins | sample 1769961 | NCBI WGS metagenome assembly OUNM01 (sample SAMEA3914820, study PRJEB12502) | metagenome | biome: forest; material: soil | place: USA | collected 2012-03-12 | depth 0.3 m | reverse complement strand
GGATGGGAGTAAGGGGGGGGGGTGGGGTGGGGAAGCACTGCAAAAAGTCGAGGACCCAGCCTTTGGTGCCGGGATTGTGGTCCTTCCCTGCATCACATCCCACCCCGACAACCTACTGAGGCCTTCCAAAGGCAAGGTCGTTGCAGAATGGCGGAGAAGTACGAGATATCAAGGGTAAAAGAGACAGGCGGCCGTTGATGAGCCAGAGCAGCTCCCATCTCTCACACGCCCACACAGCAGGGGTTTTGGGTGTGCTGAGCAACCACAGAGCTCCCCGGTCGGAAGCTTTTGTCAACCTCAGATCGGCCAATCAAGAGGCCGCTTCTCCATTGGGCCTACCGATTTGGTCGCTCGTGCCTGCCTGGTGAGGCCCCACTTGACGCACTTGACGCATGGCTCTGCTGCAGGCCTTCAGGCAGGAGGTCCCCCCTGTCATCATCGCAGCTCAGAGGCTGACTGCGGGCAGTTGCTTTCGCAAGCAAGCACACGGCTCTTGGTCGTCCGTACAGAATATGTCACCGCACTTCCTGCTTCCTGCACCGCAGGGCCATCGCCCCGGACGGCCTAGCGTCGCCCGTTGTTCGCCGATCGCCGCCCCGGCGCCGCGCCCCACGGCTCTCATCTGCGTCGTCGTGACTAGGTGTGCAGAGGACAACGCCTCCTTTTTCGTTGTTTTTTCGCTGGAAATTTGGTGGTCGTGCCGCAGGCCCAGAATGCCTCGTGCGGCCGGTTCTGCGGCCGCATCTGGCCGGGCATTTCTGCCGGGTGGGCATCAGGTCAACCTCACGTTATGTATCTGCTAGGCCGGCTTTTCTGGCCGACGCCACCGGCACAGCCCTGTCTCCATTTCTGGACAGTGGGGGGGCCGCCGGGAACCCGAACTCCAACACAACCCAACGTCTCGTACCGCCACCTCGAACCTCACCCTCCCCCTCACCCTCCTGGCCCCGGTCGACCGACCCCCGCTGATCGTTCTTACGTTTCTGTCTTCTCGAAGGTGCAGAAGCCGGCCAGAGCACTCGGCCTACTTGGTCCGAAATCCACCTCTTCTAGAACACCACTTTTGCATTGTCGTCGCTCGGCTGCGCGTCCGGCATGTGTTTTTGTAAGCTCTCCGGCCCCCTAACGCCCGGTTGTTGGGCTCAACTGACTGGTGACGGCACAGAGATGAACACCGGCCAAGGCCGAAGCCAGCAGCTCGCGACCCTGCGTGTTCGTCCTACAACGACGACGGGTTGGGGTGGTTTACCGAGATGGCAGGGTCTCGGTGTCCAGCAATCACAGGAGCACCGAGCCCAACCCACTCGCTCATTCCCCAGTGATGCATATTGCGCCGCGTGTATCCCATGTGTCTCGCCGGCCTTGCTAGGCTTGCCGGGCTTGCTCAATGCGTTGCATGGCGTGGAGCCTTCTCGCACCTTGCCGTTTGAACCAAGCGACCAGCCGGATGGCAGAAACCCAACAACCTGCTCGGGTGTAACTCTGTTGACGGGGCCAGGGCTGCCTGCTTGACACGATACTTCGCGGCTGCGCCTAGGCTGTTGTTGGTAGGCGCGGTGTTTAACGAGCACAGAGGGCAGCATGCGGTCGACCGCACCCCTGGCGATGCCACGACATCTCACAGCTCAGGCAAGCGCCGCGCGAAGGCGATTGAAAGCGGGACCTACATGGTCTTCGGTCTTGGGCCACAGATATGCCAACGTTTTCTGCGGCCTTGTTGTGACGGTGGCGACACTTTGCGTGTGCCTGCCAATCAGGGCAGAATTTAAGCGCCGTCAGCGTTAAAGCCGCTAAGTCGTTCCCGAATGCCACTCAACGACCACCAGACTGATTTGCCCCATCGACCAAGTCATAGCAAAGCAAAGACTGTGTTCCGAAAGCCTTGTTGGGCGGTTCCTCGGGCCTCGCTGTTCGTTGCTGCACGCCGTTCGTTGAGCAACCGGTTCATCACACGCCGGAAAACGTCTTGGTGACCGCCCGAGCACCTCGAGCCCGGTCCCGAGTCTCAACCCCCAAGCAACCCACCAAAAAGCCCGAAGGTGTGCCACGGAATTTGCATTGTGCTGCAGGGTTTCTCCACATTGCTCTTGGTATACGACCCCTTGAGCTGCATGTCTTATGATGAAGGGGTCTTACCACACTTGCGGTCTGGCTTGCGGACCCCCCTGGATGGTGTGTGTCCACGGGAAACTCTGGTCTGGTTGGCGGAGGACCTTTCCGGTCAACCACAGTGCTGTCATGGGGCGCTCGATGACACCCCTCTCCATGGTGTTGTCCCCCCTACCCCCTCGTTTGCCCCAAGCATATGGCGTTGATATCACCAACAGGCCGTTTTGCAGCGAGTGATTATCGACTTGCTTGCTGCAAGATGGAAAGTCCTGCATTTCATCTCCACCCCTGGTAGGTCCTCTGTCATCTCCGGATGTCGCAGCAGCCGGGGTCAGTCTCGTCGCCGACTCCTCGGGGAGCTAAGTACCTTTGAAGTTCCTCGACAGATAACAACACAAGGGCCAAACCGACCTGCTTTCTCCCTCTCTCCTGCATGTCGAAGATGGGTGCCCACCAACATGGGCTAGAATGCACCAACGCTAGTTCTTCTCGTTCACCGGTGGCCTTGCGAGATGGTGCTCCCATTCCAGGAACGGTGTGCTCAAGCGAGCCGCCTCAGGTTTGCTCTCTTTCGGCGAGTCGATGGCCGTCGATGGCCAATGTTCCGGTGTTATTACTCCCCGAGGAACTTCCCCATATGGAACAAGTGTCTCTTGGCCGCGATTGCGGCGGAGATGCTGCCGGGCAAGTATTCGGCGACGTCCGCGTCGCGATACACGAGTGGCTTCGGCCTGAGGGCTGTGGCTGTTGGTGGAACAGGCGAGGAGTGCGGCTGGTGGGTGGGCATCGGCTTTGTCTCTTGACCGAGCGTCCCTTGTTCACGAAACATCCAGTACCAGACGCTTCCGAGATAAGAAATCCGAGGTGTTCTTGTCGATATAAGAGGGCCGAATCGCCTTGGTTACCACTGCCAGACCTCTGAGCTTGAGCTCGTCCGGACGGCTTGGACTGGAGCCCGCTCTCTCACAGCAGCCAAGCCTCGTAGTTGTTTTGACTTGGATGAAAGGAAAAGGATGGACTAACCTATTGGGAGTCCTTACGTGCACATCAAGTCAAGAGTTGCGCTCTTCAAGTTGCTCCGTTCGAGATTTGGGTTGGTTGTCTGGTAATCGCAGCAGATCTCCTTCGGATCTGTGCGCGCAATGCTCCAAGCAGCTTGCGACATGCAGTGGATCGGCTAGCTTCGGATCATCCATCTCCTCACCCAAGCCGAGCGTAAAAACCATCAGCTGGCCAGCGGCTGCTCTGAATCGTGCCATGCGCGTTTATGGCGCGGGTGGGCTGATTGATGGCTGATTGCTGGGAGCGCCCGCCAATCCCAGCAAACCCGCGCGGCAGAACGTTCCGAGCGCATTCGCGGACCGCTCTGCGGTCTGTGGTTGCGGGCTTCCCCGCGCCCCGCAACCCTCGGGACGTCAGTTGACATGTGCGACGCGATGATGGCTCCGAGATATCTTCGCAGGCTTGCCGGCGGGGCCAATCAGTTCATCGCGGCCGAGGCCCGACGTCATGGATACCGCGGCGGGAGCTCCCAGGAACGACAGAGCCGCCCCGGGATACTCCACACATGCTACCGTTGTATCAAAGTCTATCTCGTCTTTGCCTCGATCATTCCACCATGAACTGCGAGTCTCCCGGCGGCGTCTCCCACCCAAGGTGCAAATGCTGCAGAGCGCGCGGATAACCAAGGCACAATCCAGGCTCCTCCTCGACCCCCCGCGCCCTCCTCCGCTCAGACCAATTGGCATCCCACGTGTGGCCGCCTCTCGCCCAGAAATCCTGCGTCGCCTCTCCCTCGTCGAACCCAATCATCAAAGGCGGGGCTCGCTGGGGTGGTTCTGATCATACGCGCCGTGTGAAACGGGTACGTGCGGCGGTTTGGGAGGCGGGATTGACCTTCGGTGCGAAAGCTCTCATGTGAACACATTTGCGGAGCACAAAGAACGAAACCAGGGGGGAGGAGACAAACCCCCCCCCCCCAGCCATTGAGTCCACTCGTGTGTATAAAACACACCTCATCCACCCACTTTCCCCCTCTCTGCTCTTCTGTTCCTTTCTCATCAAACATCCAGCTCTTCCATCTACCATCCCCAACTGCAAAGACCAACCTCGGCTTCCGAACCCCCTCGCCTCCCGCTGCCCAGAAGCCCCGCGCAGGACCAACCGCAACAAACCAAAACAAAGCCGGCGGCACTCACTTCCCACAAAAATGTCGGCCCCAACCCCCGAGCAACTCCGCGAGCTGAGCGGAAAGGTTGTCGACTTCACCCCGGAGATTGCTCAGCGTCGGCCTTCCACCTTCCTCTCGCTGGCCCCCAACACATCCGACTCGTATCCTCGCACCCAGCGGACCAAGCAACCGCTTACCGCCGAGGCGCTCGCCGAAGTTACGAAGGAGGGCGAGGATAGCGCCGAGACAACGAAGCGCCGCACCTCGAGCCTCAGCAGCGATGCCTCCAAGCTCCGCTTCCTCAAGCTCGGCCCCGTCCATTGGGGCGAGCATCAAGACGACAACAAGGCAGACTTCCACGAGGTCGCTGTTGTTGAGTAAGCAGTCCAACTCAAAGCTGCCCGCCACCGACCGACCGGCCGACGACGGCGGGATTGCTTTCTTCCTCTTTTGATTTCCTTCACATCTCCTTCAGATGTGTCACTAGCGATATCACGATGCTATTACGGGCCAACCAAAAATGAGATTTTCCTTCCGGGTTCCCTTCTGGTCCTCCGCTTCCCAGAATTGTTCCATGACATGATGATCCTTTCATGGCGGCGGGGGTCTGATCGCGAGACGGTGTCCACTTCCTGTGGCCGACCTCGCCGGTCCCCCCAAATGATTTACGTACCACTTATTTCCTTGGTGGTCTTTTCGTTCGGCGTTGGCGAGGATGGAAATGGTGGGGGGCAACGCGCCAGCCTGCGGACAACGGACAAGGGTGCCGCCGGCTTAGCCTGTTTCTGTTACACGGAGTTCACGAGAGTGGGGGAGGGGAAGCGGGAGGTTCTTTGTGCTGAGCCAACACCTCGATCGCAAAATGAGAAGAAGATTTTTCCTGCCAAAAGCCTCTAGCGTGCAGGATGGTGTGCCAGTCGATGCCATGGTGTTTGTTGGAGTCTCTCGCAATCAGTTGATCCTCGCCAGCTTGGATTGGCCACCTGCAGACCATCCACCCAACGCACCAATACGCTGCGCAGCGCCTCATGCATGTCGCGTCCGAGAGGGTGGGGAGACAGACGCATGCATGGCATGACAGCATGCTCGGATTCGCGGGGGCTTCTTCTGACGCGCCATGTCCTGACAAGCTGACAGAAAGGGAGGAGGGGATGAGCTGGCCCCGGAGCTGCCGATCCCGTTTCAAGGCGCGCTTTGCCGTATGCGAGATTCGACGACGCCATTTGGTGGGGGGATGTGTGTGATGCAGGCCAAGGCGGCAAACCGCAGATGTTGCCTTGGAGTGCTCGCACAAAGCTTTTGTGCGGGGCTCGGCGGGGAAAAAAGAAAGAGGAGAGGAAAGGGACGGGGGGGATGACGGGGGGGAAAGTCAGGGACGAACGAAAAAAGGGCAGAGACAACCCAGTCTTGGCAGCATTTTCGCAACCTTGAGCTTGGGGGTTTGTGGACTCAAGAGCAATTCGTTTCCATGATTGCTGTCTGATTGGCTGACGAGGCTTCGCAACCTCTTTGCTCTCTGTGCCAAGGAAACGATCGTCCACAGCTCATCAGGCAACACACACTTCCGAACCACCCGAATTATGATAATCCGAGCAGCGATGCCTGTCTTCAACATCTTGAATTGCGGTCTACCTGCCAAGTCGGGCTTGGCATGGGTTAAACAAGCATCACCAGACGCAGTTGATCAGGTCAAACCAATCGTCGCCGGACACAGATCCGCAGAGATCTGGGGGATCTCAGCCCAGATCCAAATCCGTCCCACTTTCCCCGGCCAGTCCGGCAGATCTGGACAGCCCCCGGGCCAGCATGTGTCGTCCCGTCTTGGCGCAGAGCTCGGCAACATCACGAGCCAATTGGTCATTTCCTTGTGTCTCGACTGGTGGGGACTTGGCAGCCTTTCAGCTCTCAAGGTCCCTAACAAGCAATCCTCTTGATTTTGAACTCGGCCGCATCGCCATCAGCACAGACGTCCACGAGCCTGGGAATATCCACCTGCAGAAGTTCACCGCCATCATGTCCTGCATTCCCCCGCCCTCCCTGACCGCGGGACATGCCACAGCCCGCCGTCCCATCACCGCCACCCTCTGAAGCCCCCTCTTCATGAAACCGACACCAAAACGAGGCATGCGCCTCCCTCGCCACCGTCAACTCGGCCTTCTCTAAATCCGGGTCCGTCAACACCACCAGCAACGCCCTCAACGCCAGGTTGTATCCGTCCGTCGAGTAGCCCCTCCCAGGCTCTGGCACGTGAACCCTCAACTTCCGCAGCCCGCCGTCCAGCACCATGGCTTCGAGCACAGGCACCAGGACATACTGCACCATCGCCCCAAACCGCCTCACATTGACCACTACGCTGCGGATCCGCCTCCGCGCGCCGGCCGCATTCGGGTCGGCGAGCAGCTGCAGCGCGGCGCCGAGCTCACGCCCACCCTTCCTCCCACTCCCACTCCCACTTCCAGCAGTAGCACCCGTAGACGCACCTGTAGACGCGAGCTCCAGCACCCGGTTCCGTTGTTTCCTCCCCCACTTAAAAGCCTCCAGATCCAGGTGAAACACATTCCGTCCGTAGTAGATCGCCGCCGCCTCGCGGTACAGGACGGGCGAGGCGAGGAAGAGGTTGACGGGGGGCTCGGCCAGCTCTTCTGCCTCGTCATCGTCATCCTCACCATCGCCGCCACCATGATGACGAGGGGCGACACCACCGGCAGACGGTCCAGGGAGAGCGCGCACGGCCCCGCGAGCGAGCTTGACGAGGATGCCGTAAGGGAACAAGCAGACGTGACAGAGGACCTGCTCGCGGAGTTCGGGTGGGAGGTCGAAGAAATATTCAAAGGTCTGGGGTGCCATGTTCGCTGGGTAATCAACGCGTTTTTATTTGGTAGGCACCGGTGGGCGTTGCTTGTTGATTTCCGCCTGGCGAAGTTGGTAGGTTCAAGAAAGACGCGCTGAACACTGAAACCACTTGAGCTCTGGTGGGGCGAATCGTGCTGCGGGGCAGCGCTGCGATGCCAGCTGTGAGTTCGAATTTGCCTGGGGCAACGTTTGGAGAGCCTCATCACGCATCTGGTTGCCTTCCGAGGCCATATGTCATATATAGTTTTTGATTAACCTCCCTAATCTACATGAAAATACGCCAAAGGGAATTTGGGTCATGAGAATCAAGAGGCAAAGTCCCATCGTCAGCAATCTTTATAGATACCACCCTTGCCGAACTGGCCCTGCGGCGTAACGCAGCTCAAGCCAGATCCCTCTAACTTTTGTGTTCCGTTTCATGAATCACGATGTAAGACGCCTCCCATCATACCGCGGCCCTGCCGTTCTGCCGGTCACTCAATAGCCGCAGAGCGTGGCCTCATAATCCCGTCCAATGCGCCCGTAGTTCTCTGGAAAAGGCCAACCATCCATCCAGCGTCAAGTCATTTACCGCGAAGACATAGCCTTGGTAACCAGCCTCTTAAGAGCAAGCTCCTTCTTCTTGAGGTCCTCAGCCGACGAGTCCTCAATCTCGAGCTGGCCCATGGCCTCGCTGAGAGCCTGCTCAATCTTGTCCTTCTGGCCGCGCTTGAGCTTGAGGGAGAGAGTCGGGTCGGACACGATCTCCTCAACGCGGGAGATGTATGACTCGAGCTGCTGCTTGGCCTCGAAGCGCTTGCTGAAAGCCTCGTCCTTGCTCTTGAACTTCTCGGCGTCTGTACTATGTTAGTAAATTGCTCTTGGCGTCGTTAACTATGAACGCATGCACGAACCGTTGATCATGTTCTCAATCTCGCCCGACGAGAGCTTGCCAACAGAGTTGGAGATGGTGATATTGGCGCTGCGGCCAGAGGTCTTCTCGGTGGCGGTGACCTTGAGGATACCGTTGACGTCGACCTCGAAGACGACCTCAAGGACGGGCTCGCCAGCCTTCATGGGAGGGATGGGAGCAAGGGTGAATTCACCCAGAGAGGTGTTGTCCTCGCAGTTGACGCGCTCACCCTGGAACACGGGGAACTGCACAGTCTGCTGGTTGTCGGCAACGGTGGTGAAGGTCCTCTTCTTGATAGTGGGGACGGTCTGGCCACGGGCAACAACGGGGGCGAAGATGTTGCCCTCCATGGCAACACCCAGGGAAAGGGGAACGACGTCCAGGAGGAGGAGGTCGGCGGTGTCGGCGGAAGTGGCCTTGCCAGAGAGGATACCGGCCTGGACGGCGGCACCGTAGGCGACGGCCTCATCGGGGTTGATGCTCTTCTCGAGCTTCTTGCCGTCGAAGAACTCGCTGAGGAGCTTCTGGATGCGAGGGATACGGGTAGAGCCACCGACAAGGACAATCTCGTCGACCGCCGCCTTCTCAATGCTGGCATCCTTGAGAACCTGGGCAACAGGCTCGAGGGTGCCGGCGAAAGCCTTGGCGTTCAGGTCCTCGAAACGAGCACGGGTGATCTGCATGTTGAAATCCTCGCCGTCGAAGAGAGAGTCGATCTCGATGGTGGTCTGAGCACCGCTCGACAGAGTGCGCTTGGCGCGCTCGCAGGCGGTCCTCAGCCTCCGGAGAGCGCGGGCATCACCAGAGAGATCTAGAGGGCGTTAGTGAAAAGATCCGTCCAATTTGCAGACATATTGTGAAATGGCAATCTCGAGCTCCACGGTTTGCTGAGAACCTTGAGAAGAGAAACAGGAAGGTCTGAGAGATGAATCGAAGACGCCACAGACAGAGAGACAGCGGAAGTAGAAGGAAAACATTCCAAAAAAATAAGAAGACGAAGAAAGAAAGAAAAGCAATAAAAAATCAGGCAAATTGGGGTAAAATTGGGAAACACGAACCTTTTTTCGTCTTACGCGTGAACTCCTTCTTGCAGTGGTCAAGGAGGTTGGTATCGAAGTCCTGGCCACCAAGATGGGTATCACCAGCAGTAGCCTTGACGGTGAAGACACCGCCCTGGATGTTCAGGAGCGAGACATCGAAAGTGCCGCCACCAAGATCGTAGATGAGAACGTTGCGCTCCTTGCTGGACTTGCCAGCGCCGAGGCCGTAGGCGATAGCGGCAGCAGTGGGCTCGTTGATGATACGGAGGATGTTGAGGCCAGAGATGGCACCGGCATCCTTGGTGGCCTGACGCTGGTTGTCGTTGAAGTAGGCCGGGACAGTGATGACGGCCTTCTCAACCTTCTTGCCAAGCTTGACCTCGGCAATCTCCTTCATCTGTTTCGCATGGTGTCAGTGGTTGGCCAGACAGCCAGGGCGTTCTCGGATTACTGACCTTGGTAAGAACCATGGCGGAGATCTCCTGGGGAGAGAAGGTGTGGGTGCTGCCAAGGTACTGGACCTCGACCTTCGGGTTGCCGTCGTCGTCAACGACCTTGAAGGGCCACGACTCCATGTCCTTCTTGACGGTGGGGTCATCGAAGCGGCGGCCGATCAGACGCCTGGAAGCAGAGACTGTCAGCGGGCGGTCGCAGCGGGTGTGCGCCGGGGAGGGGAGCCATACTTGACATCGAAGACGGTGTTCACCGGGTTCATGGCGGCCTGGTTCTTGGCCGCCTCACCAATCAGGCGCTCGTCCTCAGTGAAGGAGACGAACGAGGGCGTGGTGAAGCTACCCTGCTCGTTGGCGATGATCTCGACATTGGTACCCTCGTACGTGGCAACGCAAGAGTAGGTGGTGCCTGTATGTCGCCAGCGTCTGTCAGCGATTGCGCCCAATTTTCGCCCAGCGGCGGGGTCGAGCCAGCCGGAGGAGCAAGAGATGAGCGGCGCGGGGAGGAATTACCGAGATCGATGCCAATGGCACCATCGTAGACTTCGTCCGCCATTGTGAAGATTGGTGTTGTTGAGGGGGAGTCTTGATGCTGAGCTGAATCTGGCGCGCGAAGAGGGAAAGACCGATTCGGCGTGGGGCAGGCTGGACGGTCTTTAAATTTTGAAATTTTCAAATGCGGTGAACTTTTTTTCGTCTCCGCCCAGCCGCCTCCTTCCCCACCAACCCTCCTCATCCAGTTTGGTGGCCCGCTCGGAAAGTTCGTTATCAGCCCCTCCCCGTGACTAAGCACGTGACTCGAAGCACGCAGGACCCTTGTGGCACGGGGTGGCAGGGCGCTAACGGCAAACTGGGCGCCCCGCCACTGGCGAGAACATTGCTTGCTTGTCGCGGATTGTGCGACAGTTGGTTTTGCTCGACCAAAGTTTGCGATCGCAGCTCCCCCCCATCCCGACGTGACCGCCACAACCCACAGACGATATTGCCTGGAGCAACGTCGTTCTTTCCATTTACTGAATCACGAACTGCAGTTGCCCACGTCAGCATTGCCTATAATCAAACCTTCCATCCCCCGAAAACCCGAGCCGGACAGACCTCGAGTCGCATTTTCCCGCTCGTGCAGCGTCTATCCTCTCCATCCCCGAGCCCGGTCAAGACACAGTCCTCGCCGCGCTGTGGACCCAACCACGCGAACCAAACGCCCCTCATTCATCCCGCCACTTCTTCCGCCGACCAACTTCTCCCTCGGCACGTCGGAACTTCTCAAGATGTCGGAACAGGTCGATCTCACCACGATTCCTATCTCGCCTGATGGCGGGAACAACCCAAATGGCGCCGCCGCTGAGGCCGCTGAAGATGGCAAGACTATTACCGTCTTCCACGACAAAGACAACTTCAACGTCAAGCACCCGCTCTCAAACCGATGGACACTCTGGTTTACCAAGCCCGCCAGTGGAAAGGTTCGACCCGCTGCTCGCTGCCCCACCTTGAACACACTATTCTGACAAGCCCCATAGGGTGACAACAACTGGAACGACTTGCTGAAGGAGGTCATCACCTTCGAATCGGTGGAGGAATTCTGGGGCATCTATGTAAGGCATTCCGCCCCGTCTTGCCGAGACCCGTCTCCCTTTCTTTCTGTCCTTGGACTAACCCAGCAATCAGAACAACATCGCGCCAGTCTCTGAACTTGCCCTCAAGTCGGATTACCACCTCTTCAAGGAGGGTGTGCGCCCGGAGTGGGAGGATCCCCAGAATAAGCACGGCGGCAAGTGGTCGTTCCAGTTCAAGGACAAGCGGTCCGTCAACATCGATGAGCTCTGGCTGCATACCATGCTCGGCGCCATCGGCGAGACGCTGGAGGACGAGGAGGATGGCGAGGTGATGGGCGTCGTCGTCAACGTCCGCAAGGCGTTCTACCGTATCGGCGTCTGGACCCGCACCACAGGCCGGCACGTCCCCGGCCGCGGGGATGGCGACATTGCTGGCGGCAAGGGCCGGACGCCCGAGAAGGGTAAGGATATCCTGACGTCTCTTGGCCGTCGGTTCAAGGCCGTCCTCCAGCTGCCGCCCAACGAAATGCTCGAGTTCTCGGGTCACACCGACAGCGCCCATAGCGGCAGCACGCGTGCGAAGGCGAAGATGGTGGTTTAAGCATGGCTGGGACACCATACGCTCCGGAACTTCACCTCGCTGCCGCGCCTTCTCCGCGGCTGGGAGCTAGTGCGACAATCCCGGCAATCGCTCGCGTGTATCCGGGGTTAGTTATGACAAGGCCAGATGCGCATCTCTAGCAGTGGTCACTGGGCGGGTATGAGATATTGCTTCACGACATCTGCCTGGGCTCTCCCGCTGGGAGATACAGGGCTTCAGGACTTGGAACTGAAAACGGTTCTCTGGTTGGGGCATGGTTAAGGATGGGCCAATTATCTGCGTGTTGAGATGCCTACATTTGCTTGCGATGAGCCAAGCACATCAACTAGTCAGTTTAGGGAGGCAAGGCGTTTTGGTAATAACTGGTCGCCGGCTGGCTTTTCATTCCGTGTTGCCCTGTGAAGGCTGTACCACCACCGCTCTAAGCCTCTCATAACCCAAAAATGCTATTATAGTACTGTACTGGACATGTGCTGCTCTGGGCTTTTCTCTATAGTTTGCCCAGTAGGACCCAAAACGACGACGCTGTCTCCTCTCCTTGCTTGTCCCCTAACAATGCTTACAGCTCGTCGCCGCTAAAGTCATCCAGAAAGATATCCTTGACCAGATTCTTCTTGTTGATCTTGCCCATCGCGTTCCTCGGGATATGGTCCACCACCCGGAGCACCTGCGGAATCTTGTAGCTCGCCAAACGTCCCTTCAGCGCCCGCCGCATCTCCAGCGGCGACCATTTTCCTTCGGGCAGTGTCTCCCTATCTAAAATCACCACGGCGCCCACCTTTTGCCCCCATTTCCCACTCGGCACCGCCAGCACGGCAACCTCAGCCACCTGCGGCAGCGCGAGCATCTCTCTCTCCACCTCCAGCGCAGACACCTTCTCCCCTCCACTCTTGATGATGTCGGCGCTGCGCCGGCCCAGGATGAAATACAGCTCCCCGCGGGTCCAGTCCTTCTGACTGGGCGCGTTGCTCTTCCCGGCGCCCTCGACCGCCCTGCGGACGGCCACGTCCCCGGTCTTGAACCACCGGCCGCGGCCGTCCTTGGCGTCGACAAACTCCTTGGCCGTCGCCTCTGGGTTCCGCCAGTACTCGGCAAAGATGGTGGGGCCGCGCAGCTGGATCTCGCCGACGCGCTCGCGGCCGTCGGCGCCGCGCTCGTGGCCGCGCTCGATCACCTGGTGCGTGTCCACGTCGACGAGCCGGGCGTCCACGCCGGGCAGCGGCCAGCCCACGGACCCGTCCACGCGGTCGGCCACGTCGAGCCCGCAGCTCAGCGCCATCCCCACCTCGGTCATGCCGAAGCGCTCCAGGAGCACGTTGCCGCCGCTCAGCTCGGACCAGGCGCGCTTGATGGGCGTCGGCAGCGCGGCGGAGCCCGAGATGGCCAGGCGCAGGTTTGCGGGGGAGACGGCGGCGCGCGTGGCGCTCTGCATGTCCGGCGGGAGAGCCTTGTGGGTGGTGAGGAGGCGGGAGTAGATTGTCGGGACGGCGGTGAAGAAGGTGACTCGCTTGTGGTGGTGCTGGTGGTGGTGGCGGTGGTTGTGGGAGGATTCGGGGTCGGGGGTTTGGTCGGGGGTGAGGAAGGGGGCGGCGAAGCGCCGCCAGACCGCGTCGGCGTTGAAGGGAAAGAGGAATTCGATTGTGCTTCCCGAGAATAAGGGCGTGAAGATGGCGTTGATGGTGCCGTGGATGTGGTGCAGCGGAAGGGTGTGGAGGAGGTGGTCGGAAGGTGAGTACTCCCACGCTTGCAGTAGCGAGCGGGCTTGCGCTGTCATGACAGACTGGGGGAGCAGGACGCCTTTCTGCACCGGTTGGGTTAGTGTTTGCGAGTTGGGGAGACGGCAAGAGGGGACGCTTTACTGGTCGATTGGTTGTGCCAGATGTGTACAGCATCATTCCGGCCGACCCGGGGCCCATCTTCTCCAGAGTGACCTTCTCATGGATGCCGCCGCCCTGGAACTTGGCCAACCGGAGGTATGCGGGTTCGGCATCCAGCTCCGTCTTGAGCACTTCATCCGCCTTGGAAGCAAACTTGGCCGAAGACAGCAGCATCAAGGCCTCGCTGTGGTTCAAGACGTACTGCAGTTCCAACGCGGGGAACGCAGGAGACAGTGGCACGGCGATGGACTTGGCCGCGAGAATGGCTAGGAGGGTGACTTTTGGACGGTAGGTAAGGTTAGTCGCAGCTGGGATCGACGCCGAGATCAGAGAGAGCTCGCGGGAGGGCAGTCGCCGGCTTACCCACATAGTCGTAGCTGTTCTCGACCAGGAACGCAACACGCTCGCCATTGAGGTCGTCCCTCCCGGCAGTCTCGTACAGGCGGTTCCGGACCTTGCACACGTCGCCCAGCAGCTCCCCATAGCGGAAGCGGCGTCCGCTGTTGGAGTGGATGACGACGGTCGAATCCGGGTCATGGCGGGCGATGGCCTCGAAGACGGGCAGCCGGGGTAGTGTCGATGCCATCCTGGCACTGGTAAAGCTGTACGGTGACCGGAGGGGGCGGAGGACGGGGCGGAGGACGGGATGGACGGGGTGAACGGGGTGAACGGGGCGGAGGGGGCGCAGAGCGGTGGGTAGCCGGTTGCCAAAGCTCCTGCCGAGGGTATGGGTAAAGGACATTGGAATTGGGGGGGAGGGGGGCCGAAACGCATGGGGCTTCCCGAACGGCCTTTAAAAGGTGCTTCTCCCGCTGTCTAACGTTCTGGCGGAAACGGGCTCGGCGGGTAACACTTGGACGTGGAGGTACGAGTACCGAATACAGAGATACGGGGTAATATTACGGAGACACGAGAGAATCTCAACCTCACACGCGTCGGCCGACTGATGCCGAGCCCCGAGCGCATCCTACTTCTTTGTCCGAAAACGCCCAGTGAGCAAATCGGGTTTTCCATGTTCGATTTGTGGATCCGGGGGGAACGGGATGGCGCCGCGCAAAGGCCCTCTGTCATTCCGTGCTTGGGAGGGTCGTGTCGGGCATGCGCTTCTGGGCAGCCGGGGCAGGGATTTTAAATTGAAGTTGCGGTGGCGAGCGTGGGGAAATCCCTCTGAGAAGGTGGCTCGGGTGGTGCCTTTTCGGCCCACTTCCCTTGCAGCCGGTTTCACAGGGATTGGAGCGTTGGGATTTTGTCTCATTGGCCATTCCACTGGCAAACGCCCCGCGCTAACGTTTAACGTTACCGTAGCTGCTGCCGGCGATTGATTTGCATCTGCAGTTGCCGACTGACGACACACCACCAGCCCGCGAACCTGTGACCTTCCGTTGGCAGCGACCTTGACGCCGCCGTCTGTTCGAACACTTCGCTCCATGTTTCGCCGAGCCGCCTCTGGTCTCGCCAGAGCCGCCAGGCCGTTTTCCACCATGGCATCACAGACTCCGGTCGAGGACGCGATCAAGCAAAAGGTAGGAACAGGATCTTGTTGACTCTTTCGGAAAGCCATTATGGCCAACTAACGATGTGCCCCGCCAGCTCACCACGGCCCTTCAACCAACCACGCTCGAGATCTACAACGACTCGCATCTCCATGCCCACCACAAGCCGATGCAAGGGGTCACGTCGACCGAGACACACTTCCGACTTGTCATCGCCTCCGACGCCTTCCAGTCGAAAATGCAGCCAGCTCGGCACCGGCTCGTCTACGCTTTGCTAAAGGACGAGCTAGCCCAAGAAGGCGGCATCCACGCTCTACAGCTGCGCACCATGACTCCGGAAGAGGCGGAGAAGAGGCGCGCCCAGGAAGCCGAGGCCGCGTGAGGCAGGTGGACAGTGTGTGAGGCCGTCCCATGAGATGGCCGAACAGCCTGAAGTACGATACCCCCTAGATTGGAGGAAGCGAGATCGTGCGAGATCGATCAAACTGCGCCGATGTATGTGATTGAATACACTGTTCCTTGGCCACTAGTAGACGTGCTGCATAGCGCATGCACGGCCAGCATTCGGCCCGCTGGTGTTTTGCATCAGATCAGGTACATACAGCCTGCGACCAATCGTTTTTCGTTCCGCCATTGCGCAACTCTTCGTTACCCGGCTCATTCCCAAACCATGACGATACAGCATGACTCTGCCCCTATAATCATTCCGGTGTAGGCCCTTCAGGCGCAGAGCTTTGCGTCTTTTTTTGGATCAGATATTTCCTGAAGAAGAGGCCCCGCTGGGCTCGCGATTCCGCATCATTTGCCGCCCTCTTCGGTCGCTTGAATTCCGCACCAGGTTCTCCTGCAGACGGCCCGGCAGAAGCTCGCGGCGCAATCCTGCGTCTGAGCGTTGCCTCTGGTATGCTCTCAGGGTTGCTGATCTGAGAAAGCGCAGTGCTCGGGAAGGGGCTCGCTACAGATAACGAGGCCGTGGTGACCCGTTGTTTCTTCTCGGCTGCCTCGATGACTCGCAACGACGAATCAACCTGAGTCCGCCAAGCCTCGGGGCTGGTAGCATTGGTGCCTGTCCTTGTTTCTATTTTGCCGGCCTCTGCACCGGGCTGGAGAGCTGAAGCCGGCCCAAAAAAATCGGTGTCCCTTTCAACCTGGGAAACAGTCCCTCGAGATTCTCGCATGGGAGGTGCTTCCTCAGCCGTCGAGGCCACATTTGTAGGCGTCTCGCCCTTGCGAATCGTCAGCGCAGGACTCGCGGACAGAACGTCATGCGAAAGACCGTTGTGCTGCGGCGCATGGGCTGTCTCCATTCCGATGGGGGACCGGTTGGCGATTGGCTTCGTCCCTCTCGCCGTATCTGGTGTCTGCCGCGTTGCTCGAGGTTTGGCTTCATCAGCCTTGGATTTTGTGAGTTTTTGTTGTATGACGCGCATTTTCTCGGGATACTGTTGAGGAACATCCCTGATGTTGTCTTTGGTTAGGATGCCCTTGACGAAGAGGGGCCTTGATACGTTCTCGTTGTACCAGTGTATCGCCGGAAGGGCAGGCTGTTTCTGATCTGTGGTGCTGATATAATCGAAATAGTCCCCTGAAAAGACACGCATAAAGTCGTCGTACAGAAACTCGGGGAGAGCCTTGTCTTTTTGGAGCTGCAAGAGACAGAGGGTGCCTCGGAGAAAGTCGTTCACGCTTCCTTGGTAGTCGGGGTAGGCGACTGTGAAGGCGGTGAACGGGACTTGTGATGGTGGTCCGTTCGGTGGGAGGTTGTCAGGGGAATTGCTATCCTCTACGGATAGCATCACCGGCGATGTTTCTGTCGCGCGGTGCATCTCCAGCGCAGGAAGAGGGGGTGACGAGCGCACCACTGAGCTCGATGACCGAGGCAAGGGCGCTGGCCTCACGCCGGGGAGCGCTCTCCGGGACGAGTTTTCATGTTCAATCGGGCCGGAGGCGGCGAACGTGGCGGCGACTGATTTCATAACCCGACGACATTTAGGCTTTGGCGCTGCGATAGGGCTGGTTCGCTCAGCAAGAGTGCATGGAATGATCTGGGCCGAGGGCGGCGTCGGTTCGAGTAAATTCACGGGTCCTCGTTTCCGCGGCTCTGGAGCGTCGGTGAGAGCTCCCGGGACTTCAAGTTCCAGTCCCAGCTCAGATGTGACGCTGCTGCTGGGAGGGAAGTCGGCAAACGCATTCCGGGACACGGTTCTGCCTGTAGTGCGAACACGTCGTTGTTCAGGCGAATCTCGACCTTGAGTGCCCTCAGCTGTGACCGAGTTTTCTTGCTGGTAGGGTCCACGAAGATGCGCCGAAGGTGAGGGCGGCCATGACATGGGGGTGTCGGAATCGGAAAGCTCTTCTGCCTCATGATCCTCATCTCCTGTTCCAAACCTCTTTTGGGGGAGTTCAGCGTCCGCAGCGGTGCTCCGAGCAGGAGAGGAAGGCTGTGGTGAGCGCGCCTCCTCAGCAGTGTGGATGGGAGACGCTGACTCGGGGCGCGGCCTGGGTTGCGTGACATGATGTGCCCTCAAATCTTCCAGCACCCTGGGTGGCACATTCGGAATGCCGCCAGCGGACCAAGCATCCGGGCGATCTAATAGCCTCTGCTGGTCGGAGGGGATCTGGACATATCTGCGGGGGACTTTTGACGGATTTGTGGCGGAGTTGGGCGACCAGGAAGTCCAAATCGGCAGAGCGGCGGAGTCGCCGGCCTTCGCCATGGTGCTTAGGTATTTTGTTGCTGTGGACCGAATAGAAGAGGACCGCTCTGGTAGTTTTGCGCCGCCGGAGCTGCCTGTCGGCTCGGCTCTCCTACTTCATTGCTGCAGTGTTGCACTTTGCTGTTCCTGAGATAGTACACGGTGCTGCTGTCAGGGGAGATGCCTTTTGGATGGGATGTGTCAAAGGGCCATGTTTGTGTCCGCGGTGATTTCTCGTGGGGCTTCACTTTGCCTCCATGCGGAAAGACAAGACAAGGCAAAGATTCGCGTCGAGTGCAACACGCCACTGGCGGACGTGGGACGCATCACGACGCCAGGTCACATGAGCGACCCACATTCACCCCACCAAGCCGGAAGAAAACGAGGGGACCCTGGCGAGCCTGGATGCAGATAAGGTTAATCAGTGCATTTTCTGTAGCGCTCGCTGCCTGCCTGTGACGCCATGCCCCAACAAGGCCCCTGGAGTCGCCTGAGAGCCAGAAGGCAGCGATCATCTCCCGCCTTCACATTCAAGACCGCGAGGGAGTCTCACCACCACAAAGTCATCGGCACGCAACATAGGGGTTTAAAAAAAAACCTCTATCACTCTTCTCATCGATTTTGAGGCGTGTTGGATGCGGTGGGGTTTCTGCCCTGCGCCGCGTCTTTGCCGTCCCCTCCCCCAAGCTGTTCGCACCCTCGCAGCGACTTCAAACCAACACCGCACCTCAGCGCAGCACTCGCGGACTCGGCCTCGATTCCGACCTCAACCTTGACCTCGACCTCGATACTCGGAATGCCCATCCGCGCTCTTGTTCGTCGCCGAAACTCCTCCCTCGACCACCCGTGCCCCCAACCCGCAAAGCATGCGCTCTGATTCCGCGAGCCGGGCCGCGTCGCAAACAGCCGCCCGCCACCGTGACTGAAGCCCAACTACGATGGCCAACCCTAGCGGGCTCAGACCTCCGTCTCTAGGCCCGTCGGTGCCCCCATCCCCGGTCGATGCCCGACCACGCCGCGATTCCACAGCGTCGCTTTCCGTGTCCTCCCATGTCGACAGGGAACAGCTTGCCCTTGCACTCGACAAGATCCACACATCGGCCAGCCAGTCGGGGGTTTTGACCACCTTTAACGACTTTGCTCCTCCCCCGGGCTCGCTGCCATCCTCGGAAAATAAGGCGACTGCGGGGGACCTAGTTCAGCAGGGACTGAGTGGCTTGTATACGCGGTTCAAGGAGGCTGTCAGCGCTGTCGGCAAGAGCTCTACGCACGATGTGGTGGATGATGCCAACAGCCATGATGGCGCCTTTTCCCGAAAAAACGCCAACGCCACCCCCGGCGTATTCAAGACATCCCCTCTCCCGTGGGGTGAAAGCGGCGCTACACATTCCACCTTCGAGTCCGCCACATCATCCGATATGCCAACATCGGGCCTGTCCTCAGCCGGCGTCATGACCTCCGAGTCGCAGACAACTGCTCCACAATCTTCAAAAGCCTCTTCTATGACTACCGCATCTGTCCCGAAAACCCCCTCTCCGAGCCTCCAGAATCTGCCAAAGATCGCAAAGACAGCCGCACCAACCACGGCAAACACCGCCCTTGACCCGGTTACAGTCCAGGGGTTGGTTGATATCGATGCTGCCAGGGGCGGGACGGCTCGTGTGGAAGACCTGCCCAACCGGACTGCAGGTCGTAGAAGCATAAGCAAACCAGCAGGCACGACACCAAGCCCGAATCTTTCCGGGAAAGCCAGCTTAGACAGCGTAGTCACCGGTGACCGAACCGTACTTTCGAACCGGGCGCGGAGGGATGACACGGTCAGCATGGACGGGAGCACCGACACGCCGCGAAGTCCGGTCCAACCGCTGGCCGAAGCCCGTGTTTCGTTTTCTTCGTCCCGCCTCACCCCCATGGATATCACGAGAAAGCCGGCAGTGATCGACCGCATCGCTGCTTCTAGAGCCCGAAGCCACTCGAGATCCTCGTCAATGGAGCCCGGCGCTGCCGAAGCCAGCCCCATCAGCACCTCAGCTCATAGTTCCGTGTACCATGACTCCTTCACGCATAATGAACGGCCGCAGATGCTGCAATCGGGCATGATGAAAATCCCAGGCACAACCACCAACGAAGGGGCCCCCGAGGTTGTGAACGCGAGGCTAGAGCGGATGAGAAAGCAGGTGCTGAGCAAGGAGTTCTGGATGGCCGATGAGACCTGCAAAGAGTGTTTTCTTTGCGGTGACCCCTTCACGGCCTTCCGGCGCAAACACCACTGCCGGACATGTGGCTGCATCTTCGACTCGAAATGCACGTCCAACATTTCAGGCCAGAAATTCGGCGTCCAAGGGACCCTTCGGGTCTGTAAAACCTGCCTGAATGTCATCAATCGCCGTTATGACAGCGGCTCCGATGATTCGGCCGACGAATCGTATCTTCCTGCCATTTTCCGCGCCAGCCATCAGCCGAAGCTCACTCCTGCGCTGGCCAAGCAGCGAACCGACGACGAAGCAAGCATGTCAGAGCGTACTGAGCAGACAGATGATGCCAGAACCGCTATCACGCCGATGATGGCCATCCCAGCGACGAGGCGAGTAGGAGAGAATAACCGCCATTCGGCCATCTTGGAGATCGACATGCCGCAGCTTAGTCGGCCCGGCTCGTCCCGGTCATTGAAATCTCTTTCGGCAAGCCGGCCACAGTCTTCGGGCCACCGCCGCCACCATTCCAAGCACACTCTTCTAGCAAGACTCAAGGCTCCCGCAGAGGACAGGGCTCCGTTCCGTGCGCCCGCCAGTGACGATTTGGGCAAGAAGTCGAACGTCAACGCTTTCCATGCTGACAACATCATCGACCCGGAGCTGGCAGATTACATGTCTGACGAGTCGACCGAGGATGAACAGATGAGCAGCATCTTTGCCACCATGGACGGCGGCGACTTTCAACCAGCCAGTCTAGATCCCGGTCGAGCAAACTTCGGCACCTATCTGAGTGCGGGGAGGAAGCACCGGTTTCGCCAGGGCGAGAAGAGCATCAGCGGGCTCAGCCACGTGAGCCGTGGCTACGAGGAGGGCAGTGGGCTTCAGAATCTACCCATTCACGCACGCCTACCGCGCAGGAGGAACCTCAGCATCGCAAGCGTCAGCGTCCACCATCTACGCTCTCCACGGCCAAAGTCCGCGGTTCTCAAAGGCGCCACTGCTTCGACTGACGCCCTGTCCATCTTTGACGGCGGCATCGAAGGACCCGGGGCAACCCGGAGTGATTCAATACGTCAAGGAAACTCCACGGCGGACGGTCTGAATCCCGCGAGCCTCCAGCACGTAAAGAAGCTCTTTCGGCAGCTCCTTCAAGATGCCGAGATTCCCAACCCCGCGAGCTGGGAGAAGGTCCTGATTCCCATTCTTGACCAGTGCTCTGACGATGTCGACCCAGACATTCGGAACGGGGACGACATGGACTTACGGCACTGGGTGAAACTAAAGAGGATACCGGGTGGCAAACCCAGCGATACCGCCTACATTCATGGGGTGGTTTTCACCAAGAATCTTGCCCTCAAGAGCATGCCACGCAAAATCCGCAATCCGCGGATAGTCATCATCACTTTCCCTCTCGAGTACCAGCGCCACCCGGAGCAGCATTTTATGAGCTTGCAGCCGGTCATCGAGCAGGAGAAGGAGTATTTGAGGATGGTCGTCAATCGGATCCTCAATCTGGAGCCCCACGTGCTGCTGGTCGAGAAGAGCGTGGCCGGGCTTGCCCTGCAGTATCTTTCCGAGGCCAACATCGCTGTCGCTTACAACGTCAAGCCGTCTGTGCTCGAAGCCGTGGCGCGCATTGTAAACATGCCCGTCATTTCGTCGATGGACATGCTTAGTCTGGGTGCCCGGGTGGGCGTGAGCGAGAGCTTTGAGGTCAAGACCTTTGTGAACAACGAGATCAGGGGGAAGAAGAAAACGTACATCTTCATATCCGGCTGCCCGAAAGACCGTGGCTGCACTGTTGCGCTTCGCGGTGCATCGACCGAGATCCTCTCTCGCATGAAGCGTATCACCGAGTTCATGGTCTATGTCGTTTACAATCTGAAGTTGGAGTCATGTCTGATGCGCGACGAATTCGTTCAGATCCCCTCAGAGGATGCACTGCCGGCGCCGTCCACCATCTCGCCGGGGAAGCTGCCTGACGATCACCTCCTTCTACCTGCTGGTGCAAGCGACGATCCCTCCACCAACCGTCCCGCCATCCTCATTACACGGCAGAGTACAGAGAGCGAGGTCATTTTGCACACCGACAAGGCTGCAGCTGACACGGCCGACCCCGAGCCCTCTTGCGCTGAATCAACTGCTCCGTCCTCTTCAGAGCCAGACCAGAAGTCGGCATCCATGCATGAGTTGCATTCGCACGGCCAGGTGCCCGACGACATACCCTTGGCAACCTTTCACAGCGACACAGTAGTCAAGTACGAGACCAGACTTCTGTCTGGATCGCCATTTGTCAAGTTCAAGCAACCCTACCTGCTGATGAGGGCGCGGGAGCAAGAGAGGCGTGCGATCTACCTTCAATGGCTTCTGCAACAGGAGCAAGTGGAGGGGGAGGTTGAGGACGAGAAGCGACCTCCAGAGCCTTTTCAACTGATCAAGCCGGAAATGGTTCTCGGGGTTGAGCAGAAGGCTTCCCGCAAGGTCATGGAAGTTCTCCATGCCGTCCACCTCGCCGAGTATGACAAGGCCATGCACAGCTTTCGAACACAAGCGAGGCAGTGGGAGGCGTACATACACGGGAGCCTGGATCTTTTTGACCCATACTCTCACCAAAATATCGTCGTTCTCTACTCGGTCACTTGCACCGCGACAAAAATACCATGCTCGGAGCCCAGTCTTGTCGCCATCGAGTTCTACAATGAACATCCCGACCTTCACGGGAACATGGACCAGGATTGCACTTTGGGTCAGTACATCGAAGACATTTGCGAGGGTGCCGAGTTTGTGTGCCACTCCAACGGATGTGACCGGAAGATGCATGAGCATCACCGCACATACGTTCACGACAACGCCCGCCTCACCATCATCTTGGAGACTTCTCCGGCCTGGCCTGAGAACTTCCCGGAGAAACCCCAAGAGAGAGACGGCGACAATGATGGTACCGGGATTTGCATGTGGAACTACTGCAAGCACTGCAAGAAGCACTTCGGACTGATGCCCATGTCTGTTAGCACCTGGAAGTACTCTTTCGGAAAATACCTTGAGCTGTCGTTCTGGAGCAGGGGACTCCAGCTGAATCCTCAAACGGAGTGTCCACACGACCACCAGAAGGACCACATCCGGTTCTTTTACTATCTGCACCGCGACATCGCAGTCAGGGTGCACTACGATCCTATCGATCTCTATGAGATCATTGTACCGCGTACGAGGATCACTTGGAATGTGGACTACGACCTGAAATTCAAGAACGACATCTTCATTCGAGCGGAGGACCGTTGGAACCGTTTCATGAGTTCGGTCAGAGCCAGGCTCAAGAGCATCCGGATCGACAGCGTACTTCCAGAGAAAGCAGAGGCCTGTAAGGCTGAGGTCGAAGCTCTCAACAAAAAGGCACAGGAAGACCAACCAGAGTTGGTTCGCGCTCTTCAGGACGCATACATGAGCTCGAAATACTACGAGGTTATTCCACTCAATACCGTCATCCGCGAGATGCTCGAGAAGGTGACTGATTGGGATGCCGCGTTTGCCACCTTCGAAGCCGAATTTCTCTCCGACAAGGACGTTCGCCAGTTGACTATCATCCAACTGAAGAAGATGTTTACGGATCACGAGTCCAAGGAGTCGCTTCCGAGCACCGATGGAACCGCCTCGGTTGCGTCCGAGTCAGAAGATAAAACGACCCCCGCTGCCTCTCCGCCTGGAGTTTCCGAAGCCGACGAGAAGTCGTCTCAGCCCTTGGATGGCGATTCCAATGTGCCTCATGAGACCCTACTCTCTCCGACACTGCAAGCTGACCTCGTGCCGAAAGAAGGAGCCCTGGCGGAGGTGGGAGAACTCCCGGAGAGAGTTGAACGCCCGGACCTTGTACCCCCAAGTTCGCCAACATTGACGAAGAGCGCCCCGCATGCTGGTCTTGAAGCAATCAAGCTGCCCAACGAACGGCCGCAGAGCGCGGCGCCTGCTTCTGCTTCCACGTTTCCCCTTGTAGCGCAAGCGAGTACCTTGCCGCCTCCGCTCCCAAATCAACTCTCATTGACGGAGAAAGTTGAACAATTGCGCCGAGAGCAGCGAACTCTGGCAAACGACTCAACTGGCTCAGGTTCTGGCGGCGAGAATACTACTGAGATCCAGCGGCCTACGGCAGAACGTGTCGCTGCGAGGCGAGCGGGCATGGCAGTGTCGCCCCCAATAGTTCGCGCAATATCTCAGCCGGCAGCGACATTACCGAGGACACAATCTGCCATTGGCAAACTCCTGAAGGAGCAAAAGACACAGGATGGGGGAGCCGAGGCGCAAAAGGCAGCAGCGGACGGGACGCTGAAAGGAGACAAAAAGTTCACCGACCGAATTGGTCTTGGGGCCCTGAAGAGCCATCGTAAGGCAGTGCCTTCTGGGATTCCGCGATACGTCCACAAGAGGGATTCAAAGGTCTCGACTTTGGCACGCCATTTTGAGCAGCTGAGCCGAGAATTCGAAAAGGAAAGGATGAAGGACCGCAAGCAGCGTGCGGCTAAGATGCATCACAATCGAGCGTTCTTACCGCGTTCTTCGACCAAGACCATCGTCGAAGTATACAAAGATGTGGACCAGGCCGTACAAGAGCCAGGGCCGTTAGACGACGACCATGTTCCGGACAGAGAACGGAACGACAAGCAGACAGGGGAGGCCTCCTCCGCGCGAGATGCGGTCCCCGCTGAGTCGCTGCAAATCCAGCGTTCAAAAACGGAGTCCAGCCTACCACGGGAAACGCCGTCGCGATCATCGCAGCCAGACGAAAGTGTGGCGCAAACCGAGGCCGAAGAGAGCCGGCAAGAAAGCCGGGCCGAGTCTGACGACGAAGGCGCAGAAAGCGATGTCGATAGTGGTGCCATCACCCTTGATGATATCTTGCCGGATGTGAAGGAGATTGCCGATTCCCTGGAGCCAAACGAAGAACTCCAGGAGGAGCTGCCGAGGCATCAGAAAAAGAGTCTCATGACTATGCTAACCAACTTCTGGGCTGAGCGGTCTGCGAGCAGCTGGCCTCAGCTGGAATACCCCATCAACGCGACGGACCACATCTTCTTCGACTCGGACGTGATAATCAAGGAGCACGAGCCAAGCTCTCTCGTTGCCTTCGCTCTCGATTCAGAAGATTACAGATCAAAGCTTGCCAAAATTCGGCAGAAGTGGGACATGCCAGTCCAGCTAGACACGGACGATAGCAGCGACGACCTGGAGATGAAAGGTCCACAGACATCCAATCCGGAAGCCGCCAAACAGACAAAAGCCAGCCACTACAACACAGAGCTTGAGAAGAGCCTGCTTCGGCCCACTGGGATGCACGTGAAATACCAGTTTGCCGAAGGGTCAGCGAGGATGACATGCCAAATCTTCTACGCCGAGCAGTTTGATGCGCTCCGGCGCAAGTGTGGTGTGGCTGACCGCTTCGTCGAGTCCCTCTCGCGGTGCTTGAACTGGGATTCCAAGGGAGGCAAGACAAAATCGGTCTTCTTGAAGACGCTGGATGAACGATTTATCCTGAAGTCTTTGTCGCCGAGCGAGACATCGTCATTTCTCCGATTCGCCCCCGACTACTTCAGCATCATGTCCGAGGCGCTCTTCCACGACCTTCCCTCGGTGATTGCCAAGATGTTTGGCTTCTTCCGCGTCTCCATCAAGAACCCACTCACCAATACCGAGATCAAACTCGACCTCCTAGTCATGGAGAATTTGTTCTACGACCGCTGCCCGAGCCGCACGTTTGACCTCAAGGGCTCTATGCGCAACCGCAAAATCCAATCGACAGGCGAGCAGAACGAGGTGCTTCTCGATGAGAACATGGTCGAGTACATCTACGAGTCTCCTCTGTTTGCGCGGGAACACTCAAAGCGGCTACTGCGGGCATCGGTGTTCAACGACACGCTGTTTTTGGCGAAGCAGGACGTGATGGACTACTCGCTCATGGTCGCCGTCGACGAGGTGAAGAAGGAGATCGCGGTAGGCATTATTGATTGCATCCGGACCTACACGTGGGATAAGCAGCTCGAGAGCTGGATCAAGAATCGCGGGTTTGCAGGCGGCGGCCGGAACAGACCAACGGTGACGAGCCCGAGGGAGTATAAGAGCCGATTTAGAGAGGCTATGGCGAGGTATGGGAATCTTGTCAACCATTTCGCTCGAGATGTGGAGGGTTTGGCTAACAGCTGCATGGCAGGTACATTCTGCAATCTCCCAACTGCTGGCACACTTTTGGGAACCGACAGGCTCCGAACACGCCTGGCACTCCAAGGCCTCGGTTTGAGGAAGATATCTGATGAGTTTCACGCTCAAAGAAGACCATTTGGCCACCACCGCCTCCCTTGCTCAAGGTGTGGCGAGCAACAATGTGGCCGAATGGCGTCATTTCGCGTGGCATCGCGATGATTTGATGGGTTTCTCTCAATCGTTTCTTGGATCGGCGTAGAGGATGAGGTTGTAACGCGGACAACCGCGTTTCGTCAGTGATGGTATTTTGGTGTTTGGGAGGCTGGGATACTGATGCATTAGCGTTGGCAGATTAGACGGCATACGTGTTGGATTTAATCATGAATGGCATTTACGATGCTTTTGATGCGAAGGAAACATTGACTTTACGACTAAAGATATTGCCAATAACGCCACTCCTATTGATAACAAGCACACACTGGACCACCAGGCACGGGACAACCCATCTTAGCCATGTGGCGTATTTCCAACTGGCAATGCTTCATCATCCTCCATCCCAGTCATCGGCACATCATCAACCTCTTCGTTCGCTCCCCCGCTCTCCTTATCTTCTAAAGGATCCCAGCTCTTCGGGATGTGTTTAGAGTCGACAGGCGGCAGCCCGCAGCCCGATTCTGAACAGGGGCAGGAAAAGGGGTTGAGTCTTCCCAGGGTGTCACTCCAGAAGCCCTGGTCCGAAGTGTTTGGGCCCAAAGCTACCATATCTGTTAGCATTCTTCCTTTCCGTTCATAAAGGCGATAAACCAAGAAGAAAAGACGGAGAAAGAACTCACCCATCCCCGCCATTTCCATAACTCGATTCTTCAACGCGTCCCTCTGCAGTCGCGTATCCCCAAAGGCGAAGATAGCCGGACCGGATCGGAACTCCACCTTGCCGTTGCCATACGGCTGTAACTTGGGCCGCATATACCGCTTGTCAATCGGGTCCATCGCTTCCGGGTCATAGGTCATGGCTGGATCCAGGCCCTCGTCATCCTTGACGGCGCGCTCGGCTCTCTCGGAAAGGTAGCCTGTGTCAAGGGGCCAGCGGTCCAGGAAGAAAAACTGCCGCCGCTTGGCCTGGCCTCGCGCCGCGAGGGAGGCCCAGTCCCAACTGTGGTCGCGCACGAGCACGGCTTGGGGGTTGCCGTCGCCGTCGAAATACTTTTGCAAGCGGCCGGGAGCGAGCATGGTCTTGTTGGCGCTGAGTTCGTCGATGATGTTGGTGCGGATGAGGTCGAGCTCCTCCGGGGTTGGCTCGGGATTGGCGGCTTGAAGGTCAGCGCAGGCTTCCTCCCAAATGTTGATGGTTTTGCGGACGTGTTTTTGGATTGGCGAGCTTCGAGTGCTGCCACGAGTCCGGCTGGCGTTCTCTCGCTCGAGCACGGCGATGGTGTAGCGGAGTCGGAAGGCGAGGGAGACAAAGAAGTTCCAGATAGCGCTGCCTTCTTTGATGTCTGGTTTCTGGCCCCCTTGGATGATACGATCCCAGTCTGAGAAGTACCCCAAGGAGTAGCTGGGGCGGTTGCGATCCTCAATTCCCGTCGGCCAAAGCACGCGGTGTTCTGGGAAGTATTCGGGGACAGGCCGCCCGACGACCCCGTAGCGTGTAGGGTCGAGGTTGAATCTGTGTCCAACCTGTTAGCGCGACCTGTCAAGGCGTAGGGTTCTGTGTATCTTACCTCACATGCCCACTGTCTTTCATCCTGTCCAGCCAGGCGCAAGCATCATATGGATGAAACTCGCACCTGGTAACCGCACTGCTGCCCGTCCCGGCATTCAAAACCTTCAGGAGATCCTCGACGCTAACCTTAGCATCATGCTGGCTAAACAAACCCTCGGGATTCCCGTCATCTAGCAGCCTCTGAACCCTCGCAGCAAAGATGAGGAAGAGTCTGTACTTGTCCTTGGGGGTGTCCGGCACAAACCGCCCGGTCCAATTCTTGCCGTTGACGCACTCACCAGCCAGAAACTTCAGCCACTTCACGTCGTCCAGGTCCAGACACCTGGGCTCTGACCGCTGCCCAGCCTCCTCCCATTCATCGGCCGCCAAATCCACCCCTTCCGGCACGACATAGTGCGGAAACCTGCTCTCTTCCTCCCCTTCCAGCAGGCTACGCACTGCATTCAACAGTGGTCTCGGCGTCCGGCGCTCGGCGGCCTTGAGCATTTCTGCAGTCGTGTAGCACTGCTTCAACAAGTCCCGCCTCGCCTGGGCATCAAGGTCAACCAGGCGCGAAACGAGGGGGTCGCCATTGACAAAGCTCTTCGGCAACGTCACCCAGTCAGGGTCCCGTCCGTACTTGTCCTCGCCCCGCAACCACGCTACCTCGCGCATCATCTTCATTTTCTTCAGCTCCTCCCGGTAGGAGACCGTGTACGGCATTGTCTCGAGCTCCTGGGGAAGTTGGGACTGATCTAGACTCGGCGGTGTCCACTGCAGGCCATCGGCGCTTTCACGCGCTTTGCGAAGCGTGGCAGCGGGGGTGGCGAGGATGGCCCGGCGCCAGGAGGTGTTGAGTTGGCTTGGAAGGTTTGTGGGAACGGCCCGGAGGACTTGCTGGAGTCCTGCGCGACGGGCTCCGCGCTCTACGACCCAACTCTGTGCACCATCTGCGGGAGGGGCCACGTTCTCTCCACGAGAGGAGGAGTCAAAAGACTGGGCCTCGATGTAAGCCAGATTGGCTTGCTCCAAGGGCCCCTCGGCGTCTGCGGGGATGGCATCCAGATCTTGGCTGGCTGCTATGCGCTGCCACCATTTCTTCCCGTCCTCGACAAACTTGTCGTAGAATTGATGGTTGCCAAGCCCTTCCATGGAAAACCTGTTCATAGCATTCAATGGCCGTGGGGTGATTGATCTCGGAAGCAGGTTGCTTCCGCCGGGGGCGCTTGTCGTCCTGTTCAGGCGTGTCGACCTCGGTGGGGTCTGCGGCGGCTTCTTGAACACCACCGGTGTAGGGTCATAGTGGTGTTTCTCGAAGAGCGCATGTGCCTTGGCCCTGGTGACTGCATCGTCGAACATGGCCTGCGTCTCTTGGCTGGCATTGTCCAGCTGATGCCTGTCGTCGTCATGCTTGAGCCAGTGCAGGTAATCCGATATTTCGGTAAACCTGGCCTCCCAGCTTATGCAGCGATCAACATCCTCCTCGGTCAGGAAGTTGATGACGGTTTCGAGACGCGCTGCGAGAGGGGGCTGTCGTCCACCCTTATACCAAGAGCTGGCCCTCCAGTCAGATCCGGTCGAATCCGCCATCCCATACAGAAGGTTTCGGTTGTCTGTTCTGGGCACGGGTTGGACGGACTGCCGCGGCCTTCGGATTGCACCGGGAAGTTGCTCAGTCTCTTCATGGGACGTTCGTGGAAAAGCGGAAGGAGTGGCAGCTTGCACGGGCTGATCGGAGGCGCTTGGGGAAGCGGTAGAAGCAGTCGCTTGTGCGGTTTGGTTGGAAGCAGGCTGCGCACTCGATGCTTGACGCCGAGGCCTCTTTTTCCCCTGAAGAGCATGCAGGCGGCCAATCATGGCTTCTGTGACCTGGTCGTCCTCTTCTTCATCCTCGCCCTCGTCTTCGTCCTCCTC
>OUNM010291040.1_pt1 | contig 29840 bp, 17 predicted proteins | sample 1769961 | NCBI WGS metagenome assembly OUNM01 (sample SAMEA3914820, study PRJEB12502) | metagenome | biome: forest; material: soil | place: USA | collected 2012-03-12 | depth 0.3 m | reverse complement strand
GTGCTGCTGCACTGCACCAGGAGCTGCGAAAGACACAGGGCGAAAAACAGGCGGAGCAGACGAACGGGTGAGGTCATGGGTGAGCGCCATTAATTAACCATACTTTATATTTCACTCCAAGGTTTTCGTGTGGGGAAACCATTGGCCGTGCTATGCAGTCGGCATGCTGATTTCGGAACTCTTCTATTCCGTCCAAGGCGAAGGCACGCTGCTGGGCACGCCTTCGGTGTTTGTGCGCACCAGTAGCTGCAACCTGCGCTGCGCATGGTGCGACACGCCCTATGCCTCCTGGCGACCGGAGGGCACGGAGATGAGTGTGGATGAGCTGCTGGCCCAGGTGAACGCCCACCCTACCCGCTTCGTGGTGGTCACTGGTGGCGAACCGATGATCGCCAAGGACATGCCTGCGCTGCTGGCGGCTTTGCGTGCGGCAGGCAAGCACATCACCATCGAGACCGCCGGCACGATCGCCCCCCAAGGCGTGGCCTGCGACCTGGCCTCGATCAGCCCCAAGCTGAGCAACTCCACGCCGTCGCTTGAGAAAGCCGGCGAGGCCTGGCATGGGCGCCATGAACGCACGCGCCTGCAGCCTGAGGTGCTGCGTGAGTGGTGCACCTCGTACGACTACCAGCTCAAATTCGTCATCTCCGGTGAAGCTGATCTCGCCGAGCTGGAGATGGTGATCGGCTCCATTGGCCTGCCCATTCCGCCGGAGAAGGTTTTGCTCATGCCCGAAGGCACCAGCGCCGAGGCCATCCGCTCGCGCAATGAGCTGCTGGTGGAGTGCTGCAAGGCGCGCGGCTATCGCTACAGCCCGCGGTTGCACATTGATTTGTTTGGCAACAAACGCGGGACATGAGAAACCTTGAGGCTGTCAGCCAAAGCTCTTCAAGGCTTGCTCAACGCAGCGTGCATTTTTGAACCCAACCACCACGCTTCGCTCCCGTGGATCTTGTGCATGGAGCTGTCAAAGTCCGTCGCATAGCTGTAGCACATCGCCGACTCTGTCACATTCCATAGCAGCGGGCCTGTTACCTTGGGATGCTTGTCACACGCATGCGCAACCGCCTGGACGAATTTATCAGCCAGGTGCTTGTTAATTACACTGTCGTCCTCCAGGGCAGCCCTGGCCATGTTGAAATAAAAACCCATGGATGGAAGCGATGCATAAATCACTTTGTTGGCCTTCTGGATGTCGTCAGGATTGTCAGAGTTCAACAGCGTGGTCAGGCCAGCCATCTCCTGGCTTCGGGCTTCAAAACTCTCGGGCGCCGAAACAGCCTTGCGCGGCTGGTCCGCCGCTGGCTCCAAATCTTTGGAACCACGCTCTGCCGTTCGCCCATGGGCGGGCAGCAAGCATAGGGAAGCAAAAAGGATGATCCGCCTTTTCAGCTTGGTTTTCATGGCCTTGCTATATACGGGTAAGGTGCTGTGGTTTCACGCCTCAGTTTTGGGCAGAAGTTTCGCCACAAATCCCAGCAGGCTGACGACGACGAGCCCTAGCACGGCCCAGAGCCACCAGGGGGTGGCGGCGGACTCATTGCTGGCGATGGCGGCGGGGCCAGGTTTGAGCTTTTCCTCAGCGCCAAGCGTGGCAGGCACGGAGCTGGCGGCGCGCAGATCGTTTTCTACCAGGCTCAAATCATAGCGCGGAGTTGCGGCCTGGGGGTTGCTGTAGCAGAGGTGCACAGGCGCAGGGCTGGTGGTTTTGAAGAGCAGCTCCACCACGGGGATTTGGGCCGTGATCGTGTCCACCTGTACGGGGGCGTTGTCGCCGTTGTTGGTTTCCAGCAGCAGGGTGTCGGCCTGTGGTCTGACATAGAAGTCCATTTTCAGCGGGCGGGCATCGCCTGGCTTTTGATCCCAGGAGCCAGAAGCGAGCTGAGAACTGAAAGTGCGGCCGTCCAAATCGCGCATGGGCTGGCTGAGCGTGAAGGAGCGGCTGAAGAGCGGCGTGCCGGAGGTGACAACCAGTTGTTTCACGGGCAGCCCGGCCAGCGGCAGCTTCAACTCCCAACGGCCCAGGGCGGGCTGCTTTGGGTCGGGAGCCGGCTTGAAATTCAGCGGCAGCTCGCGTGTCCGGGCTGTCTTTTGCAGCAGGTAGGGCAGTTGGCGGCCGCCTTGAACCACCCGCAGGTCAGCAAACCCGGAGGACGCATGGGCCAGGGTTTCGGCATCCAGTTCCACCCGCCAGACGCCAGGACTGGCAGCGGTGACAGGTTTGCGCGCAGCCCAGCCATTCAAATCGATGACCGCACCTGCGCTGCCGGTTTCCGGCAGGGCTGCGGCGGCATCAAAGGCGGGATTCGCGGCAAGGGAAGAAGGCGGAGGGGTGACGACCGCACCGAGGCGCAGGTTTTCCGCCAGAGCCGCCACATCGTAACGAGGAGCGTGGGCGGCGGGATTGCCAGTATAGAGCGTCCAGACGCCAGGAACGTCCACATAGAACGCGATGTTCAAGGGCTGCCGGACGGCTTTCGCACTTTCGACGGCCAGGGGCGGGCTGTCACCATTGTCGATATCGATGACCAGGGCGGATGCCTGCACCTGCTTGTTAACGGCGAGCTCCAATGCGGATGTTTCGCGCCCTTCCACAGACAGGTGGAACAGCGTGGCGCTCGCGATGACCTCCTTGTCCACCAGCACTTGCACCTGCCGGTGGAACACAGGCGTGGAAATGTGGAGCTCGAGTGAACGGACCCACAAGTTCGCTGCTGGCAGGGACATGGTAAGCCGGGTATGGCCGGGCAGCTCTTCGCGTTTCTGAAGATCGAGATCCAGGGACTCGAGGGGAGCGATGGACCTCCGTGCTTCCACCAGAGCCTGGGTGAAAACCACGGGCGGGGTGCGCGAATCATCGATCAACACCCGCAAGTGTTTCCATTCTCCGACCGGAAGGGGCAGCCGCAGGCGGCTGGAACCGTCAGCCTGGCGAAAGAGCAGTTCATCAACCGCCAGGGGCTGCCATTGCGCCCCGTCGTTGGAGCCCTGCACGGTGGCGGATTTGACAAAAACCGGGGTGCTGGTCACGAGCGTCACCGACAGCAGAGGCCGGTCCTGGGCGGGATCAATCTCCAGCACGGTGCGGTTCGCCTCCTGGCGGACATGAAAGGAGGCTGCAGGCTGCTCGCTGGGTGCAGCATCGCGCGGCCACTCGATCGCGTAAGGCGTCTCCACACCTTGGGGATTCACCAGCCGCAGGTCTTCAAGCCCGGGCTGGGATGCACCGACGATGCGGTGAGACAGCCCGAGCACCACTGGGTGAGTGGTTTTCAGCTCCACCTTCTGCGCCTGTTTCCAGGCCGCATGGGGATCGCCCTGGGCGGGCAAAGGCACGGCGGCAAGGCAGCAGGCGGCGGCGGTGAGTTTAACAAGTGTTTTCATACTTTTCCGGCCTTGTCGTCGTTGAAGTGGCGCTGGTAGAGGAAGGAGGCGGCCAGTGCGATGAGGGCCACGGCCATCAAGGCACCGATGCGGTAGATGCTGTCGATGCTGGCCAGGTCGTGGAAGAACAGCTTTAACAGAGTGACCACCAGCAGGCCGATGCCGGCATAGCGCGAGGGTTTGCTGTGCTTCCAGAAGCCGAGCACGAGCAGCGCCAGGGCGAAGAGACCCCAGCCAATGCTGTAGCTCATGTCGCGCGCCAGGTTGCCGGCAAAGTCAAAGGTGACAAAGCGCCCGCCCGCGGGGGTGAAAGCATCGGCGATCTCGATGTTCATGAGCAGGAAAAGCAGCACGCCGCCGAGGGCGGTGAGAATCCCGCTCCAATCAGAGCCCGCTGGCTGGCCACCGGGCCTGCGCATGAGCCCGGCCGCGACGAACTGGGCCAGGGCCACCAGGCCATAGGCATAGAGGAACCAGTTCCACACCGGCACGCTGCCGCGGGTAGCATAGGTGAGCACGGCGGGATTCAGCGCCAGCCGGGCAAAGGCACCGATGAGCAGCGCAGCGCCGGTGTAGTACAGCCCTTTGTGCGGCACACGGCGGAAGAGCCAGACCAGCGCAGCGCCTTCCATCGCCCAGCCGATGGTGAGCCACTGGCGGTCGAACTGGATGGGGAAAATGAGCGTGATGAACAGCAGGGCCGTGCCGCCGTACCAGGCGAGCTGGCTGAGCCGCGCTGGGTTGTCCGCTCCATGCAGCCGCAGCACGCCGATGAGGCTGAGCAGCGCGGGCAGGGCAAAGGCGGCGGGCACCAGGCCCATCATCGGGTTCGGCCAGACCAGATGGATCACATCATGCACGAGGGCAAAGGTAGCGATGTTTGCCACGGCGGCGGCGATCCAGGGGAGGCGCGCCTGCTCCAGCGCCTTGCGGAAGGCAAACGGGAAAATCATGAACAGGGCCTGGAAGCCCAGGTACCAAAGCAGCGGCTGCACCGGTTCAGCGCGGTTAAAATGAGCGGCATGCCACACGTACTCCAGCCCCAGGATGCACAGGACGGCCGCCAACGACAGGGCGTGCACCCGCGAAATCTTCACCAGCCCGAGCAGGAACAGGCAGAGCAGCAGGCCCACGCCGAAGAGCGGCGCGGGATTGAGCACAGGCAACTGCACCGCCGCCATCATGAGCAGGCCAAAAGGCAGCACGGCGGACACCACAGGCAATGATGCGGCGAATGGCTCGGGCTTGTCCGCACCGGCGAGGCTGCGGTGCGCCAGGTAGCAGCCCGCGCCAATGAACACCAGGGCAAAGCCTGCCACGACGATCAGGAATTCATCCAAACTGCCGGCAGCCGGTGAGGTGAGACCCAGCAGCCACGCGGCCGCGCCCAGCAGGGTGAGCACCACCGCGGCCAGCACGGGCAGCACGCGCTTCGTAGCCAGCGCCAGGCCGATCATGAGCAGGTTGGTCGCCAGCAGGGCCGGCCACACGATGAACGACACCTGGTGCAGCACCAGCACCGGCAGCAGCCCGAGAATCAGAACGAGCAGCAGCATCCACTGCGCCACGCCCAGGGCCTGGCCAGGGTGCCGCCGCTGCCACAGCACGCCAAAGGCTGTCTGCATAAGCCCGAAGATGAGGTAGATGACCAGGGCCGCGGGCAGCGACGTGGCCGACAGGTGGAAGGCCGTCCATGCCAGCAGATGCAGGAAGGTGAGACACGTCATCACACCCGCGCCGGCCTTGGCCCGGGGCTGCAGCCAGGCGGCCCACAACCCGCAGCCGTACACCGGCAGCACCAGGGAGTAGAGCAGCTCCGGCCGGTGCTTCAGCACCATGTGATGGTCCAGCAGGGCGAAGGTGGCTGACAGGGAGACGGCGCACAACCCCAGTGCTGACCAGGCGGGCCAGACATTGTCTTGATCCCTGGCCCGCAGCCAGAACACACCGGCGGCAAACAGGGCTGCAAAGCCGACGTACACCGCGATGATGATCCACGGCCCGCTGCCGGTGACGTAGGGCTCGCCAAAGCCAAAGCGCTGCAACCAGCCGTCTTGCAGCAGGGCTGTGCCGGCCACCGCCAGGGCGGTGAGATGCCCCCAGCGCTGACGTCTTGCCACCGCCAGCAAGCCCACATCCAGCAGCGCGATGTAACCGAACAGCCCCAGGGGATTGTCCTGCCCCGTGCTGCAAAGGATGGGCGTGAGGAAGCCGCCCACCATGCCCAGCACCGCCACCACCTGCGCATTCATCCGCACCGCCAGCAGGAAGGCCACCACCGTGACCAGCGACATGACCCCAAACGTTGTGGCATCGTTGAAGGCGGCGAAGTGATACAACGCATGGGACGCGAAAGTGACGCCATAGAGCACCAGCACGCCGGTGGCGCACAACGTCTGCCCCATCACCTGGTAAGCCTTGCGGCGATGCGTCACCGCGCCTGCCACCAGCAGGCCCATGCCGGTGAGGAAGCCGATGGCGATGCGCAGTTCAGGCGAGATGAGGTTCCGCTCAAACGCGTACTTCACAAAGAAGATCACCCCGAGGAACAAGGCCAGCCCGCCCACCCAGGCGAACAGCTTGGTGCCCAGGAACTGCTCCATGTTGAGGGGCTTTGCAGGCAGCGGCGGCACAGGGGGAGGCCCTGCCGGTGTGGGGGACGAAGGCGGCGTTGGCAAAGGCGCAGGCCGGGGCGGCAAGGGCGGCGGCATGAGGGGCACCGGTGGCGCCACCAGCGGCCGCGGCGCTGCCTGGGCTGCAGGTGCGGGCGGGACGGAAGGAACGGCAGCCAGCTCAGAAGCAGCGATGACAATGGGGCCCGGTTCCGCCACCTTGGGCACCAGGGGTTTCTGGACCGGCATGGACGGGCGGCCACCTGCCTCCAGTTCCGCCAGGCGTTCGAAAGCCCGGCTCAATCTCTCGTTCACGATCCGCAGTTCCTCGCGCAACCGCTGCTCGACATTCGCGACCTCCCGCCGCGCACCGGACGCACTGGCCATGGCGATGAAAGGAGTGATCAACAAGGCCAGAAGCAGGAGGACTCCGATGAGAATGACAGTTTCCATGACAGTGGGGCGGAGGGTGGTTTTCCGCGTGGCACCAATGATGCATGAAAGTGTTCGCCAGGGGAATTGATATGCTTTGATCTTCCATTGAGGCAGTGAATAGGCTGCCATCAGTCCAAGCGATGAACGTCCACCACCTCGAGCTCTTCTACTATGTGGCCAAGCACGGCGGCGTGAGCGCCGCGGCGCGGCAGATTCCCTATGGCATCCAGCAGCCGGCGATCAGCGCGCAGATCTTGCAGCTTGAGGACTCGCTGGGGCTCACCTTGTTCCAGCGCCGGCCGTTTCAGCTCACGGCGGAAGGCCAGGCGCTGTACGACCACATCTGCCCCTTCTTCAACGGCCTGCCGGTGCTGGAGCAGCGGTTGCGCGGCGGTGCCGAAACCCGCCTGCGCATCGCCGCGCCAGAGATCGTGCAGCGCGAATACCTGGCCCAGCTCATGGCACGAATGCGCAAGCGGGTGCCGCAGTTCCATTTTGTGCTCATGAACGGGCGGCAGAACGAAATCGAGGCTCAGCTTCTGGCTCAGGAGATCGACCTCGGCCTCACCCTGGTGACCGAAAAACCGGCGGTGGGCATGAACAGCCGCGAGCTGCAGCGCCTGTCCATGATCCTGCTGGTGCCGGAGAAAAGCCGCATCAAGAAAGCCGCCGACGTGCTGAGCCTGGATCGTATCACGCTGCCGCTCATCACCCTTGGCGCTCGGGAAGCCTTGTCGAGAGTGTTCATTGAGGAGCTGCGCCAGCGTGGCGTGGACTGGCTGCCAAGTCTTGAGCTGGGCGGCCTCGATCTTATCGGACGCTACGTGGCCGAGGGCTTCGGCATCGGCCTGAGCCTGGAGGTGCCACGCATTCCCCTGCCCCCTGGAGTGCGCAGCGTGGTGCTGGAGGACTTTCCCACGATCCCCTTCAACGCCCTGTGGATGGGCCGGCTGACGCCGCTGGGCGAGAGCTTCCTGGAAGAAGCGCGGGCGCTGGCGGCGGAGGCGTTTGCATAGCGGCACCACTGGCTGGGCCAAATAAAGAAAGTGGAAGGGGCATCCCTGCCCCTTTCAGGAAGAGCTTCAAAATACCAAGGCAGGGATGCCCTTTCCACTTTCTGCGCCCTACTTCGACAGCCGCGCGATGATATTCTCCGTGATGCGCTCGACCCGGGCATCGACCTTCAGCCCCCTCGCCCAGTCCGTCGTGCCGCAGGTGAAAACGGTGCCGCCGCGGATGTAGAGACCCATCACCGCGTTGCCCTTTCGGCCATTCTCCCATTTGTCGTACCAGGCGCTGTCATCCGGATGCCAGATGGCGGGTGCGGTGCACAGCACTTCGAAGTTCTGCGGGGTGCCGTCTTCGTGCGTGGGAAAAGGCAGGCCGTCCTTCCACTCCAGGTGGCAGCCGTCACATTCGTAGCCCACGATGCTGCCTTTGCCGCCGAACTCCTCGCCGCGCTTCAAGCCCGTGCCTTCGAAGACCCAGTGCTCGGGCCGGTGCGTGGTGAAGGCACCGCTGCCATCCATGAGGATGCCGTGGCTCTTGTGGTAGCCGCCCCATAGGAAGCCCACGCCGGTGAGCTGGTTTTCCGGGCGGTTGATAAGGTAGTGGCTCCAGAGGCTGGACAAGGTGCTGTAATCGCCGCGCGCGCCATAGACGGGGTCCCAGTGGTAGTTCTGCTTCCAGCAGGTGAGCGCGCGGCCTTCATCCTCCGACCGCACCTGCCAGCAGCAGGTGTTGCCGCTGAAGAAGGCGACATTGCCGCCCTTGCCGATCCAGCCTTCGAGGTTGTCGCGCATGGCCTTGGACCAGTACTCGTCATGGCCCACGCTGAGCACCAGCTTGTAGGAACTGAGCAGCTCCGGATGGGTTTCAAGATCGGCATTGGTGGCGAATTCGAGCGGGATGTGCCTGCTTTCGGCCCATTGCACGAAAGGCAGTTCCCAGCGCGCGTACTGGCCCTGGCAGGGCCGCTCCAAGGAAACGCGGTTGCCCTGGTTTTTGCCCTTGCCGTGGAAGGCGTACAGGCTGAAGCCGCCCCAGTTGTTATAAGCGGCGTAAGTGTTCGTGCACAGTTCCATGAGCACCTTGGAAGTGCTGCCGGGCTGTGCGGCCTTGACGATGAAGAACAGCGTGCCCTCGGCCGTGCGCTTGCCGCGCTGGGTGAACTTGCCGCCGCCATCCTCCGCGTGCAGCAGCATTTCGTAGTAGCCGCTTTTCCAGTTCTTGCCCACTGGCACGCTGAAGCTTTCCGGCCAGCGGCAGCCCATGGAGGAGGCATCCTCCGGCACTGGCAGCTCCAGGCCCGGCAGGCCGCTCTTCTTCCAGACCACTTCGCGTTCCAGGCCGATGCGGGCGATCTCGGCGGAGTACTTCGCGGCCGTGGTGGAGATGTGAAACGCCACCTCCTCGCCTGGTGAACAGCTCTGCCGCGAGGCATAGCCTTCGATATAAAGCGACGGCACGGTCTCCGCCACACAGGGCAGTGTCAGGCAGGCAAGGGCTAAAAGAAGAGGCTGCTTCATAGCGGTAGTGATTGGGAAGATCAACGGGCGGCCTTCAGCTTCGCCACATACACATCGCCGCCGCCTGCGCTAACAAGCGTATGCGATCCAAACACGGCGGTGCCGCTGAAGGAGCCGGAGAAGAAGGCGTTCCCCTGCGGGTCCATCGCAATGGTGTAGGCACTGTCCGATGCCGGGCCGCCGGCCTGGGTGATCCAGCGCAGCTTTCCCATGCCGTCGATGCTTGCGACATAGATGTCGGTCGCGCCATGGGAGGCGAGGCTCTGGCCGAGGATTTCGGCCGTGTCGCTGATCTCACCGGTGAGCAGGCAGCCGCCCTTGCCATCGGCCACCACGCCCAGGCCGTAGTCGGTCTTGGGGCCGCCGCCGGTGATGGTCCACAAGCGCTTGCCGGATGGGTCAATGCAGGTGAGCAGCAGATCGTTGTCGCCGCGGTTCGCTACCACTTTGCCCTCCTCGGGATGCAGCTCGTCCTTGTACATGCCGCTGGCGAACACTCGGCCTTCCTTGTCCACGGCCATCTCATGGATCATCGCGTGCGGGCTGCCGTGGCCCTGCTGGACCCAGGCCACTTCGCCGGTTGGAGAGAACTTGGCGATGAGGATGTCGCTGCCTTTGGGATTGCTCAAAGCGGTGCCGCCCAGCGTGGCGATGCCGCCGCAGAAGCCGCCGACATAGGCATTGCCCGCGCCATCCACGTTGACACCATGGCCGCTGCTGCTGCCCTTGCCCTGCGCGGCCTTCACCCACTTCAACGCACCGCCTGTGCTGTAGCAGGCGCAGAAGACGTGCGAGACCTTGTCATTCGGCAGCTTTTCGGAACCGAATGCCGCCTCGCCCACCACCGCGCCCGTGACAAACACATCGCCCTGGTCGCTGACCATGATGCCGTGGCCGTAGTCATAGCCCTCGCCTCCAGCGCTGGTGATCCACTCCAGTTTGCCGTCCGGACCGTATTTGCCGACGAAGATGTCGTAGCCGCCGGTGAGCGTGAGCGGGTGGCCGTCGAATTTGCAATCGTCGCTCTGGTAGTGGCCGGTGACATAGCAGTTGCCAGCCTTGTCGCAGGCCACGCCATAGCCGCGGTCGATCTTGGAACCGCCGCCGGTGCGTACCCACAGCACCTTGCCTGCGGGGTCCAGCTTGGCGACGAAGAAGTCCAACTCCCCTGCGCTGGTGATCGTGCTGGAGCCCCACTTCGATTCGCCCGCGAACTCGCCGGCGATGAACACATTGCCCTTCGCATCGGTGCAGATGCAGCGCGTTTTGTCATTCTTCGGGCCGCCGGCCTGCATGATCCAGTCGAAGTCCGGGGCTGGCTCCGCGTAGGTGACAGTGGCAAGAGCAAACAGGAGGGCGAAGATTTTGGCCATGAGGCTACCAACGTGGCCGCCAGGCTGATTTTATAAAGAAGGCGTGGGGTGGCTCCACAGGACCGACGGGACGAACGGGACCTACAAGGCCAATTCAAAGTCCCACCGCAGGTCCCGTATGTCCCGTCGGTCCTGTGGAACAACCCCACGCCCAGCAAAAAAAACGCGGCACCACACGGTGCCGCGTTTCCCAAAACGATGTCCTTCGCCAATCAAGCCTTCGCAAACAGATCCGCCACGGCAGACCAGTTCACCACGTTCCACCAGGCGGCGATGTAATCGGGGCGCTTGTTCTGGTACTTGAGGTAGTAGGCGTGCTCCCACACATCGAGGCCAAGGATGGGGGTGCCGGAGCCATCCATGAGCGGGTTGTCCTGGTTGGGAGTGGAGGTGATGGCGAGCTTGCCATCCTTCACCACGAGCCAGGCCCAGCCAGAGCCGAAGCGGCCGACGCCAGCCTTGCCAAAGGCTTCCTTGAAGGCATCGAAGCTGCCAAAGGCTTCATTGATGGCATCAGCCAGGGCACCTTCCGGCGCGCCGCCAGCATTCGGGCCCATAAGAGTCCAGAACAACGAGTGATTGTAGTGGCCGCCACCATTGTTGCGCACCGCCGCGCGACTGGCTTCTGGCACGCTGGCGATGTTCTTGCACAGCTCCTCGATGGACTGCGACTCCAGCTCAGGCTTGCCGGCGATGGCGTTGTTCAGATTGGTGACATAGGCGTTGTGGTGCTTGCCGTGATGGATCTCCATCGTGGCGGTGTCGATGGTGGGCTCGAGGGCCGCCTTGTCATACGGAAGGGGGGGAAGGGTAAAGGCCATGGTGGTCGTATTTATGGGTGGAACTGAAGGGGAATTTTCTGCGAAACAGACGCCCTATGAAGGCGAGCCCTCCAGAGTGTGCAAAGTTTTTCGTTCCAAGAGGCGGCGGTGGATGGGTAAAGCGGAGCGCCGCCGGCCAAAAAACGGTCACGGCAATTCCAGCCGCAGGTAGTCGTACATTACGTGGGCTCCGGCGGCCTTAGTCCTGGACTGTAGCAGTTGCAGGGTGTTGTCGCCTGCCCTGAGCTTTGACACCGGAATGCTGAAGGACAGGGTGCTGTACTTGGCGTGGGCTGATTCCCGCAGCAGGGCGTTGCCGCCTTCCACCGGCGGGACTTGGTCGCCAATGGGGAGGCCGTTGAGGGACACTTGCAGGTGGGCGCCGAGGGAGCTGGCCACTGCCACCACCAGCGTCGCATCGCCACTGGCGGGCGGGCTGGCAAGGTGGAAGTGGATGTTCCAGGGCCACGCCACCAGCTTGTTCCCCGGCTGCCAGAGCGCGCAGTGCACATAGGGGAAGTCGCGCGCGGCATCACTGCTGCCAACGACATATTCCACGGGATTGGGAAACTTTCGGTGCAGGGTTTGGAAGTTGTACGGCACCCAGGAGTTGGCACCATCGGCAAACTCCGCCGCCGTTCGGTCGGGAACGCCGATCTCCCACACGATCGTTTTGCCTGCATGAGGAACGGTCCAGGTGACATTCCCAAGTTGAGCGGTCTGGCCGGCGGCGATGCTTACCTCGGCCTGGCTGTATTCGCCCACTTCGCCGGTGACATAGGCGGAGAGGGTGTAAGTGCCCGGGCGCACATTCGAAATCGTGAAACGGCCGTCCTTGTCCGCATGCACCCAGTATTCGTAGCCATTGCTCCAAGATTGCCAGTTCACGCCCGGCGGGGTATCCGCCAAGCCCACCCAGGCACCCGCGGCGGTCTGCGAAGGCTTCAGTGGATCGTCGATGACGAGCCTGCCGGTGATACTGCCGCGCCCGGCGGCCTGGGGATAGAGGCGGTTGCCTGCCAACCAAGTGTAAGGCCAGACGGAATGCTCTGCCTCCACCTGCGCCTTCGCATCGGCCCAGCACGCTTCGGCACCGGCGGCGACGCTGTTGAAATAGATGAGGAAGGGGCCGTAGATCTTCGACCAGTCCTGCCCGGCAGGCACGGAGGTGACGGAGCCGCCGTAATGATTGCGCCCGAAGTGCAGCAGCATGCCGCCGCCGTTGGAATTCGCCGCCAGCTCCAGCTTGGAAGGGCCGTCGTTGAAGTACTCGTAGTTGCCCAGCACAAACCACAGGCCCATGTGCCGCGCATTACTGGCCCAGCCGTACGTGCCTGTTTTGAAGTACTCGCAGGCATAGGCGTACTTGCATTCATACTGGCCCTTGCGCGGGCCACTGTTGAGGAGAGTGACTTCCTTGATGCCTTGGACTGTGCCTTTTTTGAGGTCGCCCGGCGTGGGAGCTTCCCAGTGCCGCGCGTCGTCCACATAGATGTTCTCCAGCAGCCAGCGGCTGGGATTGGCCGGGTCCGCAGCCACGGGGCAGACCATGCGCCACTCGCCAAGCTCAAGTTTCGGATAGGCGGCGGGATGTTCCAGCACCGCGTACGCGTACAGGCCGGTGCTGCCCCGGCGCAGGACGTAATGCACCTCGATGTCCACGGCGTGTGGGTCGCCTTTCACGTACTGGTGCTTGCACGAAACATCCACCATCTCCGGCGTCTGAGTCACGACATGATAAGCGCAGCGTGTGGGATTCTGGTAAGTTTTGCCGCCATCCATGCTCCAGTAGAGCCCCTTGCGGTCCACCATCTGGGTGCCGTGGTAGAGCAATGAGGTGATCCTCGCGCCCGCCTTCAGCACCGTGGCACTGACGATGCCGTTGGCGAGGGTGACGATGTCTCCCTGGTCGGTCAGCGTCACATCCGCTCCCTGGTCGCCGCCACCCGGCACATTGGCCTGGAGGTTAACTGCCAGGCAAAAGGCGAGCAGGGCCGAAACGAGGCGAAAAGCGAAGAGCGGGGGCATGGAGGAGATTAGAGTGCCGGGGGAAGTTGGAAAGAGAGCTGTCGATAACGCAAGCCAACGGAGGTTCTCGCCGAGTGCTTTCCGTGCTGGGAGCGCTCGACGAGATAGAGACGCAAGCGGTGAAAACAGCGAATCATCTGCTCAAACAAAGTGAAGTGAATAAGCTGCGGCCGCACCCCGTCACTCTCATGAACACGGACGGCTTGGAGTCCGCCCACAGGTTCGTTTCCCCTGCGCACAAAAAGCCCCACGAAACCGGCCGGCCATGAAAAGACTTCATTCCATACCCCCGCCCTTTACCCGAACGGCGAATGCAAAGGCGCGGCGTTCCGCCGCTTGTTTAACATCCAGGCTCATTCCTCAAAAAGAGCCCGGAATGGTTCGTTTTGCACAGCAGCTGCCAGCGATTGAACGCTTACGCAACTTTTTGTGTGACACGCTTGTATTAACTTCGTTCGAACCTATAAGATAGGATCATCTATGTCACGTTGGCTGTCGTTTTTGCAGCCGCGCTTCTGGGGCAAAGTGGGCCGCGCGGTGGTAGGTGAGGTCAAATATTCTCCTCCGGCGTGGCCGGGGGCGGTGGTCGATTCCATGCACCGGCATCCCGGCGCGTGGGCGGGCACCATGGTTACCGTTGGCGTGCTTGTCGGCGGGGTCGTCAAATACCAGGAGTGGTGGGAGGCGCATAAGCCCCGACCACGCGTGGTGGTGGAGGTGCGCACACTGCAAGGCCACATCAGTCCTCCCGGCCTTCGCGCTGTGGATGGTCCGCCTGTGGGAGACCCGGTCACGGTGAGCTTTCCCCAAGGGGTCGCAAAGCTGGACTGGGTGAAGAACAAAGAAGCACCGGGCGTGACGCTCACTCCGCCACGACCGGGCCGCTGGACATGGGTGTCGGACTCGCGCCTCACCTTCAAGCCCACGACCGATTGGCCGGCGGGAACAGAGTACACCGTCAAGCTGGATGATTCGTTTCTGCCGCCGTCGGTGAAGCTGGCGAGCAGCAAGTGGGTCTTCACGACCCCGGCGCTGGAGTCGCGATGGAGCCACCTGCAGTTCTACACCAATCCGATGGACCCGGAGGTGCACCAGATCACTGCCGAGCTGAATTTCACCTACCCCGTCAAGCTGGCGGATGTGGAGCAGCATGTGCAAATCCAGGCGCTCGGCGGCACGCCGTTGTTCAACTGGGGCGGCAGTCCGCCGGCCGCACTCTTCACCGTCACGGAAGGCAAGGGGCAGCGGCAGTTCTTTATCCGCAGCGCGCGCATCGTCATTCCTGAAGAGGAGGACTTCGTGAAGCTGACGGTGACCAGGGACCTGCCGGGGCAGACCGGCGGCCAGCCGCTGGCGATGAACGACTCCGACCGTGTGCGCGTGCCGAATGTGGAAAGCGGCGTGGGCATCGAAAGCATCACCACCGAGATGATCCGCACCTCGGAGGGCACGCCGGAGCAGTTCGCCTTTGTGAACACCACCGGCTATGCGAAACCCGAGGAAGTGGCAGCCCACGTGGAAGCCTGGCTCCTGCCGAAGGACCGCCCGGCGGAGGGCAAGGACATCAAGGCCGAGGAAGACCATGTGTGGCAGTTCGCCGGTGAAGTGACGCCGGAAGTGATGAAGCTGGCGAAGCCGGTAAAGCTGGCACTGGTGGAGACGGAAAAGGAGGAGGGCGCGCCAATGAGCACACGCCACGGCTTCAAGTTCCTGGTGGAAAAGCCCGGCTGGCTGCTGCTGCGCGAAAGCGCCGGCATGAAGGCGGTGGGAGGCTTCCGCCTGGGCAAGGAGTTCCGCACGGTGGCGGCGGTGCCGGAGTTCCCCAAGGAAGTGGAAATCCAGGGCAAGGGCGCGGTGCTGGCGCTCACTGGCGAACACAAGATTTCCATCAAGTCACGTGCGGCGAAGCACCTGCGCATCACCCTCGCGCGGGTGCCTGCGGGCCAGGTGAACCACCTCGCGGCCTTCTCGGAGGGGAATTTTGCCTCGCCCAGCTTTTACCGCGGCCTGAACGAGGACAACCTGGCGCACGTTCATCGGGAGGTGATGCCGGTGGATTGGAAGAATGACTATGAGGCGGTGTATTCCGCATTCGACTTCAGCGCCGCCCTGAAAAGCGAGGACAAGGCGGACCCGGATGCTTCACGCGGCCTGTTTTTCCTCACGGTGGAAGCCGTCCAGCCCGTGCCGAAGAAGGCGGATGACGCGCCGGACAACGCCAATGCTAACAACAACGGCAACGACAACGAACCAGCCACCGACGGCGATCCCTTGCTGACGGAATGGGAGGCGGTGAACGCCAGCAACGGCAATGACAACGACGAACGCCCTCGCTACCGGCACCGTGGCCGCTACAGTGAGGACGATGATGACGGGGACGCCGAACGAAAGAAGACCCATCGCTTCGTGCTGGTGAGCGATCTGGGCCTGCTGGTGAAACGCTCGGAGGACGGCAGCCGCGACCTCTTTGTGCAAAGCCTCAGCCAGAGCGGACCCGCCGCGGGCGTGACGCTGACGGCTCTGGCAAGGAACGGCGAATTCCTCACCCAAGGGGTGACGGATGCGGACGGCCATGTGCATTTCACCGGCGACATCGAAAGGCTCGGCCGGGAAAAGAAGGCCGTGGCCTTCACCGCGCGCCTGGGCAATGACATGGCCTTCATCCCCTACAGCCGGCCGGACCGGCTGCTGGACTTCTCGCGCTTTGACACCGGCGGCCTGCAAAGCTCGGAGCAGGAAAACCTCGATGCCTTCGTGTTTACCGAGCGCGGCATCTACCGCCCGGGCGACACCATCCATGTGGGAGCGATGGTGAAGCAGCTCAACTGGGCCGCCACGCCCAAGGACATGCCCGTCTCCATGGACCTGTTCAATGCCAAGGAGGAAAAGATGCTCACCCAGGATTTCAAGCTGCCTGACGACGGCTTCCTGGAATGGAGCCCGTCCACGCAGGAAGCCAGCCCCACCGGCGTGTACCACGTGGAGCTGTACCTCAAGGACGAGAACAACCAGCGCCAGCAGCTCGGGCGCACGGCCTTCCGGGTGGAGGACTTCCAGCCCGACCGCTCGAAGCTCACCACCGTCTTCAACACCGCTCCGGGCCTGGCGTGGGTGCCGCCGCGCGAGGTGAAGACGATCCTGAAAGTGGAGACCTTGTTCGGCCAGGCCGCTGCCGACCGCAAGGTGCAGGCGAAGATGACGCTGAGCCCGGCGAGCTTTGCCTTCGATGACTTCCCCGGCTTCACCTTCCATGATCGTGGCGCGCTGGACCTTGCCAAGGTGAAGTCTGACGATGAAGGCGCGGGCAAGGTGGTGAACCTGGGCGAGCAGACGACCGGCAACGATGGCACCGCCGCCTTCGACCTGAACCTGGAGCGCTTCGAGGGCGGCAGTTTTGAGCTGAACCTGGCGGCCGAGGCTTTCGAGCCCGACAGCGGGCGCAGCGTGCAGGCGGGCCGCAGCCTCATGGTCTCGCCCATGCCTTATGCCATCGGCTACCACGCCGACACAGCGCTGGGCTACATTGGCAAGGACAAGGCCGCTTCGCTTAAACTCGTCTGCGTGGGGCCGGACCTGAAACCGCGCGCCGCGCCAGACCTCACCGCGCGCATCGTGCGCATCCACTACGTCTCGGTGCTGACCAAGCGCGACAACGGCAACTACGCCTACGTCTCCACCCGCCGCGAGAAGCCGGTGAGCGATGCCAAGCTCGCCCTGCCCGCTGCCGGCACCACCTTTGCCCTGCCCTCGCACGATGCCGGAGAGTACCGCTTTGAGCTGCGCGACACGGAGGGCGTGGTGGTGTGCAGCGCCCCCTTTACCATCGTGGGCAAGGGCGATGCCGAGCGCAGTCTGGACCGCGAGGCGGAGCTGGACCTGAAGCTCGCGCGCGCCATCTACAACACCGGCGACACCCTGGAAATGAACCTCACCGCGCCCTACACCGGCGGCGGCCTCATCACCATTGAGCGCGAAAACGTGCTGGGCTGGAAGTGGTTCAAGAGCGCCACGCCCTCCACCGTGCAGCAGATCCCGCTGCCGGCGAACATGGACGGCACGGGCTATGTGAGCGTGGCTTACCTGCGGGGACTAGATTCGCCGGAGGTCTTCATCAGCCCCTTGAGCTATGCCGTGAAACCCTTCACCGCGAACCCGGACCGCCACCGGCTGGCCGTGCAGCTCGATGCGCCACAGCGAGTGAAGCCGGGCTCGGTGGTGAAGATCGGCTATTCCACCGCCAAGCCGGGCCGCATCGTCATCTTCGCGGTGGACGAGGGCATCCTGCAGATCACCGGCTACAAAACGCCCAAGGTGCTGGAGCACTTCAACCGCAAACGGGCGCTGGAAACGCAGACGCACCAGCTCCTGGACCTGATCCTGCCGGAGTTCTCCCAGCTCACCCGCAAGGCCAGCGGCGGGGATGGCGAAGACGCGCTGAAGGTGAACCTGAACCCCTTCAAGCGCCGCAAGGACGCGCCGGTGGTATTCTGGAGCGGCCTCGTCGCCTCCGCCTCCCAGCGCCAGGAAGTGTCCTACACTGTCCCGGAATATTTTGACGGGAACCTCAAGATCATGGCCGTGTCGCTGGCGGAAGATCTGGTCGGCTCGGCCGAAACGCAGTGCCTCTCGCGGGGCCCGATGGTCATTACGCCCAACGCGCCTACCTTTGCCGCGCCGGGCGATGAGTTCACCGTCTCCCTCACGGTGGCGAACAATCTCGACGGCCCCGCCGCCACCGCTGCCGGTGGCACGGTGCAGCTTCACGCCACGGCAGGCGAGCAGCTTCAGTTCCTCGATCCGGCGGACCTGACCGTGCCGGTGGCTCCTGGCCATGAGACCACCACGCGCTTCCGCTTCAAGGCGAAGGAACTGCCCGGCGGCGCGGAGATTGTCTTCAAGGCCTCGGCGGGCGGCGAAGTGGTGGAGCGCCACGCGACGCTGAGCGTGCGGCCTGCGGCTCCTTATTTGACGGAGGTGCAGAGCGGTGCCTTCCGGCTGCCCACCCAGGACATCAAGCTGGACCGCGTGGTGTATCCCCAGTTCCGCAAGTCGCAGGCGACCGTCTCCTTGCTGCCGCTGGGCCTGGCCAAGGGGCTGGAGGAGTACTTGCACAACTACCCGCACGGCTGCTCAGAGCAGATCACCAGCCAGTCCATGTCGCGGCTCATGCTCACGGGCGAGGCGGACTTCGGCTTCGATCCGGCGGAGTCGGCACGGCAGCTTCAGCATACCTTTGCGATGCTGCGCACGCGGCAGGATGGCAGGGGCGGCTTTGGCTACTGGTCGGCGGGGTCGGTGAACAATTTCATCTCCACGTATGTGACCCATTTTCTGGTGGAGGCCGATGAGTCGCATCAGGCCGTGCCACCGGACATGCTCAGTTCGGCCATGGACTACATGCGTGAGATTGCGCGGAACACCGGCGGCGCCGGTTTCGACGCGGACACGCAGGCCCATGCCATCTACCTGCTCACCCGCCACGGCGAAGTGACGACCAAGTACTTGTTGAACCTGCGCGACACACTGGAGAAGCCTCCGGCAAATCCTGCCTGGCATGGCAAGCTCTGCGCGGCCTACATGGCGGCCACCTATGCGCTGTTGAAGCAGCACAACGAGGGCGCGAAACTCATGGAGCAGTGGTGGAAGACCAGCGACCGCAAGCCGCGCCTGGACTGGTGGCACGGCTGGTACTACCAGGACCCTAACATCGAGCAGGCGCAGGGTTTTGCGCTGCTGTGCCTGCATTTCCCGGAACAGGCCTCCGGCTTCGGCTACAACGAGCTCAGCATGATCACCGAGCCGGTGACCAAGGGCCGGTTCCACACGCTCAGCGCCGCCTGGTCCATCCTGGCCATGAAGGCCTACTCCAAGCTGGCGGCCAAGGCGGATGTGAACCTCTCCATCAGCGCCCTGCCGGCCGGTGGCGGCCAGCCTCAACTCCTGTTGCCCGAGGGGCTGGGATCGCGCTCCGCACCCTTTGCCACGGGGCTTGCGGGCCTGCGCTTCCACCTGGATCAAACGAAGACAGACTTCCCGGCCTACTATCAGGCGACCGAGTCCGGCTTCGACCGAAGCCCGCCCACCAAGGAGATCGCCGAAGGGCTGGAGGTGTCGCGAGCACTCACGGACAAGGATGGCAAGGCGGTGACCAAAATGAAGGTGGGTGAGACGGCGACGATGACGCTGAGCATCCGCAACAACAGCACTGATACTCTCCACAGCATCGCGCTGCTGGACCTGATGCCGGGCGGCTTCGAACTGGTGGCCGATGGTTTGAAGCCGGGCCTGGGCACCCTGCCGGGCGCGGAGTACGTGGACGTACGCGAGGACCGCAACGTGATTTACCTGGAGCTGGCGAAGGGCCAGACACGCACCTTCACCTACCCGGTAAAGCCGGTGGTGGCGGGCACCTTCGCCATGCCGCCGGTCTTCGCCGAATGCATGTACGACCGCGGCATGCATGGCCGCAACGGTGGCAACACCCAGGTGGTGGTCGAAAGCGGCAAGCCATGAACCGGCGGCGGGCATTGGTCACCCTCATGGCCGCGACGGTGCTGCTGCCCGTCGCGGCCTGGTGGCTGTGCCCGAAGCCTTCGCTTTATCCGGAGGGCCTCGCCTTCTCTCGCGCGCTGGAGGACCGCGAAGGACATCTTGTGCACCTGGCGCTGACGCCCGACGGCCACTACCGCCTGTACACGCCGCTCAAGGACATCAGCCCTGCCCTCGTCACAACCACGCTGGCGCTGGAGGATCAGCACTATCGCTCGCATCCGGGAGTGAATCCGCTGTCCATGCTGCGCGCGCTTCGAGGTGTGGTCACTGGCACGCGCCGAGGTGGCGGCTCCACGATCACCATGCAGTATGCGCGGCTGCGCTTTGGATTGCATACCACCTCGTTGTCAGGAAAGACCGGGCAGATGCTGCGTGCCTTGCAACTGGCGAGGCACTACTCCAAGGATGAGGTGCTGGAGGCTTACTTCAACCTCGCGCCCTACGGCGGCAATGTGGAGGGCGCGGGCGCGGCCAGCGCACTGTGGTGCGGCCGGCCGGTGCATGACCTTTCCCTGCGCGAGGCCGTGGCCCTGGCCGTGCTGCCGCAAAGCCCCACGCGCCGCCAGCCCCGCCTTCGTCAGGAAAACCCGGCGCACACGGCGGCGGCCCTGCGCCTGTGGCAGCGGCTGAAGGAACGCACCGATCCGCTGGATGCGGGCTACGTGCTGAGACCAGAAACCACGCGGCTGCGCGAGGCACCGCACCTGGCCCGCCGCTTGTTCAAATCCACCCCCAAACCCTTGGCTGTCCGCAGCACGCTCGACCTGGGCAAGCAGCACGCGATGGAAACCGCGCTGCAAAGTTTTATCGAGCGTCGCCACGAGGTGGGCATCAAGAACGGCTGCGCCCTGCTGGTGCATGCGCCCACGCGCGAGGTGCTTGGCTATGTCGGCTCGGCCAGTTTCCTGAAGGCCGACATCCGGGGCCAGGTGGATGGCGTTCATGCCCGCCGCTCGCCTGGCTCGGCAATCAAGCCCTTCATCTATGCCCTGGCCATGCAGGAGGGGCTCATTCATCCCCAGTCGCTGGTGCGCGACGGGAAGCTGAGCTTTGCCGATTACAGCCCGGAGAATTTCGACCGCCAGTTTGCCGGCCCCATTCCTGCCGCCGAGGCCTTGTTCCGCAGCCGCAACATGCCCGCCATCGCGCTCACCCAGCAGCTTGCCGCGCCAGGCCTGTATGGCTTTCTCAAGCAAGCCGGGGTGCGGCTGCCCAAGCCTGCCGCACACTACGGCCTCACTCTCACGCTCGGCGGCGAGGAGGTAAGCATGGAGGAGATGGCCGCGCTCTACGCCCTGCTGGGGGACGATGGCGAGGCAAGAAAGCTGCGCTTCACCATCGATGCGCCCACTTCGCCGGCCAGCCCGTCCTTGCTCACTTCAGAGGCCCGCTACCTCACTCGCACCATGCTCCAACCACCACCAGAAAGCGGTTCCCCTGCCCCGCCTGGCCTCGCCTGGAAAACTGGCACCTCACACGGCTTTCGCGATGCCTGGGCCGCCGGCCTATGGGGCGAGTACGTGCTGGTGGTGTGGATCGGCAATTTCAACGGCAAAGGCAATCCGGCCTTCCTCGCCCGCGAGTCCGCCGCTCCGCTGCTTTTCGACATGCTGGCCCGCCTGCAACTTCCCGCTGCGGTGCCGAAGGTGCCTGCGGGCGTGAGCCAGGTGCAGCTTTGCGCCGTCTCCGGCCAACTTCCCGGGGCCCAGTGCAAGCATCGCCTCACAGGCTGGTTCATTCCCGGCGTGTCGCCCGTGCAGGCCTGCGAGATCCATCGCGAGGTCCTCATCGATCCGGCCTCCGGCCTGCGTGTGGCACGCGATGATGGCACCCGCACGCTGCGGCGCGAGGTGTGGGAGTTCTGGCCACCGGACCTTTTGCAGATGTTCAAGCAGGCCGGCCTCCCTCGCCGCGATCCGCCCGCCTTCGAACCCGGAAGCGAGGCTGCCCTCGCCGCCCAAACTCCTCAATCCGCTCCGCACATCGTCTCTCCTCAGACGCGCCGTACCTACACCTTGCGCCCCGGCGATCCCGAACGGCAGTCCATCCCCCTGCGCGCCGATGCCGCCGCCGGCGTGCGCAAAGTCTTCTGGTTTGCCGGTGAACGTTTCCTCGGCTCCTCACCACCCGTGGAACCGCTTCTCTGGAAAGCCCCCGCCGGTCGCTGGCATCTGAGAGTGCTCGATGACCAAGGCCGCAGCGCTGGGTGCGATCTGCGTGTGGAGATGCTGCAGTGATGGCAAATCCCCGCGATATGCTTTCATCGCTCTTCGTTCTGGAAACATGCCGTCATTCTCTGTGCCCTGTTCGTCCATTTGGGCGTTGCTTTTCATGTCCCTCACAGCGTGGGCCGACCAGCCGCCGCCTTTGATGGCCTACGTGGGAACCTACAGCTCGCCGCAGCCCTTCATGCGCCATGGCGAGCAGATGCTGCCGCCGGGCAACGGGCGCGGCATCCACCTCTTCCAGGTGGACCGGAAAACTGGGGCGCTGTCGCCGTGCGGATTGTATGAGCAAAGCACCAGCCCCACCAACCTGGTGCTGAACGCGGCGAAAACGCGGCTGTATTCCATGAACGCTACAGACCAGTTTGAAGGCACTGAATCTGGTTCCATCAGCGCTTTCTCGGTTGATCCAAAGGACGGGCATCTGACCCTGATCAACACGGTCTCCTCGGGTGGAGCGGGCCCGACGTTTGCGAGCCCGGATCCGTCGGGGAAGTTTTTGCTGGTGGCGAACTACTTTGGGGGATCGGTTTCGGTGCTGCCCATTCGCGCTGATGGCGGGCTGGAACCGCCCTGTGACATCCACGAAGGCACAGGCAAAGTGGGACCCAAGAAAGCGGCCAGCGCGCCGCGGGGCAGCTTTGGCATCAGCGGCCACGAGCAGTCGCATGCGCATATGATCCAGCCTGATCCTGCGGGCCGCTTTGTCTTTTCCGCCGACCTCGGCACGGATCAAATTCTGGTCTGGAAACTGGATGCCGGCACCGGCAAGCTTTCACCCAACACGCCGGACAGTGTATCACTGCCGCCAGGCGATGGTCCGAGGCACTTCGCCTTTCACCCCAACGGCCGCTGGTTTTACTCGTTGCAGGAAGAGGGAGCGACAGTGGCCATGTTTGACTACGATGCGCAGAAGGGCCGGCTGTCGGCGCGGCAGACGCTTTCCTCCCTGCCACCAGGCTTCGCGGGCACCTGCGTGGCCTCGGAGATTCTCATTGGGCCCGATGGCCGCCATGTGTATGCGGCCAACCGCCTGCACGACAGCATCTCCTGCTTTGACATCGGCCCTGATGGCCGGCTCAGCTTTGTGGCGGAGGAATGGACGCACGGCGACTTCCCGCGTGCCTTCAACTTCGATCCCAGCGGCGCCTTTCTTTACTCCTGCAACCAACGGGGTGACACAATCGCGCAGTTCCGCGTGGAAGCAGGCTCCGGCCGCCTCAGTTTCACCGGGCAGTACACGCCTGTGGGCAGCCCGGCGATCATCGTGTTCCTGGACCTGAACAGAGCGGGCGGGCACTAGACGCCTGCCTGCATAAATACCAGTGCGCGGAACTTTGACGCGAGGAACAGCGGCTGCAATGATGCGGCATGCCACGCCGCACTGTTCCTTCCATCGAAATGCATGCGTACGGGCAGGCGCACCTGCGAGCGCAAGGCGTGGTGATCATGCCCATGATGGAATCGATGCGGGACAATCCGCGCCGCCAGCATCCGCACTATCACGACTTCTTCCAGGTGTCCCTGGTCTCGGGCAAAGGCACGCTGATGCATGACTTCCGCGAGAAGGAGCTGGAAGGACCCACGCTGTTCTTCCTGCGCCCCGGCCAGGTGCATACCATCGGTGTGAAGGACCGGCTGAAGGGCACGGTGATCTCCTTCACCCAGGCCTTCTTCGATCACAACACACCGCCGCCCAGCCGGCTCTATGACCTGCCCTTCTTCGCACCCGGCGCCGCCGTGCCCTGGCTTGCGGTGACCAAGGCGCAAGCCGCTTCCTTCGGAACCCTTTTCACCGAACTCCAAGGCGAATTCGATGCGGCGCTGACCGGGGCGACGGAGGTGATCCGGGCGCTGCTGGAGATCCTGTTTGTGCGCGCCGGCCGCCTCTATTCTGAAGTGCATCCGACGGCCAAAGCGTCGCGCGGATCGCTGCTCGCACGGCAGTTCTGCCTGGAGGTGGAACGTCACTTCCGCAAGTGGACCTCCCTCACGCCTTATGCCCGGCTGCTGGGGGTGAGCGTGAACCATCTCAATGAGACCGTTGGCGAACACACGGGCCATCCGGCGGGCGAGCTGGTGCGCCAGCGGCGGCTGCTGGATGCCAAGCGGCTGCTGCTGCACTCGGACCTGAGCGTCTCCGAAATCGGCTACGACCTGGGCTTTGATGACCCTTCCTATTTCAGCCGGTTTTTCCGCCGCTATGAGGAGCTTACTCCAGCGGAGTTCCGCGAGGAAATCCGTGAAAAGTACCAGTCCGGCCAGGGTTAGTACCGGGACGGCCGGTTGCCCTTCACGTGCGATGAAGGAAGGCTTGGCATGTCATGAACAACGCTCTTTCTGCTCCGCTAACGGAGTCACCGCCGCGATCCGAACAGGCCGTCAAGACGGTCTTTGCGATGCTGTTTACCATCAGCTTTTCGCACATGCTCAATGATGTCATCCAAGCGCTGCTGCCGGCGATTTACCCTCTGCTGAAGGCAAACTACCAGCTTAGCTACAAGCAGATCGGTTTCGTGACACTCACCTTCCAGCTCACCGCTTCGCTGCTGCAGCCGGTGGTGGGAAGCATCACGGACAAGCGTCCCCTGCCCTGGTCATTGATGACGGGCATGGGCCTCACCTTGTGCGGGCTGCTGTCCTTGTCACAAGCTTCCAGCTTTCCGATGATCCTGCTGTCGGCGGCACTCGTGGGCAGCGGCTCGGCCGTCTTCCACCCGGAGGCTTCGCGCATTGCCCACATGGCTGCGGGTAAGCAGCGCGGCCTGGCGCAGTCGCTCTTCCAGGTGGGCGGCAACCTGGGCACATCGCTGGGGCCGCTGCTTGCCGCGGCGATCATAGTGCCGCACGGCCAGGGCTCCATTGCATGGTTCGCCGGGCTGGCACTGATGGGCGTGTATGTGCTTTGGCGGGTGGGCCGCTGGCAGGTGGCGAACCGGCATCGCCTGGAGATGAAGAAGCCCGCAGCGATCGTCCACGTGAACCAGCGCGCCTCCAGGGATGTGGCGATGACCATCCTGGTGGCGCTGATCTTCTCCAAGTACATCTACCTCGTGAGTCTCACAAATTATTACACTTTCTATCTGATGGACCGCTTCCATCTTTCAGTGCCGGATGCGCAGTTCCAGCTCTTCCTGTTCCTGTTCGCTGTGGCGGCGGGAACGATCATCGGCGGGCCGGTGGGCGACCGCATCGGCCGCAAGCGGGTGATCTGGATCTCCATCCTGGGCGTGGCGCCCTTCAGCCTGCTGCTGCCGCATGTGGGGCTGATGATGACCTCGGTGCTGGCGATGATCATCGGCCTGATCCTGGCCTCGGCCTTTTCCGCGATTCTGGTCTATGCCCAGGAGCTGATGCCGGGCAAGGTGGGCATGATCGCCGGCCTGTTCTTCGGGCTCGCCTTTGGGTTTGCCGGCATCGGCGCCGCCGCGCTCGGCATCCTGGCGGACCACACCAGCATCAACTTCGTCTTCCAGGTGTGCGCCTACCTGCCTTTGATCGGGCTGCTCACCGCGTTCCTTCCCAACGTGGAAGGAACGAAGTGACAGCGGCAGGCGAGACTTACTCCGCCATCGCGCCGGCCAGCGTGGTGGCGGATGCTTTATCGGCGGCGTGCTTCACAATCCACCGGCACTCCTCAAGGTAGGCCGGGCGGCTGGTATCAGCCAGCAAGGGAAGGAACAGGGGCAGCAGTTCTGAGGCGCCGTTGTCCACCATCTCCTGGCCGCGGGCGGAGAGATGCAGCTCGGACACGCGCTGGCGCAGAGTTTGCGCGACTTTGGCGACAGGTGTGGAGCTGCCCGAAAGCATAAATCCAAGCTCACGGCTTTCAGCCCTGAGGGTGAGGATGAACTCCAAGGCCTGATCCACCGCCAGGCGGTGCTTCTGATAAAAGGCGAAAGACCGTTCCTTGACGGAGGCAAAGCGCACCATGGCGGCGAGGCAGTCAAACTCGTCCGCTATCACCTGCTCCGCTTCCCCTGTCTTCCTGAAAACATTAAACCAAGCCATAGAAATTTCCTTTTATCATAAAGATTTAAAGCTCCGGCAGCAAGCCGCAAAATAGAACAACTCACCGGTTCCGCCAATCCAATTTGGAGAGGTACGTTTGGAACCGGTGAGCTGCCTGATTTTACAACGGATGGCGCGACCGATCAGGGCTTGCGTTCGTCCTTCTTGTGTTCCGCACGCTTGTGCTCTTCTTCGCGCACCTTGGTGCCTTCAGCATGCGCTTTGTGCTCTTCCACGTGCACCTTGTGTTCCTCTTCATGCACCTTGGCGCCGACAGCGGCGGCCCGATGCTCTTCCGCATGCACCTTGTGCTCTTCTTCGCGGACCTTGGCGCCCACGGCGGCGGCCTTGTGCTCCTCCATGTGCACCTTGCGCTCTTCTTCATGGAGCTTGGCGCCCACGGCGGCGGCCTTGTGCTCTTCCATATGCACCTTGTGCTCTTCTTCACGAACACGGCCTGCACCTGGAGCCATGGTCCTGGGGGCGATCACGTGGCCACGGCCTTCGGTGATCACTTCGGTGCGGGTGCCGCGGGGCAGCACCACGTGCTTGGGATGCGGAATCACGACATGGGAACCCGTGACGTGGACGGCGACGGGATGATGCATTTCGACAATGCGACGCTTGGGATCGACGTGCCAGACGGTGGTCTTGCGGATGTGGTTGTCGAGGAAGATTTCGCGCTCATGGCCGCGGCTGTAATCCCAGCCACGATGCCAGTCGCCCCAGTAGAGGTGACGGTGGTGCCAGTCCACATCATAGCGCATCCAGGGGCCCACCACGTAGGGCTCGCTGAAGGCCACCACCGGGGCGGAGCGGGTGTACACCACCTCGGAGTCGTAGGTGGGAACGGAGATCGATTCTGCTTCGGCTGGAACGATACGGATGTCATTGTCATCCTGCACGATCCGCTCCTGCGGGGTGTCCACCAGGTTGCCCAGGCTCTTGGCCTTGGCGCGCAGGGCCTGGATGGCTTCCATCACTTCAACGGGCTGGCTGACGAAAGCGTCGCCCACCTGGGTGGTCCAGTCGAGATTGTCGTCCAGCCACTTCAGCGTGTCCGGATAGTGGGTGAGGGACTTCACGCTGGCATCCCAGGGCTTGTCGTCCACCGCATTGGCGTCACCACCGCCGCCTACAAAGCGGTCGGCAAGGACAATGTCGGAGGGAACGGAGGAGGCGGGCAGGACCAGCGAGATGAGCGGGTCCGGGTAAAGAGCGATGGGGCCGAGCAGTTCCTGAAGTTCTTCAGGGCTGCGCTTGGTGGCAGCGGCATCATCAGCATTCTGAGCTTTGAGCCCAGTGGCCAGGCAGAGGCCCAGCAGGGTAAGGAGTGCGATTTTCATGGCGGGATGGAATACAGGTGGTGGGATGTTGGTGTCAACTGGGGTAAAACCCCATTTGTATTATCCATAGGCAAGGGGATGCCTGTTGAATAGATGGATGATTATCAAGGTTTTTCTAAAAGGCGCCCTTGTCGATCAATCAAGAAACGCTCTTTCGTCACATGGGATTCTGACGAGCGGCGCAAAACCTTATTCATCGCATTCTTCGTTTTTTGCAAAAGAGGAAGGCTGCCACCAAGGCTCCGCTGACAAGCTGAAAACAGAAGGGCTGGAAGGATGTGCATCCCCTCCAGCCCTCGTTCAAGCGGTGCTGCCGCTAAAATCAGTTGTGGTCCTTTTTCTTGTCCTTGTCCGAGTGGCCCTTTGCAGGCTCGTGATGCTCCACCTTTTTCGGGGCTTCGTGGTGCTCCACTTTCTTCGGCGCCTCGTGGTGTTCTACCTTCCTGGGCTCCTCGTGGTGCTCGACTTTCTTCGGCATGTCATGATGCTCCACTTTTTTGGGCTCATCGTGGTGCTCGACCTTCTTCGGCATGTCGTGATGCTCCACTTTTTTGGGCTCATCGTGATGCTCGACCTTCTTCGGCATGTCATGATGCTCCACCTTTTTGAGGTCATCGTGATGCTCGATCTTCTTTGGCATGTCCACATGCGGCTTGCCTTCACCCTTGGGGAGATCCACGTGCGGATGGCCCTCGCCTTTCGGGAGATCCATGTGCGGCTTGCCTTCCTTGCCGGTGCCGGGGGCGCCCGTCTTCGGCAGGGTCACGTGGCCTTTGCCACCTTCCTTGGGATGGTCTTCAACCAGGACGGCGGTCTTGCCGGGCTTGGTGCCAGGCTTGCCGCCCGTGACCACTGGACCAGTGTGATGACCGGCAGGGCCATGACCCGCCAAAACGATGGGCTTGACGGGATGCGCCACCGGGACCTTGACGATCTTGCCCGGGCCGCGGGTGCCGTGCACCACGGTGACGTGCTGGGTGGGATGGCGGGACACTTCGAACTCACGGCGCTTCACGTCCACATGCCAGATGCGGGTGTTGGTGAAAGCGTTGTTGATGAAGACGCGGGAATCGCGCTCATGGCCGTAGTGCCAGCCGCGGTGCCATTCACCCCAGTAGAGGTTGTGGTGATGCCAGTCGAAATCATAACCGAGCCAGGGACCCACCCGGTAGGGCTCGCTGAAATAAACAGGCGGCGCATCCACAATGCGACGCTGATAGATCACCTCAGGATCATAGCTGGGCACGGAGATGGAATCCTCTTCGGCGGGCAGGATGCGGATTTCATTGTCATCCTGCACAATCCTTTCCTGCGGGGTGTCCACCAGGTTGCCGACCTCCTTGGCCTTGGCGCGCAGGGCCTGAATGGCTTCCATCACATCCACCGGCTGGGAGAGGAAGGCATCGCCCACCTGGGTGGTCCAGTCGAGATTGTCGTCCAGCCACTTCAACGTGTCGGGATAGCGGACGAGGCCTTTGACGCTGGCATCCCAGGGCTTGTCGTCGGTCGCATCCGGATCGCCGCCTTTTTCAGCATAGCGGTCGGCCAGCACGATGTCCGAAGGCACCGTGGAGGCGGGCAGGATCAACGAGATGAGGGGATCGGGGTACAGGGCGATGGGCCCCAGCAGTTCGTTGAGTTCGTCCGGCGAACGCTTGGGAGCGGAATCGTCGGCCGACTGGGCCTGGGCGGTGAACCCGGCGAGGGAGCAGATGCCGATGAGGGCGAGGATGCGGGTGTTCATGGTGGATCGGTTTAGAATGAGGGTGATTGAAAGCTTATTGTCAACAGGGGTAAAGCGCCAACCAGCATCAGCACGGGAAGCCCACACCTGCGGGAGCACGCCGGGGCAGCTTGTCATACCCCGTCACATCTCCTGTGACGAGAGAACTGGAACGGCTATTCATCTGCTTGAAAATTCTTTGGAGGAGGCATGAAGGTTGCCCGGACCTCAGGCGGGGAAAATGGGTGAAACAAAATCATCCGGCTTCACGGCAAGGATGGAACAAGGAGCGTGCTGAAGAATCCTTTCGGCAGTGGTGCCGATGAGGAGCTCGCGCAGCCCGGATTTTCCACGGGTGCCGAGAACCACGAGATCGACACCGCTGTTTTTCACGTGATCGACGATGGCATCGCGAACACTGGGAGCCTCGATCACGAGGTGTTTCACCGTGCCTTCAGGGGCCTTGCGGGTGAAGGGTTCCAGAAAGTCGTCCAAACCTGTGCGGGCAGCTTCGGCGGCCTCTTCGTCGGTGACGAGGGCTGGCAGCGGGGTGGCAAAACCGCCGTAGTCCAAGGCCATGGTGACGGCGGACATGTACACGTGAACGCAGTCGAGCGCCGCCGCGTCACGCTCGGCCAGATGCAGAGCGAACTGCACGGCCTTGGCCGAGTTTTCGGAGAAATCGACACAGGCCGCCAGGTGGCGGAAGGGGCCGTGCTGATCCTTGCGCACAATGAGCACGTCCACAGGGGCCTTGCGCACGCACTTGGCGGTGATGGCGCCCACACGGCCGGGCTCGTCG
>OUNM010153827.1_pt1 | contig 29845 bp, 19 predicted proteins | sample 1769961 | NCBI WGS metagenome assembly OUNM01 (sample SAMEA3914820, study PRJEB12502) | metagenome | biome: forest; material: soil | place: USA | collected 2012-03-12 | depth 0.3 m | reverse complement strand
GGGAATGGGTCGGGGAATGGGTCGGTGGCTTCTGGTGGTGGTGGGGAGGTGGTGGGTGGCGGGAGGGCGGCGCCGGTGTCGGAGCAGACGTTTTGTTTGTTGGAAGAGGACTTGAGGAAGCGATTGAGGGTGCTGTCGAGGGAGACGATTGATGTGTTGAGGAGGGCGTGAAGTGGGAGGTGGCGTGGTAAAGTGCTGTGTGTGTTCTCGTGTGCTTCTTCCGCGAATATTCTTCATGACCGGCCCGATGACTGGCGTTGGTGAGCTTTCGTGTGATCATATTTAGACCACAAATAGGGACGCTGATGAGACATGACTGTCGAGGCTCAACAAGTCACGACGGAACTTAATCAGTGTTCTTTCTAGAAGTGTGTTATTGAATAGACATAATAGACCCAGGCATATAATTCCAAGATTCCAACCGTATAATTACCATTTTCTTCTTTACCACCATCCTGTCCAGCTTTCCGCGACTTCAGCCTCCAAGACAGTCTCCCAAACGGGCCCTCGAGCCCTCCGGCCCTCACTTTTGACCCCTGACTTGACCCCTGACTTGACCCCTGACTTGACCTCTGACTTGACCCCTGACTCCCGACCCTTACCCTTCATCGGGTCAGCATGAAGGGACTGAAGAAGAGTGTTTTTCCTAGGGGTCTTGATCACTAGCTTCGGGCGACCCGGGTTCTTTCGCGGGGTCAACGGCCCTGTTAGAGCATCTTGGACCTGATGGACTGTCTTGCCAGTTGCTTGGGCGATGGCAAGGTAACTCCATTTTGCGTCGTTGCGTAAGGTTCGGATCTCTATCTTCTCATCGCGAGAAAGGGGTGTTGAGTGCCGAAGACCCCGTAAGACAGGGCCATGTCGAATGCTATCTTGGGCCTGTTGTTGTACCTGAAGCTGGTAGAACCGCTGCGCGCAGGGCGAGCTGTGGATGTTGCTGTTGTTGATCAATGCCCGTATGTCCATTGTGGGTGAGTTGCGGGTGTGGGTGCCTGTGTGGGTGCCGCCTGTGTGGGTGCCAGCCATGCGGGGGGCTTTTATCATTGCAAGTACTTTCCTATGGAAAGTGCTAGAAAAGTGACCTGGGTGGGAGTCTCGTCAGTGGCTGCCCTAAGTATTGGAAAAAGTGGAGAACCTATGGCACCAACACCAAGAACCCTGTCAGAGGCGTGCACGCAACTCTTGCCCCAACCCTTGCCGCAACCCCTACCCTTACCCTAATTGTTGACAAAACCTGGCTTTTACCAAGTTATTTCACCCTCGCCGTCGGCGGAGTTGCAAAGAGCAAGCTGCTTTCTCAACACAGCGGTTCCATCGTCATAACAGTGTATTCTCCAAGCATTCGTCTGACGCTATCTCCAGCGCGACTCCGCGGATTCATCGCGGACGCCCATTTTAGCTTGACGCGGCCTGAGACCTCTCTTGTCTGTGGCACACCTCACCCGGCAATGCGCCTCCTTTCGCATTCTGCACACTCCGTGAGGGAGCATTGTCAACTCAAGTGACAGTTGAAGTCGGGTGGACTTGATCCTTGAGCTGGCAGCCCCTGAAACCTGCAACGGGCTACCAAACCCGCCTACCACGGCAGCCGTGAGCCATCTTCATGAAGCAAGAATTGCCCCGAAGACTCTTCCCTCGTAGCCTCGTCAATCTGCAAGATATCAGCATCACTTCTTCAGTCGCAAGCACGAACGCACTCACCCTCGCGCAGATCCCATCCACACTCTCCTGGATCGTCGTCGGCGCTTCCTTGCGCCCCATCAGCCTCGCCCCTGTGTCTCCCATATCAGTCTGCACATGTCTGCCGCCACATCCAGCGCAGTCAGCCAAACATAAACACCCTCACCACCACAAACAAGACACTCCCATGAGAGAGAACAACTCACCCCGGATCCACCACAAACGCCACCAACCACCCATTCTCAAAATGCACCTTCCTCACCAAATAATTCGCCGCCAGCTTCGAAACCCCGTACGCAAACATCGGCGCCCGCGCGTACTCGTCCATGCCCGTAATGGTACTAATCGGCGCGCCGACCAGCACAAACCTGGGTGTCTTCGCAGCCTGCAGCAGCGCCCTGGTCGCCTGAAACAGCAGCAGCACCGAGTACGTGTTGACCATCATGTGCTCGCGCAGGTGGGCCAGGGGCATGGTGCTGGCTGGGCCGAAGTTTGTCGCGATGGCGGCGTTGGCGATGACGACGTCGATGTGGGTGATTGCGTGGTGGGTTTGGAGTGTGGAGGCGGCGGTGGCGGCGTCGGTTTCGGAGGCGCAGTCGAGCTGGAGGATGAGGAGGGTTGAGGTGGGGGATTTGGGGAGGGTGGTTAGCGCGGGGGAGGCGGTTGCTGGGTTGCGCACGCAGGCTATTACGGTTGTGTTGGCGCGGAGGATGTAGGCTGCTACGAGGCCTTTGCCGATGCCTGGGAAGGGTTAGATGGATCATGGAGGTGGGTTGGTGAGGGAATGGGGCTGGGGCAGACCTCTGTTGGCGCCGGTTATGAGGTAGGTGGTTTGATACGGGGCGTCGCTGGCGCTGTTGGAGGTGCCGGCGCCGTTCCGGAGGAGGGCGTTTGCCATGGCGCCGTTCATTGTTGGGTGAGGTTATTGCTAGCACTGAGAAACACAGAACAAGCAATCCAAAAATGTAAATCTCCTGCCGTGGTGCAATGAGACAAGACGCCCTCCAGCCAAGCCCCTTATGTATTTCGGGCTGCGGGATGTTTCTGCCCGAGCCTCGGGTCGGCCTCCGACACACTCAACGCCATAAGGCCATGACACAACTTGATGCGACGTGTGAAACATGAGCCTAGATGCCTAACGTCCAACAATTGCATTGTTTGGCCAACCACCAGCATCAAAACTATTCCCAAACCTAACTCGCGAACACCTTCGTCCTCCCAGTAGTGTACATGGACAGCCGTCTCGTCGCCGCTCCATCAGGGCTTCTGCGCACCATCCAACACGCCCAATAGCACAGCGCCGACGGCGGTGAGGATGGGTGCATACCCCCAGTGGCCCCATTGACCCTGCCCGTGACTGTAGCAAACGGCACCGTCGGCAACGGCAACGGCGCTGGCGGCGATGACGGTGTAGCCGAGCGACTTATTGGTGCCGAAGAAGGCGGCCGAGTAGATGGCCAGGCCCATGAAGATGTCGCGGGCGCCGTAGACGGCCATCAGGCTGTCGACCACGCGGGCGTCGGCCGGGGACGAGGGCCGCGGGAGCTCAAAGAAGGTCAGGGCGTGTGCAGGGCGGAGGATCGCGTTGACGCCAAAGGCGGTGAAGATGGTGGCGAAGGCGTGGGCGGCCAGCCGGACGGCGGAAGACTGCGACAGCGCCATGTTGGGAGGTGGATGGAAGGGTGTTTCCGGTTATCGTGTGGATTTTGCGGGTGGGCTGCGACTTGGTGTTGTGTTAGTGCTGACGGGACGGGAATTCGAATTTCTAACCGTCGAAGACAAAACAACACGCAGAGCTGGTCCGAGGGACAAACTGATGGAAACACACACCAAATGAAATGGAAGCTTAGAGATTGGTCTGGTGAGTCAATGGCAGAAGAAAAGCAGACGTAAGATTGACGTGTGGGTGGGTTGGGTTGCGAGAGGAAATCAGCGCCTCACAAAGTGATCAATCTTCAAGCTCAAACCCTCCAGCTGGGAACCAAAGTTCCCAAGCAATTCCAAGCCCCAATGAAAGTCGATTGGCTTCTTTGTTGTGGTAGCACACAGCACCAACTGCTGCCTGCTGCTGAATGCGGCACATCCCAGTCCTGTCCACAGCAGAAAGTCGCGGTAACCAAACGCGTGCGAGCCCAACGTGTTTCACCTGCCTGCGGTCTTCATCTGAGGTTTGACCCTTGTCATTGCCCCTCCTTCCCGTCTCCCTCTCACATTCCATCGGCGGAGTTTGCCGTTGATTGAGCCCTGTTTGGCCGGCACTCTCTTGGCGGGCATTGTCAACCAATCATCAACAATTCTCCGATGCATGGCGCGCGGACGGATGGCCGAATCCGGGCTGCTTGCCTGGTGCATGCACGACACGCACGGAATATCCCGTCGGAACTTGCCGCCGATTGCCGTGGCCTTCCTCTTTCTCCCATTCCTTCTGCTGCTTGCAGGTTCGCGTTCGGCGTTCCGAGGAATCTGCTCGGTGTACGAAGAGAATCCGGGCTGGTCTCGGGCACCGCCGCCCCCGCGCCATGCCGCTGAATATTCACACTTTTTTATGTGGTTGAATAAGATTGGCAGATGTGGGAGTCGGCGGCCGGGTGCCAGATGTGCACGGCTCACATCGGTTTGCGAGTCCGCGACCCGGTGTCGGTGTGTGGCAGCGCCGAGACAGTCGTCTCGGACTTCTCCGTCCTTTGCAGCACCAAGCCGATGGGATCGGATCTTTACCCACCAAAACGAAAGAAGCAGTGGTTTGTACCACCCTCTCCGGCCACCGGCAGACCAATCCAAGCCCACCCTCCTCGGCTAGACACGCTCGGCGCCGCTGCCCGGCCTGTCGACGCCCACCGACTGGCTCAAGCTGACCATGATCTGCCATCAGACTGCCCTTTTTCAGACCATTTTGCACCCGTGGTGTGGCGTGTAAGCCGAGGTGGTATCAGCCTCGAGCCCGCTGTCGCCTCAATCTTCGGACGGGCGCCTTCGCCCTCCCTCTCCCCCCTTTTCGGTGAGGCGATCGTTTGGTATTTTTGGACATGTCGGGTAACGCAACGTCCCCTGCAGTAGCTCTAGTTAGGTAGACATGCAGCCACACGAAAACAGATCATGCATGGGCCTGGCCCGACGTGACCCGACCAGCCACTGTCATGGCCGACATTGCTCTCGCCGTTCCACTAAGAACTCGAGTGCAGGTTCTTGCAGGTGATGGCTGTGTGCGACATGGTCCATCCACTGAGAACATTGGCCCTCCCGAAATGCCACCTCCTACTCATTCGGGTCACATGGGTGATGGAGTCAGGGGTCAAGGGTCGCGAGCATGCTTGCCTGCCCGGAGCGTCCGAATCCCGCGAAGTATGGCGTAAACATACACCAACCAGAGACACAGCTTATGGGACCTCAGACCCAACGGCTGTGTTCTGACAGTGCTGTGATCAGTGGCAGCCCGGCGTCCGCGTCGAGGCGAGAGCTAACGCGCCCGAATTTGCTGGACCCCTGTTTTGGGAGGATCGGCCCAATCATCGTAGATATGACACTGAGAACCATGACGCCGGGTTGCCCCTGACCAGTCTGGCGCAAACGCGAGCCGCGATGGTTTGGCACGGCCACTCGCTTCCTTTTACCTGTTGCGTCTCGAAAGGTCATGTAGTTTCCCCGACCTGGACCGGACTTACCACCCAGCTCAACGCCTGTTTCATACTTTCAAGAAGCAAGGGGAGCCGTTGGCGCGAGAAAAGACAAGCTTGCGAGCGCTCATCTATCCAAGCCGGGCATTAGCAGTCACACTGCCGTAGAATTGCTGTGTCCCGGGTCGACTTAGTTCACATGAGATAATCCCCCTTATCTCCGTTGTTGAGCCTCAGGGGCCACATGGGACCGTGACACAGCATTGGAACCAGAATGACACTCCCCAAAACACATCTAGAAAAAGTCGGGATACTGACAGCTGCTACATTGCTGCACCATCAATGTACCCCTGGTCCCGGGGCTATGGTCGACCGGCATTCCATCAGGTTGCTGCACCCAAAAAGCCCGGCGGCTCAGGGGCAACCATCAGCCGCTTCGTATTCTAATTACGCCTAGCCCTGTGTGACCATACTTTTCATAGGCAACAACTTCATGTGGCCCGGTGTCTGCGCCGCCTCACGATGTGTGGTGTCGGAGGGCCCGAAAGGGGCGAGGGCCAATCGTGAGGCGTAAGATGGACATCATGATATCTTCCACGGCCTCACAGGGCGTTCCGGTTCGAATGAGACCCCCAGTAGCGCGGCCAAATTTGGTCACGATGCAGGCCTTACTGCCTTTTTACGAGATCCTCCATGATTAGCGTTGTGAAGGAAGCCTAGGGAATACGCCACAGCTGAGTCTGTCATGAGACTGCGAGATTTGGCCCATGGACGACGCCAGGAATATAAAGTGATGGTTTGAGATCTGGAGTTCAGACGGCCCTGATGACCGGCCTGGACATTCACTCTCGGTACTCCAATAGAACCCACTACGTTAAACTCTGGGCAAGTATAGCCTCGATCCATCTCTCTGCCATGCTCTTTTGGTCTCTCGCCGCGCTGGCCCTCGTCGGCCCAGCGATTGCCGTGCTGGACTTTTCCAAATGGAAGACCCGCCAGCCGGGCGAGTTCAGGGCCCCCTGCCCAGCCATGAACTCCCTCGCAAACCACGCCTTCATCCAGCGCGACGGGCGCAACATCACCGTCGCCTCCCTCGTCCCCGTCCTGGAAGAGGTCTTCCACCTCTCGCCCGAGCTAGCCACCATCATCTCCAGCCTCGGGCTGCTCACGGCCCCAGACCCGTCCAAGGGCGTCTTCACCCTGGACGACCTGAACAGGCACAACATCTTCGAGCACGACGCGTCGCTGTCGCGCGAGGACTACTACTTCCACAAGGACCCCTCGACCTTCCGCCCGGAGATCTTCAAGACGTTCATCGACCACTTCAAGGGGATGGACTACGTCACCCTGGAGGCGGCCGCGGCAGCCCGCTACGCCAGAGTCCAGGACTCACGCAAGAGAAACCCGACGTTTACGTACGGGACCCAGCAGCACATCACCAGCTACGGCGAGACCATCAAGTACTTCCGGACTATCGTCGACCCGAACACGCAGAAATGTCCCGTGGCGTGGGTCAAGATTCTCTTTGGTAAGTTCCAGCTCTCACTCATGGCTTGATCGAGGTGTTGATGTACTAACACATGTCAAATAGAACAGGAAAGGCTGCCATTCAACGAAGGCTGGCGGCCTCCCAAGACCGAGATTAGCGGCTTTTCGATGGCTAGCGATGTCCTGGAGCTGGCACTGAGAACCCCTGAGAAGATTGAGGACGCTTCATGCCAGGGGAAGGTATGCAACAAGGCCCGGGGTATTCATGGGTACTTTGGTATGTAAGTGTTGGGGATTTGCGTGGACGCCGCTGCCATTCGTGGAAAGGGAGATTGATCGTTGGATTTGGAATGATTTCTCAGCTGTTGTAACACCATCGTGTTTGCTTACCTACCTTATTCTAGCATAGTTCATGTGTCATGCTCTTTCACCAGGTATATTCAGTTTGTTCTTCGGGTCTTTTTCGTGTATTATTTCTTACCACTGAAATCTAGGAGTTTGTAGAAGTACGTACGTTACGTAGTTGTGCACGGCCTTTATTGGCTACCTGTCTGGAATTTCTGTTCTCTGCGTCCCAGGTCAAGACACATGTGCTGTAGTTTAAGCAATGGACTTACTAATGTGCCACGTTTGCATATATTCTCTCGGCTATCCATGTGGTAAACCTGCCGTCTTATCCACCAAATTTGTTCCCCTGAACGTGGCCCATACCATACCGCAGAGGTGCCACCATGATCAATCCGGAAGCAACTTTAGAGACTCGACGTTTCTCATTCACCTAGGGCTCTACAAGCTGTAATACTCTGTAGGCTAACCTCACAAGGCAATGGCGGGGGCAGGTATCTTAGTATTGCTTTTTGGTTTCCATAGTTGTCCACACTATATTACACGGAGACTGCAACAGACGGCTTCAGCGTAATCTCACAGCGGCGTGCCTTTGGTGTACCGGCGATGAAGCTGTCCACGACAGCCATGCTCTCAGGCGTGGCTGATTCAGCCAACCTTGCGCCTGCACATTCCCGGAAGAACATGGCAGCGGCAAGACGCATCTCGATGCGGCCGAGATGGATACCGAGGCATTGCCGAGCTCCGTACCCAAAGGGGTTGAATGACAGCTTGGCTTGCTCCGAGAGCTGAGACCCTGGAAGCCAGCGGGTGTGATCAAACCTGAGATGGAGGTCATGTCAGCGCTAGAAAAAGACGAACACCAAGGACGGGTGGATGCACTGACCTACCCGGATTCTCCCAGGTATCTGGATCACGCTGAAGGCTCCAGTTCTGTGTCACCACCACCGTGTCGTCCGGGATGAAATACCCCCCCAAGGTAGCACCTCCTTTGGGCACGCTTCGCGGCATACACCCCGGCGCCGCACCGTACAGCCGCAGACTCTCGTCGATGACGGCGTTTAGGAGGGTCAGTCCCTCACACACCACATCGGTGACCTCCCCCTCGATCCCGGCCACCTCAGCCTCCAGCTCCTTCTGCAATGCCGGCCTGTTCAACACACACCAGATCAAAAACGTCAGCGAGATGGCCGTCGGATCCGACCCAGCCAACAACAACGCCCCCGCATCCGTGATGATATCCGTGTCCGTCAGCGGATGCTCGCCCTGATCCTCAGCCAGCGCCTTGGCAAACAAGTTCCTCTCCCCGATCTTGTCGCTCCGCGCCTGCGCAACGACCCGATCCCCAGCCAAGAACATCCTCTCCTGCGAGTAAAACACATCCTGCAGCGGCGGCACCACCATAGCCAGCACCCTGCCCGCATAATACAGCGGCGGGGCAAAATGCAACAGCAAGTGCGCCAGATCCCCCATCCGCCGCTCCAACATCAACACAAACGGATCCTTGACCCCCTCCTCCACAGTCCCAACCCCCCCACCAAACGTCAACCGACACACAACCTCATTCGCCATAAGCGTCCACCACCCCATAACCTCCGAAACCCCCCCCTCCGCCTCAGCCTTCATCTTCTCCACCGCCCGCGCCGTCACCTCTCTGACCGTAGGCTCCCACTCCCGCCGCAGACTCGCCAGCGTAAACCCCTTGGCATACAGCCGGCGGCGCGCCGCATGCAGCTTGGCGTCGCGGAAGTTAAAGATGTTGTCGACGGGCCCGGGCGAGAGGAGCTTGTAGAAGGGCGCCTTGGGGAAGCCCGAGCCCATGCGGTGGATCTCGCGCGCCGCAAACGGGTCGGCGACGTCGACTTCTAGCGGGGCGATGCGCACGATGGGCCCGTACTGCGCGTGCAGGGCGTGAATGTAGTGGATGCGGCTGTTGGTGAAGACCGAGTAGGCTAGGCGGAGGGAGGTGAGGCGCGCGTGCCAGGGGCCGGGGACGCGGGTGAGGGGGTGGAAGTAGGCTGTGCGGATGGTCTGGAGGGATGGGGGGGTTAATGTGTGTTTGAGGAGCATTTGTGTTGCTCGTGGATTTGATTGGACTTACAGAAGTCAACTTGACGGCAACAAAGACCACGACTATGAAGGTCAACACGAAAGAGAGTGGCGCGCCTGTGGTGGCGTCGAGAACGGCCTTGTAAACGTCATTTTGCTCCATTCTAGAAGCAAAGTTGTAAGCCTAGCCCGGGAAATGCAAACATCGGGTAGGGAAAGATGGCAGGGACTGGTTTGATGGAACTGGGGTGAGTGTCATGTATGGTCCCGACTCCGGTGCTCCTCTCCGCTTGCCGTGTCGGGACTGAGGCGAAGCCCGAGCCCCCACAAACCGACGGCTCGGTCTCCTATTCTTTTTCTTGACTGTTTCAGCCTCACGGCCGGCTCGCCGCGTGAATGTTGTCTGCAAAAGCCCGATTATCGATAGCCATGGCCTTCCAATCTGATATCACGGACAGCGATGACCTCCGAAGAAAAGGACCGGATTCGGGTACGACGCAGGCTTCCTCAGAAGCGGGCAAAGTGTTACAGGATGTTGTAACCAGTGTCGTATTTATCATGTTGGACATAGAATTGCCTGTCGATAGTCTCCTGAGTCCAGAGCCCTGTTTACTGCTTGTGGCACGACACTGCCCTTTCACAGCTTAGTTGTCGATGTTGGTTGTGCCACACCAGTCACAGTCATGGCACACAGCGCTCGGGTCTTTCTCTTCGGGGACCAGACCTCTGACTTTGTGCCCAAGCTACGAGAGCTCCTGACTGTCCGCGACAGCCCCCTCCTGACGGCCTTCCTCGAGCAGGCTCACTATGTCGTCCGGGCGCAGATGATGCAGGTCCTGCCTCCAGTGGAGCACAAGGCTTCGCGTACTGCCAATCTCGCCGAGATGGTTCAGAAATACGCCGATGGGAAACTGAGTTCCGCGTTCCAGACGGCGCTGTCTTGCATCTGCCAGCTGGGTTGTTTCATGCAGTGAGTCAACAGCTGAGTGTGTTTTGATAGTAATGCGTTCTAAAGGCCACGTTAGGGAGGTTGAAGACGACACCAAGCCATACCCGGCACCAAACGATACGTATGTTCTCGGCGTGTGCACCGGGTCACTTGCGGCTGCTGCCGTTAGTTGTAGCGGTTCGCTTTCAGAACTGCTGCCCCTGGCGGTACAGTCAGCCCTGGTGGCATTCCGCCTTGGCCTCTGCGCGCTTGATCTGCGAGACCGCCTGGAAACGTCAGCTGAGGACCGTGGCCGGCCATGGTCCGTGGTGGTGTCGGGGCTCGACGCCGAGGCGGCCGAGGCCGGCATCAAGAAGTTCTGCCAGGACAACGTAAGTCGTACCTGGGTTGTTGTGTGACACCGGTGCTAACACACGTGGCGCCAGGTCTTACCCAAGACCCGGCATCCCTGGGTCACGTCCACAGCTCCAAAGTCAACGACCATCAGCGGCAGTCCCCGCGTCTTGGACAAGCTCCTTGCCGTGCCACCGTTCCAAGGTCTCAAGTCCACCGAAATCAACATATCAGTCCCTGCACACAACGCCAAGCTATTCACACCCAACGACGTTGAGACAATCCTGGAAACGACGGCTGACATCCCGTGGGCTGCATACTCTGCTAAGATCCCTTACCTGTCAGGCGTAACCGGCAAGCCAACATGGGCGGCAAACTACAAGGCCCTCGTAGAGCTGGCGCTCAAGCAGTGCCTGCTGGAGCCCATCGGTTGGGACAAGGTTGAGAGCGAAACACCGCGGCTCCTGAAATCTCGGGGAGTCGGGAGTGCTGTCATCACACCGGTCATCGCGAGTGCCCATAAGAGTCTGGCTAGTGCACTTACCGCAAGCGGCATCAAGACAGATCTCGCCGCCAATGCCGCTCCATCTGACAAGTTCTCTCACCGGCCGGGTCCGGCCAGGTGCAAACTCGCCATCGTGTCAATGTCGGGCAGATTCCCCGAAGCCCAACACACGGACGACTTCTGGGATCTCCTGTACAAGGGCATCGACACGTGCAAGGAGGTGCCGCTGCGGCGTTGGGACGTCAAGACCCACGTCGACGACACAGGCAAGGCGCGCAACAAAGGCGCCACACGATGGGGGTGCTGGCTAGACTTCACAGCCGAGTTTGACCCGCGCTTCTTCAGCATCTCGCCCAAGGAGGCGCCCCAGATGGACCCTGCGCAGCGCATGTCGTTAATGTCGACCTGGGAGGCCCTGGAACGTGCAGGTATCGTGCCCGACACCACGCCGTCGACACAGCGTAACCGCATTGGTGTCTTCCACGGCGTGACGAGCAACGACTGGATGGAGACGAACACCGCGCAAAACATCGACACGCACTTCATCACGGGAGGGAACCGGGGGTTCATTCCCGGGCGCATCAACTTCTGCTTCGAGTTCTCGGGCCCCAGCTACAGCAACGACACGGCGTGCTCGTCCAGCCTGGCAGCCATCCATCTCGCCTGTAACTCGCTGTGGCGAGGCGACTGCGACACGGCGGTCGCCGGGGGCACCAACATGATCTTTACCCCTGACGGTCACACGGGCCTAGACAAGGGCTTCTTCCTGTCGCGGACCGGAAACTGCAAGGCGTTTGACGATGCCGCTGATGGGTACTGCCGCGCAGAGGGAGTAGGGACCGTCTTTATCAAGCGGCTGGAGGATGCCCTGGCGGACAACGACCCGATTCTCGGCGTCATTCTCGACACCAAGACCAACCACTCCGCCATGTCCGACTCAATGACGCGCCCTCATGTCGGCGCTCAGATCGACAACATGACAGCGGTGCTGAATTCGGCCTGTGTTCGCCCCAACGAGCTGAGCTACATCGAGATGCACGGCACGGGCACCCAGGTCGGCGACGCCGTCGAGATGGAGTCGGTCCTCTCTGTGTTTGCGCCCGACGAAAAGGCTCGCCCCCAGGATAGGCCGTTGTTTGTCGGCTCAGCCAAAGCCAACGTCGGTCACGGCGAGGGTGTGTCGGGAGTGACCAGCCTGGTCAAGGTGCTCCTCATGATGCAGCATAATATCATCCCCCCGCACTGCGGCATCAAGCCGGGGAGCAAGATCAACCACAACTACCCCGACCTTGGGGCCCGCAACGTCCACATCGCCTTTGAGCCAAAAACATGGCCGCGGACCCCTGGGCAGCCACGGCGTGTGCTGATCAACAACTTCAGCGCGGCTGGTGGCAACACTGCACTGCTGGTGGAAGACGCCCCTGAGAGGCAGTACTCTAACAAGCCAGACCCGCGGACGAGCCACACTGTCGCCATCTCAGGCCACGTGGGCAAGTCCCTCAAGACGAATCTCGAGCGGCTCCTCAAGCACATCGAGCAGACCCCAGACATTTCCCTCCCCCAGCTCGCCTACACAACCACGGCCCGGAGATGGCACCACGTGCATCGTGTTGGCCTGACCGGGTCATCCATCAGCGAGATCAAGCAAAAGCTACAGTCCGCCATCGAGAACGGGACGGGCATCAACCGGCCCAAAGCCAAGCCCAACGTCATCTTCGCCTTTACCGGTCAGGGGTCTCAATATCTCGGCATGGGCCGCCAACTGTACGAAGCATACCCAAAGTTTCGGGCCGACCTCAGCCGGTTCGACCAGCTCGCGCAGAGCCACGGCTTTCCCGGGTTCCTGCACATCTACACATCAACTCAGGGCAACATTGACGAGTTCCTCCCCGTCGTGGTGCAGGTAGCCCTGACATGCCTGGAGATGGCATTCGGAAGTCTGCTGCAGTCCTTCGGCCTCCGTCCCAGCGCTGTCGTGGGACACAGCCTGGGAGAGTATGCCGCGCTGTACATCGCCGGCGTGCTGTCCGCGTCAGACACCATCTACCTCGTGGGCAAGCGGGCCGAGCTGCTGCAGGAGCGCTGCCAGCGCGGGACCCACGCCATGCTGGCTGCGCGGGCCGCGGCGGCGGACCTGATGGGTTTGTTGCCCGGCACCAATTGCGAGGTGGCTTGTATCAACGGCCCGCACGACACCGTGCTGAGCGGGTCTGTCGAGGATATTGCTGAGGCACAGCGAGCTCTGGCCGCCAAGGGGACCAAAGCCACGCTGCTCAAGCTGCCGTTTGCGTTCCACTCGGCGCAGGTGCAGCCTATCCTAGAGGACTTTGAGAGCCTGGCGAGCGGTGTGTCGTTTGAGGAGCCGCAGACACCCATCCTGTCGCCGCTCCTGGGCAGCATCATCGACGAGAACGACGTGATCACCCCGTCGTACCTGGCCAGGCATTGCCGTGAGGCGGTCGGCATTGTCAAATCGCTGCAGGCGGCCAAAGAGAAGGGCTTGATCCACGACAAGTCCATCGTCATCGAGGTCGGGCCGAAGCCGCTGCTCTGCGGCATGGTCAAGATGACGCTGGGCACCCATGTAGTGACGCTCCCTACCCTGGGCCCAAACGCCGACGTCTGGCCCAACCTGCAGATCGTGCTCACCTCGGTCTACGACGGCGGCCTCGACGTGAACTGGGTCGCGTACCACGAGCCGTTCGACTCGGCCAAGAGGGTCGTCCCGCTGCCGGACTACGGCTGGGACCTGAAAGAATACTACATCCCGTACCGGGGCGACTGGTGCCTGCACCGCCACGAGATCAAGTGCGAGTGCGCCGAGCCAGGCAAGGAAATCCACACCTCGGCCTACCAGCCGCTCCCTGAGGCGACCCCCACCCCAAAGAAACCCTCCAAGCTCGACGCCAGTAAGGAAGCTTACCCCGAGATTAAAACCACCACCACGCTCCACCGCGTGGTCGAGGAAAAGACCGAGCCCCTCGGCGCAACCTTCACCGTCGAAACCGACATTTCCCGCGCCGACATCAACTCGATCGCCCAAGGCCACCTAGTCGACAACATCCCGCTGGCCACCCCCTCCCTCTACGCCGACATCGCCCTCCAAGTCGGCCGCTACTCCATGGCACGCCTCCGCGCAGGCCACCCCGCGGCCCTCGACGGCATAACCTCCATCTCCAACCTCGTCTGCGACAAGCCCCTCATCCCGCACGGCCAAGGCCCCCAGCTCCTCCGCACAACCCTCACCATGTCCTGGCCCCCCAAAGCAGCCGCTACCACCCGCAAGGCAACCATCAAATTCTCCACTTACCTCCCCTCCGGCGCGCTCGACACCGACCACGCAACCTGCACCGTCCGCTTCACCACCTCCGCCCAGCAAAAAACCCTGCAGAACGCCCTCCCCCACTACCACTCCCGCATCGCCCGCCTGCGCGCAGGGCACGCCTCGGGGCAGTTCACGCGCTACACGCGCCGCGGCGGGTACAAGCTCATGTCGAGCATGGCGACGTTCCACCCGGACTACAAGCTGCTGGACGACCTGGTGCTGGACCAGGCGCTGGACGAGGCGGTGTGCACGATGGACTTTTCGGATGCGAAGACGCCTGGGGAATACGCCGCGCATCCGGCGTATGTGGACTCGATTACGCAGGTGGCGGGGTTTGCGCTGAATGCGAAGGATGAGACGGATATTGCGAGGGAGGTGTGGGTTAATCATGGGTGGGGGGGGCTGCAGATTTATGAGGAGTTGAGGAAGGGGGTGAGGTATCAGGTTTATGCTAAGATGGGGAGGGAGAGGGATGTGGCGAAGGGGGAGGTGATTGTGCTGGATGGGGAGAGGGTGGTGGCGTATTTTGAGGATTTGGAGGTGAGTTTTTGTGTTGTAGTTGGGGTGTGCTGTTTGTGCTGACGGTGTTTGCAGCTGCATCTTGTTCCGCGTAAGGCGTTGTTGGTGGTGCTCAAGTCGGCGCTCGACAGGGGCATTCGCCAGAGGGGTGGGGATCCGAAGGCTCCGGCGACAAAGACAGCGAAGAAAGGAGTTGCGCCTGCGGCTGTTGCTGCGGCACCGCCGCAGGCTGCAGCCACGCCGGCGGTTTCTGCTGTGGCGCCAACCCCCAAGAAGAAGGCATCGAAGCCCAAGGCAAGGACAGGGGGGACGGCCAATGACGAAAAGTTCCAGGCCGTCCTGCGCGTCGTGTCCGAGGAGAGCGGCGTGGCTCTGGATGAGCTCACCGACGAGAGCAATTTTGTCGACATGGGTATCGACTCGCTCAGCTCCATGGTTATTGGGAGCCGGATGCGGGAAGATCTCGGGATGGAGGACTTGGCGGCCGACTTTTCCCTCTTTATCGACTGCCCAACGGTTGCTGCCCTCAGAGCGTGGCTGGGTGCTTCGCCTGGAGCAGAGGGCGAGGGTGAGGAGGAAGAAGAAGACGAGGACCAAGGCGAGGTGGCGGAGCCAGTCACTGCTTCGACTCAACCACCCCCCATTTCGACCGCCGTCCCTGCCTCCCCCGTGGCCGAGCCCGGCGCCGTCTTTGACGGCGAGCAGTTCAACGCCGCGCTCAGGGTCATCTCCGAGGAAAGCGGCGTGGCCCTCGACGAGCTCACGGCCGAGACCGTCTTCTCCGACATCGGCATCGACTCGCTCAGCAGCATGGTGATCAGCAGCCGGTTCCGCGAGGAGCTCGGCCTCGGGCTGGACACGGCCTTCTCCCTCTTTGACGACGTTCCCACCGTGGCCAAGCTGGCAGCCTTCCTCGGCGGCAGCGTCGTCGACGCCAGCGGCGCCATGTCCTCGGAATCGTCCTCAGAGCCCGAGTCGCCGGGCCACGAAAGCACCACCACCAGCCCCCCCAACGAAGCTGAGGCCGCCGACGAGACGTACGCTGTGCAAGCCATCGCGCGCAAACCCTTCTGCCGGCCCTGCAACTCGGTGATTCTGCAGGGCCTGCCCCGAGTGGCCAAGAAAACTCTCTTCATGCTCCCAGACGGCGGCGGATCAGCGTCGTCGTACGTGCCAATTCCGCGGCTCAAGGCGGACGTGGCGGTGGTGGGCCTCAACTGCCCCTACGCGCGGGACCCCGAGAACATGGACTGCACGCACCAGACCATGATCGCGGCGTTCGCGACCGAGATCCTGCGGCGGCAGCCCCAGGGCCCGTTCCACCTGGGCGGGTGGTCGTCCGGGGGCGCGTTCGCGTACGTGGTGGCCGAGGAGCTGGTCAACCGGGGCCACGAGGTGGCGTCGCTCATCATCATCGACGCGCCGGTGCCGCAGGTCATGGAGAAGCTGCCCGACAGCTTCTACCAGCACTGCAACAGCATCGGGCTGTTTGCCAACCAGCCCGGCGCCGGGGCGGCGTACGAGCCGCCGTCGTACCTGATCCCGCACTTCCAGGCGGTGGTGGACGTCATGCTGGACTACCAGGTGGCGCCGCTCAAGACGGCGCGCATGCCCAGGGTGGGCCTGATCTGGGCGGCCGACACGGTGCTGGAGGAGGGCAACGCGCCCAAGATGAAGGGCATGCACTTTATGGTGCAGAAGAGGACCGACTTTGGGCCCGACGGGTGGGACGCGGTGCTGCCCGGGGCCGAGTTTGACATTGTGCGGGCGACGGGGGCCAACCACTTTACGCTGATGGTGAGTTTTTGTTGAGATCAAGCTGAGAAGAGTGAAGAGTGCTAACCAGCTGGTGTCGACAGAGCAAGGAGCATGTCCATCTGATCAGCGACACGATCGACCGCGTGATGGGTTGACGGGAAGGACGTGAGAGGGGACTGAGAGGTTGCTGCTTTTGCCAATTGGCGTTTTTTCTTCGAGTAGCTCTTTCGTAGGTACCTGTTTAGTGGCGGCATGCAGCGGGACGGAAGAAGAAAAGAATGTCCATCTTCCGACCTCTTCATACCAACGTGACAGTGGAGATCTTCAGCTGGCTGGATCAACCACCGCTCCACGTTCCACGAGCATCAGCTCATCGACTCTGTTCATGGCATATTCGACCCGCTTCCAAGTCTTCAAGCTCCCGGCAGTCGTATCGAGTTCCCAAACCCGCGTTCGTCGGTGAAATCGCGTTCCGCCATACGAACAATATCCCCCGAACCCAGTGCCACCACCATAGCACAGCCAAACGCCTGGCTGAAGGGGTTGGTCGCCATCCTGCTGCGTTTGTTGTGGCAGCAGAGCGCAAAAGTCATTCACGTGATCGTGCCCGCAACCCAATGCCGATATGCCTCCTTTGACCAAAGCGTCGTAGAAGTGGGAATTGAAGCTGGGGGTCTCAGACGGTTCCCTCCGGTGGCCGCTGCGTATACTAAGACGGCGGTCACCGAACTCGGGAAGAGGGATGTGTAGGAAAGCTAGAGACAGATGGATGCGCTTGTCGTTATCGCCCTCCACACGCGCGCTTCGTTGTGCTTGGGAAGTGTCCAAGAACCAGTCAATTTGGCTTTGCTTGATAGGGTCATAGTCGGGATTGTGTGTCTTGCTCGGTATTTGGCCGTGCGAATCCAGAAAATATAAAGTCGATAACGGGAGTTGTGAGGGCGCGGGAGCCAGGACCTGAAGGCAGAAGTTGCCTATGCCGTCAACATGCTCTGGGCCTGATTCGCAGAGGCTGAAAGGCAGGTTCTGCAGTATTGACATCTGTGCCGTGCCTGTGATACAGTCAGCAAGGATGAACAGCTATCATTCCCAAGGCCTAACTCATTAGGGAATGCATAATTATCTGAGGAGCAAAGCAGTTTCTACCGTTTGCAAGAGTGCAAGTGGTACTGCCCTGGCTACCTCATGAAAAGATTTACTCACGTGATAATGCGTGGATGCCCTCGCTATCATGATTGCCAAAGACGGCCGCGAATGGGATTGAGCGCTCGATGATAGGAGCAACCACCTTGAAGAGGGCAGATTGGCTGTCGGGGATATCGTGGTGCAACTGATCCCCAGTGAGAATCACAAGGTCTGGTTTCTCGACATCCAAGATCCTTCCAATGAAGTCAACCGTCAATGGGTCAGCCTCGCTCTGTGGCAAACATTTCCCATGGGCATCAATGGCATCTTTGCATACCCCGACGCCGGTGACCATGTGCGTGTCAGAGATCTGGACCATGTTGAATTTGCCATCCCCCCTGACTCTCAAAGCCGCTCGAGCATCTGGTCTCGGCTTGGCCCTGCCGTGGAGTACGCTCAGCCTTGCAACCGGTACGTTTGGCTGAGCGTTCAGTTGGAGCGATGATCGCATGAGAGCCCATTGTGGCCGGGGGTCAACGGCATCCGTACCAAAGAGAACGTCCACCTGCGTCACAGCCTGGTCGATCGTGCCAGAGAACTTGCTTCTTAGCACCCAAATTCCGCCAGGTCGACTCTCCCATGAATGGCCTGGGCTAGGGTTGGGAGGCGAATCGCCGACTCTGATATCCATAACCAGCAGGTCCTCGGCTGCAAGCTCTTCCTCATTCGCCAGCGCTACATACAGCCATGCAGTCTGCTGAGCTGTATATAGGTAGAGCTCTTTCTCTATGCGGCGCCATATTCGCGGGTCCGGTTCGCTGGTGGGGGGAGAATCTGTCGGAGAGAAGATGAATACGGTGAGATCCGTGACAACTGAATGAAGAATAGAGGTCGCAGTATGAGGAGTAGACGATGTCGCCATTTGGAGACACCTTTTCTGAGAGGAACAGACCTGGGACTGGAGTAGAAAGGAGGAGTCGGGAAACGAGACTACCTAGACGAGGCTGTGAAACGGCGAAACAGTGAACTACTGTTAATTACAATAAACGGTGGACTCTTGGAAAAGCGGGAATTGCAAAGACGGGATCAGAGGCGGATGTCAGAATTAGACGGTGGAGGCTGCATCGGCAAAGCGGACCTCGACGGCAGGAAGAGGTTGCAGCTCGTTGAGGTGGTGGCTGGGAGCTGCAGCCAGCCTGCGGCCCTGCAGGTCAGCTTCCTGCCTGGTCGGTTTGTGCTGCGGATGAGTCGAGGCCGCGTGGTCACGTGCCAGACTGTGTGTGGATTTGCGCTAAACCGCGTCGGACGCGTTCCAGGCTCTCCCCCCACTCTCCGTTCCCGATCCAGCAACCAAAGCAACCAGAGCAACCACCTAAAAAGCAACCACCAAGTCTGGATCCCGAGATTTGGGTGGATGGAGCCCATCTTGGCAAGCATCTCACAATAAATCCAAATTTGGCTGGTACATTTGCAGCTCAAGACGACAAGGCATTTATTTGATCAACAATTGCATCCAAACCATCACCAATGCCCGCAATGGCGCTCTCGGGGCCCAAGCAGACCCCCAAGCAGACCCCCAAGCAGACGCACCGGGTGTCCAAGAGCTCGGCGGCCAAGTCCAAGCCCAAGTCCAAGCCAAAATCTGCCGACAACCGCGTCATGACCGACGTTCTCCTCGCCATCAAGGCGATCCACCTCGCAAACATCGCCTCCCAGAAAAAGAACCACGAATACCGCAAGTACCGTCTAAAGGACGGGGTGGAGCGCATCTGGCTCTACGAGACCGCTGACGAGGGCGGTCGGTCGGCCATCACGTCCGTCGAATTTCACCTCTCCTCTTTCCGCTTCGAAGCACTGACAGTGCCCACAGACACATCGCCGTGATCCCGGCCAATGTCCGACACACACCCGGCGAAGTGCCCACCGAGCCCTTCGGCATCGGCAATGACGACTTCAACGCCGGCCGGAAGGAGTCCAAGTACGGATATCCCGTGCTGGAGCTGTACGCGCTGGTCAAGCCGGTCAAGCTAGCCGAGATGAAGAGCCGCTGGGGCATGGGAGGCGCACCGATGGGCTGGCGCTACGTCGCCGCAGACATGTTCGAGGACAGGTGGGGCGACGAGGAAGGGCGCCACGAGAAGGTCACCAAGGTGTTTTGAGACGGCCTTGAGGCCCTCGACTTGTCAATTAATTCCTGTATGATACCCAGCCCTTAACCAAAGGACACCCAAGCCACACAAAATTCCCCGAACCTCTACACAGCCCTACTTCTCCGTCTCACCCGCCCTCGTCTCCTCCCACCCCCTCCCCTCCATCACCACCCGTCTCAAATACCCAACCGAAAAGCACCGAAACACCTTCCTCGGATCCGCCACCCACCCAACCACCTCCCTCCAAATCCTCCCCAGCCCCTCCTCCCCCAACCCGCGCCTTCAACACCCCGTACGCCGCCAACCCGTCCGTCCCAAACAACTCCATCCTCTCATACCCACCATCCCGCACATACGGCGACTTGGACAGCTTCGCCCCGCTCCAGTCCACCACCAGCGGCGCGTACAGGATGTGCGGCGTGCGGCCGTTGATCCCACCACCCCCTAGCCCACCACCACCACCACCATCATCCACACCCCCACCATTATCCCCACGATTGTGATTGTGTTTGTGATAACTAGCCGCCCACTCCGCCAACGGACGATACAGCATCGCCTCCTGATACATCCCCGCATAGTCCGCGCCCGTGACCCGCACGTGATGGACCTCGCGGTCCAGGAGGTGGGTCATGCTGCGCAGCAGGTTGCGGGTCGGCGCGTTGGCTTCGAGGCGGGAGGCCTGCGTCAGCGGCAGGGTGTGGGGGCCGTGGCGGGGGCAGTGGAATGTTATTGATGATGTTGCTGGTGACGGCGTTATGTGGTAGGTGTTGAGCTTGCCGTGTTTTTCGGCGAGGGCGCAGGCCGCGACGGGGCAGGCTGCGCGCAGGGCGAGGGTGTGGTGTTTCGGGGAGAGCTGGCGGGCGAGGGTGGGGTGGTTGGTGAGGGTGTAGTGGAGGAGGGGGGGCATGGAGGGGTGGGAGAAGAAGGTGGATTGGAGGGTGGTGGTGAAGGGGATTGTGGACCAGGTGGAGAGGTGGGTGAGGACTTCGTGGTAGTCGGATGTGAAGGCCGCCATGGCGTTGGGGGTGTCGCGGTGGGAGCGCTGGTAGGAGATGTTGTTGATGGTGAGGCTCTCGCTCTTGACTGGTGCTGTGTCGACGAGGGTTATCTCGACGGAGACGGGAGGGGGTGGGGTTTGGGTGTTGTTGGTTGTGTTGGCCGCGGCTGCGGCTTGCATTCGGTCTCGGATTGCGCTAGCTACGGCAAATGCGTAGCAAAATACGATAAGGGTGCCGCAATGCGGTGAGTTGTTGGGCTGTGCTCCCGCGTGGATGATGATGGGTCGGGTGGGCATGCCACAGGCAGCCTTGCCCTTCCGGTTGGGCTCCGAGCCGCCATCGGCGCTCAGGAACTCGTCGTTCACGAGATTGTCCAGAAGGGGTCCAACGAGGTCGTCTTGAAAGGCGTAGGCGCCGCCGCCGAGCGGATCGTGCACCTGGCCGTCATGGAACTCTGCGTACAGGGGCTCGCCTTGGTGTCAAGACCTGCAGCAGGGACTCAATGGCGGAGAGAATCCCGCGGTGTTCCAAAGCCGGCGAGCCACCGTCAGCCTCGCAGGGAGGGGTAGCCGGTTCTACACCCCCGTCCGTAAGAGGACTCAACAAATTGATGAGATTCCAGGCGGCGCCGGCGCGATGGGAGTTACCGAACATGTCTTTCATGATGGACTTTGGCGACTTGGTTGCTTGAGTCTGCAAGGAGGGAATGGAAATGACGAAGGGCGTCATCTGCTCGGGCAACACGAGGTTATTTGGCTGTCTGGGTGTCACAGGCACGGACAATATGCACCCGGCCTGTTTGGAAGGCTCTGGAATCAACAGTATGACTGTTTGCGCATCAATACGGCATGCACTTGCAAACGCCGGACACTTCCACGCTTCACACTGCCCATCCACCAACCACTTGCAATGATCTTGCAGGTCTGTCACACAGATGCAATCCAATACTTTTAGCCACGACTCTGAGAACAGCTATTGGGTCCAAAATCAGCAAGAAAATGCAGAAATACGATGTTTTTGTGAGTCATATGCGAGCTTGTCACTTGTAGAATTCTGATCGCGTGCTCGCTGTGGTGGCTGGCGGCTGGCGGCAACCATGAGGTGTGAGAAGGAGGGCTGGCGCATGAGTACCAACGTCTCGTAAATAGAATTTCCCTCACCACTACCGTGTCTACCTATCTATTTATCCAAACGTCTCGCAATCAGAATCAGTGTCCGTGTTTGTCAGCCATGACTCTACACTGGTCCCAGGCTTTCTATCCAACCAGTCCTCTGATGATGCTCCTTCTGCCCTTCTGCCCGTGTCGGTCAACTCAGACCAAGGAATCATGTAACAGCTTGACAGGGAGACTTTAGGGTTGACAACAAATTCCCTCTACCTGCAGTTACAGACAACGGAGAGGGGCGGTATCTAGGTATCTATAACTAGGTGTCTACCCATGCAGGCAGTGATCTGCGTCGACGCCTCTTTTCCTCCGAGGTCGAAACACGCCCTTTTGCCTCCTGGAAGGGTTATGGTGTGGAAACTTCCTTCGATATGCCCTCCAGCTTAAACTCGCATGAAAAATAGTGGAGCAAACAAGAGCAGTTATCAGCAGCGGCACCAATTTTTGCTGGTGCCGAAGTCCGTTGAGCCCGGGAGGGCGAGGATCAAGGCCCGCGAGAACAACTGCTGCGGCGTTTTTAGGCGCCTTGCCATTCTGGTATTATGAGTGTTTCTCCTACCTGTAAACATTGTATTCACTTCTTATGGTGCCTCCAAAATTTAGGGGGAGCGGGACAAGCTAGTACCACGTAAGGATGGACAAAGTCGTCAACCGGGCCCTCCAGGACAAGCTTAGTGACTACTACGCCCCTTCGCTGCTCCACTCGGCTGTCATGGATTTAATGTGCGCCTATTTCATACCGCAGTCAAGTAGCTCCGATAATGTTCGATAGGCCCCGAAGCACGGTTGACTCCTACCGCCGAAGGGTAAAGGCACCGCGTGCAGCTCTCAGGGGCTGAGAGGTCCTCACTCCAACTTCCCAACCGGAACCGCAGCCCCGGCTGCACGTATCTTCGTCAAACAAAAGACCTCAAAGAAAATATTTTTCGATTAGGGCTCACAAGCAGCTCCCACTTGGAGAAGCAAGCTCCGAGATCCCAAGGCCGAGTGGGGCGAACCATTCGCAGTGAAGACGGCAGCGCGGCCAGTTCGGCGCCTCGGCGTTGGCTTCGGCGCGTGCAGCTGCATCCAAAGAAGCGGTGTTTACACATCAAAATGGTAGAGACGGATGAGAAGCGGCTGAGTTGGTGCCGCTGCCGAGCACTGAAAGGATACTGCGTGATCCTCCATCCAGAGTCTCCTGATTCCGGTTTTTTTACCAAGCCGGATCTCGTACTTGTGTACTAAAAAATAACAGGCTCTCTCGTCAGCCCAGAAAACGTCATTGTGTTTCTATTGGTTGGAATCGTGACATTGCGATGATTGGGGCCGTACGGGGGTGGCGTCTCCGTCTTGGGTGCCGGGACGCGCTTCGCCCGGTTGAAATCGAACGGATGCGTGGGGTGGAAGACGGGAGAAAACCATCGTCAGGTGGCACTGGAGACCCGTCGACGTAGGATTGAAGACTTGGCTGTGGCACTCTAGGAGCTATCGGTAAGGCTGCCGGGCGCTTTACCGTGGCATCCGGACCCTGAGGCTCCGTCCGTCCACCGGAGGCGGGCACGGATCCCTCCCATGTGGACCAGACACGGAATGGTTGCCGAGATGTAGCATTGAAACGACGGTCATGCCCGGAATCCCGGCGGCTCCTGACACGACTCTGTCATCTCACACGCCCAAACGCCCACATGCACTCCAGGTTTCCGCCCGCCCGCCCCGCGGGAGCCAGACCCGGGTACCGGGTTGCGGCGCCACCACACCGCTTTTGGGCACCACCACAACCGCTTTTGGGCGCTTCTGGTCGTCGACGTGGTAGCAGGCAGGCGAGGATGTGTCGGCTCCGCAAACGACCGTCGCTACCTATATATACCTGCCGTCCGTCTCCCGGCTGCCACTCGAGAGGGATTGTTTCAAGTTGTCCACTCAGTTTCCCACAGCCGCAACCATGAAGGTCCTCGCCCCCCTCGTATTGGCTGGCGCCGCCAGCGCCCACACCATCTTCGCCTCTCTCGAGGTCGGTGGTGTCAACCAGGGCCAGGGCGAAGGTGTCCGCATCCCGTCGTACAACGGTCCCATCACCGACGTGACGTCGAACTCGCTCGCCTGCAACGGCGACCCGAACCCGACCACGGCGACCTCCAAGATCATCAACGTCAATGCCGGTGATACCGTGACGGCCGTCTGGAAGTACATGCTCACGTCGACGGGCACGGCGCCCAACGACATCATGGACAGCACCCACTTGGGCCCGACCCTCGCCTACCTCAAGAAGGTGAACAACGCTGCCACCGACTCCGGCGTCGGTGATGGCTGGTTCAAGATCCAGGAGGATGGCTACAACAACGGCGTGTGGGGCACCACCAAGGTCATCAACGGCCAGGGCCGCCACGCTATCAAGATCCCCGACTGCATCGCCTCGGGCCAGTACCTCCTCCGCGCCGAGATGATCGCCCTCCACGGCGCCGGCAGCTACCCGGGTGCCCAGTTCTACATGGAGTGCGCCCAGATCAACATCATCGGCGGTTCCGGTGCCAAGGCCCCCTCGACCGTCGCCCTCCCGGGTGCCTACAAGGTATATAGCCCACTGCAAAGCACCCTTCCGGTCGAGATAACTAACTCCGTTGCCATCCTAGGGTGCCGACCCCGGAATCACCATCAGCATCTACTACCCGCCGGTCACCAACTACATCATCCCCGGCCCCCCGGTCTTCTCCTGCAGCGGCTCGTCCACCGGCGGCGGCAGCAGCAGCAGCGCCGCCCAGTCCTCCACCAAGGCCAGCAGCACCAGCACCACCCTCGTGACCTCCACCAAGCCCGCCACCACCACCACCGCCACCTCCACCAAGGCTTCGACCACCTCCACCTCCACCAAGGCTGCGACCAGCTCGGCTGCTCCGGGCGGCTGCACCGTCGCTCAGTGTAAGCAAGACCCTGATCCCTTGAAGAGAAGTGGAATGATGACTGACATGGCTGGATAAACAGGGGGCCAGTGCGGCGGCAGCGGCTACACCGGCTGCACGACCTGCGCGGCCGGGTCGACGTGCACCAAGAGCAACGACTACTACTCGCAGTGCCTGTAAGGGGTTGCTTGGGTATGAAGGAATTTAGAGGGAGGGGTTCATAGACGAGAGAGGAGAGGGGCGTTGGATGGGGAAGAGCGGGCCTCGGTTGGCTTCTTTGTACATATTTTGACGGAAGTGCCTGAACATACCGAGTTACACTATTACTAAATTATCTTGCCTTTGCGTGATGATACAGTTTGCAAAAGCCGTTCTTTCTAATTGTCATCCTGAATGACACCGCTCCACTCCCAGATTACATTCTCGAGGAACATGTACGGCATGAGTTTGACTACCGTACATGTGGATTATGTTTGAGCCAGAGTTGCAGGTCAGGACATTTCAAGAACACAATGAGTCGGAGTATCTAGCGTTCTTTTATTGCAGTACGCAGGTGCTGTAGCTGAAGAGATACAGAAGGAATCTGGTCGTGAGTGAGTCACCTCGTATCAATCCCCCGATTTGGGACTTTATTTCAGCTACGCTTGGAGAGATGAAGTTGGGCCTTGGTCATTCGAGAATACTCAAAACCGTGGACGCACCATCGATGATGAGTGATTAATACCAAGAAAGACGCTGATGATTTGGATTGATGGATCGCCTAATTGTACGCCACAGGAGTGGACGGCGGGCCATGACAACTTTACGTCAGTTGGAGGCGGTAGTGTAAACTCTCAATTCACGATGGCGGGTGAAGGACGAATTTTGACAGCAAGATAGCGAATGACTTGTCAGTGTTCTTCATCGTCCGTGGAGTCCTTCACACTACCCGACGCCGCCGACGGACTGCAACAGAAAGACTCACTGGGTGGCAACCGTGAGACTCTGCAGTGCTCAAGAAGGTTTCAGTGCTTGTCCGCGTTCCCCTCAACGTACAATCGTCGAATTGTTGTGTTTGGGAGGAAAAAGAAAGGACCAGACGCGATTTGAACGCGTGACCTACCGGACTGCAGCCGGTTGCTCTACCCCTGAGCTACTCGTCCTGGAGCGGATGTGCTTCGATGAAAGAGGAGGTGGGAGTTAGTGCTTAGATTGGGGCGAGCTTGGGGCGGATTGGGAAGGGTTCAGCGGGTTCGTATCGGTAGTGCGGTGCAGCTCGGACTGAGTTGTGGATATTCGGAGTCGTTAGCTCCGTGTGGTGGTGGAGCACAGGAGGATTTGAGGGGGCGAATGGAGACTCTCAGCAACCCTTACGCTCAAACAGAATAGAGAGCTTACTTTGAGAAATCCCCCATTCCCTCAGCCGCTGAGCAAAAGGAAGACGGGAGTTGATGACGGGGCCTGGTCTCCCCGCTCGACCCCTGAGCTGATGAGGGGGGACAATGAGCAACAGGGGGCTTCAGCTGCATCAGCTGATAAACCGAAGATTCAAAAAGAATGCCCCCACACAGGATTGAACTATGGACCTCATCATTTCGCAGTAATACGAGTGATGCGCTCTACCACTGAGCTATACGGGCTTCGTTATTTTGTCTTTTTTTATTTCTTCCTGTATTCCGCTATGCGTCGCGACGACAACCGCTCGCCTCCTCTCCTCTCCAACGACTTCCCTGGCTGATAGCTCCGAGACTGCTTCACAACATTTCGCTTTGTTTCCGATGCTATTTACTCTCACCGATCAAGCTACAAACAATAGGTACCCACCTTGTCCGCCCAAGCAGCACTTCGGCTCTTCTTCTTCTCCCACCCTCCTCTCTTGTCTCGAAGGCCTGTCGACCTAGAACACGGAGCGCCACCAAGCCACCATGATCGCATCCATCTCGTTGCGTATGCACCTCTTCCTCTTCCAAGCTCTCAAATCGACAGCGACCTTTGCATGTTCAAGACGAAACTCAGTGTTCAGGCAGTAGGGCGGACGGCAAGCTGTTACTTCTCTCGTTTCAAGGTCACTTCATCTCAAAACTGGCCCATAAATCGACTCAGAATAAACGGCTATCCTTTCCAAGATACTATCCGTTTAATTAATCTGTACAAAAAGAGATACAAAACGAGACACACACAAATCACACCCCCCTACTCATAACCCACCACTACCAGCCCATCCTCTCCACACCCAACACTCCTCCCATCTCACCACCCCTCCACCCGATAAGCCCTCTCAAACCTCCTCACCCGCTCCGCAAACCCACTCAGCACCCTCACATACCCCTCCCACTCCCCCACCCCCCATCCCTCCCCAACCCCACCCCCAGGAACCCCACTCACCTCCTCAAACCTCACCACCTCCCCGCAATACACCCCCAGCACCTCCTCCCACGCGGCGCAGAACTCCCTTTCCCACTCCCCGTCGACCCGATACTCCAGACAGCAGACCTCGAGGCGCGTCGCGGCAAAAACGAGGGCGTCGTGCAGCTCCGCGAAGAAGCTGTCGATTTCGGCGGTGCGCGGCGGGCGGTTCTCGCGCTGGGCGGTGCGCGTTTCGTGGAAGGTTATTAGTGCTGCGGTGTGGTTCAGGGCTTTGCGGAGGGTGGTGGTGGCGTGGATGACTGTGTAGAGTCTTTGGTGGAAGAGGAAGGGGTTTTGGGGGGGGGAGGTGTGCTGGTCTTCTGGGGGGGTGTAGCTGTTTGGGGCCATTTCGGGCTCGTGTTGTGTTAAGGTGGGCTGGAAGAGGGTTTGGAGTTTCTTGGCTTGGGTGGTGAGGGTGGTTGTTTGTTCGGCCAGGAGGCGCTGCTGGCCTTGGGCCCAGTGGGCTGAGGCTGCTGCGAGGAGGGCGTGGTGTGTTTCGGTCCATGGGTTGGTGATTTTGGCCCGCGGGTTCTGGTGCTGCTGGAACCACGATTGCATGGTTTGGTCCGCTGGCGAGGCGCTGGAGGCCGTGTCTGCATTAAACGGCTCAGCAGGGGCGTCCGCAAGAATCTCGTCGTCGGCTTGGAGGTTTGGCACGGGGAATGTGGGCTCCCCGGAGACCATGTCCAGCTCGTCTCTGTCGCTGTAGTCCAACATCTCTGTATCTGGCGGCTGAAGGTGGCGGCCAGAATTGGGCGTGGGACAGCGGCGAGGAGACCGCGAGCGGTGACGGTGGGCTGCCGGGCTATATAGTTGCCGATCAGGCCGCCCTTCACCAATGGCCCAGTGTCTTTGCCGTCTGGAACGGTGTTGGGCATCAAGAGCAGAGCTTGTTCCGTGATCCTGTCGATTGGGCGGCTCGGTCTGCCGGCCTTTGATCCCAGATTGACTTGGGTGCTTCTGTTCTCTCTGATTAGCGCTGCCCTCGTGCTTCTCCTTGTTACTCATCTGTGAGGTAGTCAGCTGGGCCCTGTTTCTGGGGTGGACTGGGTGGAAATGTTCTCCCTTGTAGCGGTTGTAGTTGTGGGGATTTGCTTGGTGAGTGTTGTGCTTGAAGTGGTTTGGCTGTTTCTGTTTGCTGTCATATGTGTTCTCCTCACTCTTCCTCTGCTCTCTCTTCCGGAACTCACCATACCCGTTGCTTTGTCGCTGATTGGGTTCGTTGGACTTGATGTGGCCGGCTAGGTACTTTGTTAGCCAGAATTGACGTGACATGACTGAGGGGGTTTTCTGCGTGTCCAGTATGTCTGCTGTGCACCACGTTCAGCTTCTTCTCACTGAGTTTCTTCTTGCTGAGTTTCTTCTTGCTGAGTTTCTTCTTGCTGAGTTTCTTCTTGCTGAGTTTCTGCTCGCTGAGTTTCTGCTCGCTGAGTTTCTCGTTGAGCTTCTTCTCGCTGAGTTTCTCGCCGAGCTTCTTCTCACTGAGTTTCTTCTCGGTGAATTTCTCGTTGAGCTTCTTCTCGCTGAGTTTCTTCTCTCTGAGCTCCTTCTCTCTGTACGAGTAGCTCATGGTTGTGATGGCGAGCACTCCTGTCTTTTATTCGACTTTCCCAAGGGCGCCTACAAATGGGCACATACAGCCTCTGTTCCAGGTGCACAAATTGGAACAGTCCACCACCCACAAAGAATGGTGGTGTACCAGCAGAGTTATGGGCGAATCTCTTTGATCTTTTGTTCGAATGGGAGCACAAGTGAGGACAATGAGATGGACCACGGCGGCTCTGAGCCGGTGAATTAGCCCGAACAATGCCCCTTCGAACAATGCCTTTGACTCAGTTGACAACTCGTCTCACATTATTTCCTTTGTCAGGGATTGTTACGGGCCGAGCACTGTGAACAGCACAAATATGACCAGCTTTTCGTTTCGACCAACATGACCAAATACTCTAAGCGAGGTAATAGAACAGCTAACTCTGTCTGAAACAACAATCTAAGCGTCTTTGGTCTGCCTCAGAACCAGCACTGCTCATCACCTCCTGTTCACAACCATGATATCGCGATGCCTCTCAACAAACTCCGTGACAGCTCCAACAAAGCGATCCAGCTCCTCGTCTGGCGTCCTCAAGATCATAGCAATCATTCCTCGCCTCGTGGTCCAAAACCCAGCTTCCAGCATCTCAAACCAAAACAGATCCCTCAGATCCGGCCTCTCCCTCCCATTCAGGTCCTCTCCGCACTTGATATCCTCCACCCCGTCCTCCGTAAAATGCAGCCCAATCAAGGACCCCCTCCCAGTAAAACTCAGTCTCGTGCCCCTCGCCACCGCGCTCAGTCTCTCCCGAAAGCCATCTCCTGTCTCATTAAACCGCACACACACCTCCTCCGTATACACCTCCCTCAGCGCCACATGCCCAACACACATAGCCAGCGTGTTGTTATTAAACGTCCCCGAGTGCGCCAACCCCCCCTCCACGCGCGGGTCATACACCGCCATGACCTCCTCCCGCCCTCCAAACGCGCCAAACGCCACCCCCCCACCGAGATACTTCCCTAGCGTCACCAGGTCCGGCTCCAGCC